>FLSE01347828.1_pt1 | contig 16928 bp, 12 predicted proteins | sample 1550461 | NCBI WGS metagenome assembly FLSE01 (sample SAMEA4031758, study PRJEB14383) | metagenome | biome: human; feature: oral; material: saliva | place: Philippines | collected 2014 | reverse complement strand
CGTAAGTTGGCAGAATTTTTGAAAACATCTATTGCTATTATTGACAAACGTCGTAGCGTTGATAAGATGAATACCAGTGAAGTCATGAACATCATCGGTAAGGTAGAAGGCAAGACTTGTATCTTGATTGATGATATGATTGATACTGCTGGAACGATTTGTCATGCGGCAGATGCCCTTGCAGAAGCTGGTGCTGTTGAAGTCTATGCGAGCTGTACGCACCCAGTTCTATCTGGTCCAGCTATGGACAATATCCAAAATTCAGCTATTAAGAAATTGGTTGTTTTGGATACCATCTATCTGCCAGAAGAGCGTTTGATCGATAAGATTGAGCAAATTTCAATCGCTCATCTCCTAGGTGATGCTATTGTACGTATCCATGAAAAACGCCCACTTTCTCCACTTTTCAGTATTGAGAAAAAGATTTAATGACCAAGCCTGAGATGATTCTCAGGTTTTTTCATCTCTTTTCCGAATAAATAGATAGAGTCAGTGAATCTAGTAAAACTAGATTTAATACTCTTCGAAAATCAAATTCAAACCATGTCAACGTCGCCTTGCCGTACTCAAGTACAGCCTGCGGCTAGTTTCCTAGTTTGCTCTTTGATTTTCATTGAGTATAAGACTGTGGTATAATAAAAGGAGGAAGAGGATGATTCTAAGACATCCGGGTATTAGCCCGACCAACGATTTGGTAGCTAAGAAAATTTTTAGCAATCCAGAAATCACTTGTCAATTTATTCGCGATATGTTGGACTTGCCAGCCAAAAATGTAACTATTTTGGAGGGAAGCAACATTCATGTATTACCTTCCATGCCTTACTCGGCACAGGATTTCTATACCAGTATAGACGTCTTGGCGGAGTTAGATAATGGAACTCAAGTAATCATTGAGATTCAGGTTCATCATCAGAATTTTTTCATCAATCGCCTGTGGGCTTATCTGTGCAGTCAGGTCAATCAAAACCTTGAAAAAATTCGTCAGCGAGAAGGTGATACACACCAGAGTTACAAACACATCGCACCCGTTTATGCCATCGCAATTGTCGATAGTAATTATTTCTCAGATGACCTGGCTTTTCACAGTTTCAGTATGCGAGAGGACACGACAGGTGAGGTCTTAACAATCACAAACAATGGTCAGGAAAATCATCTGGTCAAGATGGCGTTCTTGGAATTAAAAAAATATAGAGAAACCAGCAAAGACGAGGTTCGCAAGCCGTGGTTGGAGTTTTTCGGGAACAAGCCCTTTACCCAGCAACCCGAGCGAGCCATCAGCCAGGCAGACCAACTGCTAGACTATAAGAGCTGGTCCGAGGAGGACAGGAAGATGTTTAGTCAACTACGTATGCGCGAAGAACAGGCATTGTTGGCACAAGACTATGCCTTGGAAACAGCTAGGGCGGAAGGTATTGAAGAGGGATTAAAAGTAGGCTTAGTAAATTTAGTACGTCAAGGTCTTCTAACATCTGAGGTTGCGAGTGAGCAATTAGGCATGACCGTCGCTGAGTTTGAGGCGTTGTTGTAAGATTAGCACTAATGGTCAAGAAAACCATCTGGTTAAGATGGCGTTCTTGGAACTAAAAAAATACAGAGAAACCAGCAAAGATGAGGTTCGCAAGCCGTGGTTGGAGTTTTTCGGGAACAAACCCTTTACCCAGCAACCCGAGCGAGCCATCAGCCAGGCAGACCAACTGCTAGACTACAAGAGCTGGTCCGAGGAGGACAGGAAAATGTTTAGCCAACTACGTATGCGCGAAGAACAAGCCTTATTAGCACAGGACTATGCCTTGGAGCAAGCTGAAGAAAAAGGCTTGGAGCGTGGGAAAGTTGAAGGAAGTTTGTCTATGCTATTAAATCTAGTCCGTCAAGGACTTCTGACTTCCGAGGTTGCGAGTGAGCAATTAGGCATGACTGTCGCTGAGTTTGAGTCCTTGCTATGAGGTCACATTTTAAATAGTAGAAAGTTGGTGTAATGGCAAGTTCTTATCAAAAAACTTGTCATTTTTACTTGACATTTGGAAGGGGTTATAGGATAATACTACAGAAGTGAGTTCTATCCAACTGTCTATATTACTTAGATATGAATGATTTGACTCAAGGATGGTAAATTTGTGAGATTTTCACTTAAAAATAGAATATTTGAAGCGTATTCAATCTCACAAAGAGATTTTTTCATCTTTTTTGTTGAAAAATTGTAAAAACTTTAAAAACTTAAAGAAAACCCTTGACAAATCCTGCAAATATTTATATACTGTATGGTAGTAAGATAGTCTTACGAAAAAATATTTTAAAGAAAAACAAAGGAGATAAAACGATGAAAAAAGTTTTATTGACAAGCGCAGTCGCTCTTGCAGCATTTGGTGCTGTACAAGCTGTTTCAGCTACTTCAGGAGATTCATTTGGAAATTATAATCCAGATGGTTCAGTAAGATATGGTTCAACTCAAAAAGGTGGAGATGTATACTTCCAAGGTACAGCTCATGACCGTTTTGGTTACGGATTTGCTATCGGATCTAAATATATCCGTTACGACCGCGATAAAGCACATGGATTTGACCGTCATGTTCGTGTAACTGTTGTTGATGGTGGTGGACGTCCAGTTCCAAACGTAGAAGTTGACTTCTTCTTGAAACCTGCTTCAGGTGAGAAAAAACCGGAATACTTCACTGCTACAACTGACCAATCAGGTGACGCAGAACTTCCAACAGTTTTCAAAGCTGGTGAAGTGATTCAGTATCGTGTTGCTAAAACAGCTACTGACTTTAAAGAAGCGGTAGAACTTGTTGGTGAATTTACTGTTGAAGCTGGTAACGAATATGCTGGTTCATTGTACACAAACGGTCGTATTGTATTGCCATACAAACTTGATGATCGTGCAGCACAAATTGGTAACGCAACTACAGCTGCTCAATATGGCTGGGCTGAAACAAAAGAAGGATGGAAATACTTCGAAAATGCTGCAGCTGTTAAAGGTTGGAAACAAGTTGACGGTAAATGGTACTTCTTTAACGCTGAAGGCGTAATGCAAAAATGGTGGGTTAAAGATGGCAACACTTGGTACTACCTAAACGGTTCAGGTCAAATGCAAACTGGTTGGTTGCAAGACGGTGGTAAATGGTACTACCTTGAAAACTCAGGTGCTATGAAAGCTAGCCAATGGTTTGAAGTTGCTGGTAAATGGTACCATGTTGATGCTTCAGGTGCTCTTTCAGTAAACACAACTGTTGACGGTTACAATGTAAACGCAAACGGTGAATGGGTATAATCTTAATAAGTAAAATATAAAACAGGGAGATTTTTCCCTGTTTTTTCTTGCATTAATGTTGTATAAGTATTATAATGAATAAAAATAATAGGAGGTTTCCAATGAAATCAAAAATGTTGAAAGTTTTATTAGGTGTGACCTTGGCAGGTGCTACTCTTGTTAGTGCAAGAACCACTGAAGTAAAAGCTTCGGAAACAGGTATTTATAAGACAGTTGTCTGGGTTACAAAACAGGAAGATGGTAAAGAGAAGATTTTAAAAGATGCTCAAACTTATGATTCATCAAAACCTGAGACATCATCTCCTGGAAGTATTTCAGGTTATAAATGGGATGGGTCTAAAATTGAAGGAACTGTTCTAAAACATTACTTTAAGCCAACAGTGACGATTTCGGGTGATAAAGTTGATGGAATTTCTGTAAAGCCTGATATTGTAAAACCATTTAAAGATACAGTTAAGGGTACTTCTTGGTTGGTCATGGAATCAGATGGTACTAGTAGAGAATTAAAAGCATTTCTTCCTGCTACTGCTGTAAAAAAGGCTGAAGAAGTTGAACACGGATCTTTTAAAGGCTATCGTTTTGTAGAAACAAAGATTGATCAAGATGTTCGAAAACATTGGTTTGTAAAAGACGATAGCGTTACTGATGTTGTGAAAGTGGAAGAGAAACGTACAGGTTGGCAACACATCTCTGATAAGTGGTATTTCTTTGATCAAGAAGGTATGAAGAAAACTGGCTGGGTCAATGATGGCAGCTGGTATTACCTATCAGAAGATGGTAGTATGCAAACTGGCTGGAAATTGGTCTCTGGTAAATGGTATTATCTCAATAGTGCTGGTTCTATGCAGACTGGTTGGTTGAACCAAGGTGGTAAGTGGTACTACCTCTACTCTGATGGCGCTATGGCTACAGGATGGGCAAAAGTAGATGGTAAATGGTACTATCTAAATAGCTCTGGAGCAATGGTGACTGGTTGGTTTCAGACAGGTGGTAAGTGGTATTATGCCTATAACTCAGGAGCTCTTGCGGTAAATACAACCATTAATGGCTATACTGTAAATGCTAATGGTGAGTGGGTGTGACATTATACACGGAATAAGTGATAAAGAGGTAAAAAAGATGAAAGTAAAACATATTTTAGCGGTAGGTGCTGCAGGGGTAACATTACTTGGAGCTAGTACTTTATTAGCTTCAATTTCAGATGAACTAACAGTTTACGCTAGTCAAAATACGACAGAAAATCCTAATCCAGAAAACTTTCGTAGTACACAATGGAGATATAGAGATAAATCTAATCTCCCATTAACCTTCAAATATGCTGAAAAATATTCAGGTGAACCAGGAGAATTTCCAGAATTTACTTATGTAAAAAGTTATTCAGATGGAGGTATTTGGGTTCATGAATTTGCATTAAAGGCAGGTGCAACTCCTCCAGCTTCAAACGATAACACATATGTTAATACAAATAGTACTGGTAGAAATAATACAGATCATGTAGATTTTTCTGATACTAATTCAAATAATCAGAAAAATGAGTATAAATGGTTGACTGTTAATGGTAAACCTCAACTTTATATTAATAATAATTTAGCTACAGGCTGGCAAAAAGTTGATGGGAAAATCTATTATTTTGATGACAAAGGAGTCATGAAAACAGGCATCCTCGAACTCAAAGATAAACGCTACTATTTTGAAGAAAATGGTGCGATGAAGTCTGGTTGGGTCAATGAAGGTGGTAAGGATTACTATATTACCGATGATGGTTCTAAACCAACTACTATCATTGCAAAAGGTGAGAAGATTTACTACGTTAAAGAGGGGATTCAACAAACAGGTCTTCAACAGATTGATAAGAAGTGGTATTATTTATTGGCAGACGGTAGCCGTAAAACAGGTCTCGTTCAAGATGCAAATAAGAAATGGTACTATATTACAAATGATGGCGAACGAAAAGTTGGTCTCGTAAAAGATAGTGATGGTGCTTATCATTACCTTACTCCAGAAGGTGAACGTAAAACAGGTTCTATCACGATTGATGGTGTGACTTATCGTTTAGCGGATCATACTAGTAGCAAGCCAGGCTGGAACAAAATCGATGGAAATTGGTACTATTATGATGCGGAAGATAACATGAAGACTGGTTGGGTCAAAGATGGTTCTTGGTACTATCTAGATGCGTCTGGTGTCATGCAAACAGGTTGGAAAAAAGTTGATGGAGTGTGGTATTATCTAGACGGCTCAGGTGCTATGCAAACAGGTTGGTTGAACCAAGGTGGAACTTGGTATTACCTCAATAGTTCAGGCGCTATGAAAACAGGTTGGCTAAACCAAGACGGTACATGGTATTATCTTGATGCTTCTGGTGCCATGAAGACTGGTTGGTATCAAGTAGGCGGCAAATGGTATTATTCATACTCATCAGGAGCTTTGGCAGTAAGTACAACTATCAATGGTTATACTGTCAATGCTAATGGTGAATGGGTTTAATACGAATTATGAAGAAATAAGAGGAATTTCCTCTTATTTTTTATTAGAAAATAGGTTAACGTTTGATTTTTCCGAAAGAAAATGATAAAATTACACTAAAAAGATATTAAAGGTGGTAAATACTTTATGGATAAGAAAAAACTTCTCACTGCTAGCTTGGCTAGTGTTGCCGTTTTGGGAGCAGGTTTCCTTGCTTCAAACCCATCAGTTGTGAAAGCTGCAGAAGATGCTAATGCAGCTGCTACTTCAACTCAACCAGCTACAGAAGCGGATGCAACTGCAACTGCTGTAACTAAAGAAGATGTAGCTGAGTACTTCACAGATTTAGAAAAACAGGCTGAAGAAGCTATTAATAAAAATGATAAAATTACTGATAAAGAAGCAGCGATTTTAGAAGCTAAAGCAGCTATTGGTAAAGAAGATTTATTAAAAGCTATTGATGAAAAACAAATCACACCTGAAGATGTATTGAAAGATTTAGCAGAAGCAAGCAAAACAGAATCAGATGAAGCAGAAGCTGAAAAATATGGGAAAAAATATGCCCCTCAAGATGTTGAAAAAACAGCAGCTCCAGGTGCTGAATTAAAACTTAACGAATCTGGTGAAGTTACAGAAGTTAAACCATTAAACGGTGGAATTGACGCTGATGCTCAAGATAAAATCAACAAACGTTTAGACGAAGAAAAAACAGATGTTAAAGATGCAGAAGAAAGATTAGCTGCAGCTAAACATGATGAAAAAGAAGCAGAAAACAACAGAGAAGAAGCTAAAGCAGCTGTTGAATCAGCTAAAGAAAATGTAAAAGCAGCTCAAGACGAATTAGCTGCTGCAAAAGAAGCTAAAGCAAAATTTGAAAAAGAATTAGCAAGCTATGCAGATGCTGATGGCGAACAAGCTGATCAATATAGAGAAGCAGCAAGAGCTGATTTAGAAAAAGCTGAAGCAGCATTAAAAGAAGCAGAAGAAACATTAAAACAAGCAGAAAAAGAAGCAGAAGAAGCTAAAGCTGCATTAGAACAAGCAGATGAAGATTATTATTCATATGTAGCAGACCGTGAAGCTGAAGAAATTCGTGTACTACGTCGTCAAATTGCAACAGATAAAGCTGCTGGAAAAGATACTAAAGCATTAGAAGAAGAACTTGATATTGCTTTAAATGGTGTAAAACCATTGGTAAATGAAGTTAACCCATACGAAGGTCCAGTAACTGGTTTCTTTGACGAAACAGGAGAAAACCCAATTGCAGAAGGTGAATTAGGTACACATGCACCTAAAGATATCCCTGGATACACTTATACTGGAATTTCATATACGAAAGATGGTATTTTAAGACATACCTATAAGGCAACTGCTTCTAATTCAGGAAACAGCAACTCAGGTCATCAGGCAAATGGTGGAGAATATCCAGGTGATCGTTATATTATTAATAGACCATCTGCCCCATCTACGCCAGCTCCTGCAACTCCTGCAACTCCTGCAACACCAGCTACCCCTGCTGCCCCATCTACACCAGCTCCTGGAACAGATGCTCCATCTGCACCAACAGCTGAAACACCAGCAACTCCTGCAGTTGCACCAACTGTAGCAGGAACTAGCCAAGACAATACTTACCAAGCACCAGCTGCGAAAGCTGAAGATAAACAAGAACTTCCAAACACTGGTGGTAAAGATAATCCTGCAGTTGCTGCACTAGGATTCCTTGGATTACTCCTTGGTGCTCTTCCATTTGTGAAACGCAAAAACTAATTAGTCTAACATATAAAAGAGAAGGATTTATCGCCTTCTCTTTTTCTCGTAAAAAAGATATTTTCTATTCATATTGCTTGCTTATACTGCTAGGAAAGGATATAATAGAACTGTATATAATTCCAAAAAAAGGGGCTTTTAAAATGGATAAAAAGAAAATGATTTTAACTAGCTTAGCTAGTGTTGCTGTTTAGGGAGCGGCTTTAGCTGCATCTCAGCCGTCAGTCGTGAAAGCTGATGATACTAATACTGCTACTAACACAGCTACTAATACAGCGCAACCAGCTGGAACACCTGATACGTCAGCAACAAATTCAGATAGCACAACTAAACCTGCTGAAAATGCTGAGACTACAGAACAACCAGCAGCGACTCAGCCTGCCGAAACTGGAGCTACTGACACTTCTAAATCAGAAGTTACAAGTCCAGAAATTAAAAAAGCTGAAGCTGACGCTAAAGCTGTTGAAGCTAAAGTTACTGAAGCTCAAGCAAAAGTAGATACAACAACTACTGCAGCTGATGAGGCAGCTGCTAAACTAGAAGCAGTGAAAAAAGAAGCTGCTGACGCTAACGCTGTTAAAACTGAAGCTGAAAAAGCTAAAAAAACTGCTGATGATGAATTAGCTGCAGCTAAAGAAAAAGCTGCTGAAGCTGACGCTAAAGCTAAAGAAGAAGCTAAAAAAGAAGAAGACGCTAAGAAAGAAGAAGCTGATTCTAAAGATGCTTTAACTGAAGCTTTGAAACAACTTCCTGATAACGAATTGCTTGACAAAAAAGCAAAAGAAGATTTATTAAAAGCTGTAGAAGCTGGTGATTTAAAAGCTGGTGATATTCTTAAAGAATTAGCAGATGATGATAAAAAAGCTGAAGCTAATAAAGAAACAGAGAAAAAATTAAGAAATAAAGACCAAGCTGCTACTGCTGATGCTGGAGCTTCTCCAGTAACAGAAGGAAAAACATCAGCTCTTCCAGAAGATTTAAAAGCTAAAATCGATGAAGCTGAAAAAGCTGATGCTGCTCGTCCTGCATCAGAAAAAGCTCAAGATAAAGCTGATGATTTAGGTGAAAGCGTAGATGCTCTTAAAAAAGATGCTGACGCATTAAAAGCTGAAGAAGATAAAAAAGCTGAAGCTCTTAAAAAACAAGAAGATACGTTAAAAGAAGCTAAAGAAGCTCTTAAATCAGCTACAGATAATGGATTTGGAGAAGATATCACAGCACCACTAGAAAAAGCTGTTAAAGGTATCGAAAAAGAGCGTGATGCTGCACAAAATGCATTTGATGAAGCTGCTGCAAATACTCAAGTTGTTGCTGAAGAATTAAACAAACTGACTGATGAGTATAATAAAGCTCTTGATGAAGTAAAAGCTGCTAAAGAAAAAGAAGCTAACGAACCAGCTAAACCAGCTGAAGAAGAACCAGCTAAACCAGCTGAAAAAACAGAAGCTGAAAAAGCTGCTGAAGCTAAAAAAGAAGCTGATGCTAAAGTTGCTGAATTGCAGAAAAAAGCAGACGAAGCTAAAACAAAAGTAGACGAAGCTACAGCTAAAGCTACAAAAGAAGCTGAAGATGTAACAGCTGCTGAAGCTGCAAAAACTACAGCAGACAAAGCTAAATCTGACGCAGAAGCTGAATTAGCTAAAGCTAAAGAAGAAGCTGAAAAAGCTAAAGCTAAAGTTGAAGAACTTAAAAAAGAAGAAAAAGATAACTTAGAAGCTCTTAAAGCTGCTTTAGATCAATTAGAAAAAGACATCGATGCTGATTCTAAGATTACGAATAAAGAAGAAGCTAAAAAAGCATTAGGTAAAGAAGCTATCTTAGAAGCGGTTGAAAAAGGTGACTTGACTGCAGGAGATGTTCTTAAAGAATTAGAAAATGATTATAACACAAGAAATAAAGATCCTGAAAAAGTTGACGAAACTAAAAAATTAGACGCTGAAGAAGCTAAGAAAATCGACGAAATCAATAAAGCAGATAAAGCTAAAGAAGATGCTAAGACAGAATCAGAAAAATTGCAAGATAAAGCTGATGATTTAGCTGAAAAGATTGAAAAATTAACTAAAGTAGCTGATAAAGACAAAGCTGATGCTGAAGAAAAGGCTAAAGCAGTAGAAGAAAAAACTGCTGCATTAAACAAACAAAATGAAACTTTAGAAAAAGCAAAAGCTGCTCTTGAAACAGCTAAGAAAAACCAAGCTGATAAAGCTATCCAAGATGGATTACAAGATGCTGTGAATAAACTTCAGGCGGCTGCAGATAAAGCAAAAGATGATGCTGATAAAGCAAAAGCTGAATTTGACAAAGTTGATGAAGTTGTTAAAGCATACAAAGATGCCATCGATACACTTACTGATGAGTACAACAAAACTCTTAAAGATATAGAAGCTGCTAAGGCTAAGGAAGCTGAAAAACCAGCTGAACAACCTAAAGAAGAGGACAAAAAACTAAACGAAGAAGTTGATACTCCTACTGGAGAAGAAGGAAGAGATGCTGAAAATAAATTAGCTGATGATGCTGAAAAAGAGTATGAAAAATTAAATAAAGATAATACTAAACCAGCAGAACCGGCTAAACCTGAATCTTCAAATGGTGATGCTCTTGTACAACCAGAACTTCCAGAGTTTAATGGTGGAGTAAATGCTGAAGATGCTCCTGTAAATAATGTTCCAGAATTTGGTGCTAACAACCCTGAAATCAAGAAAATCTCAGATGAAATTGCTAAAGTAAGTGAGCAACTTAAAGATGCTGAAGAAAACGAAGGCGTTGAAGACTACTATAAAGAAGGACTAAAAGATCGTTTAGCAGATTTAGAAGATGCATTAAATACTTTAATTAATAATAAAGCTGAAAGCGTAAAAAAAGATCAATTAATAGTTACTCGTTATATTGATATTGATACTAATGCTGATATTCTGGAAGCTGAAAAAGGTGATTTCAAAGGTAAACCAATTGCAGGTTATACTTTTGTGAAATTTATTGATGAAGATGGTATTATTACTAACTACTACAGAAAAGTAGATGGAAATTATAATAAGGGACCTCAAATAGAACAACAGTCAGGTAGAAATGGTGGAGATTACCCTGGTGATCGTTACATTATTAATAGACCATCTGCTACACCAGATGCAACCACACCATCTACACCATCTCCTGAAAACCCTGCAACACCAGCAGCACCATCTACACCATCTCCTGGAACAGATGCTCCATCTGCATCAACAGCTGAAACACCAGCAACTCCTGCAGTTGCACCAACTGTAGCAGGTACTAGCCAAGATAATACTTATCAGGCTCCAGCTGCAAAAGCAGAAGATAAACAAGAACTTCCAAACACTGGTGGTAAAGATAATGCTGCAGTTGCATCATTAGGTTTCCTTGGATTGCTCCTTGGTGCCCTTCCATTTGTGAAACGCAAAAACTAATTAGTCAAAGATATAAAAGAGAAGGATTTGTGACCTTCTCTTTTTGTGATATGGGCTATAGTGAGAGTTCTGTTGAAAATAAGAAAAAAGTGAACAAAATGATGTTTCAGTTTTGTTCACTTTTATGTTTATAAACTTACAACAAGGCCTCAAACTCAGCGACAGTCATGCCCAATTGTTCACTAGCAACCTCGGAAGTCAGAAGACCTTGGCGAACCATATCTAAGAAAGCAAAGACTCTTCCTTCAACTTTCCCACGCTCTAGACCTTGTTCAAGACCTTCTGCCCTAGCTGTTTCCAAGGCATAGTCCTGTGCTAACAAGGCTTGTTCTTCACGCATACGTAGTTGACTAAACATTTTCCTGTCCTCCTCGGACCAGCTCTTATAGTCTAGCAGTTGGTCCGCCTGACTGATGGCTCGCTCGGGTTGCTGGGTAAAGGGTTTGTTCCCGAAAAACTCCAACCACGGCTTGCGAACCTTGTCTTTGCTGGTTTCTCTATATTTTTTTAATTCCAAGAATGCAATCTTGACTAGATGGTTTTCTTGTTCATTGTTTGTGATGGTTAAGACCTCACCTGTCGTATCCTCTCGCATACTAAAACTGTGGAAGGCCAAATCATCTGAGAAGTAATTGCTGTCCACAATTGCAATAGCGTATACTGGTGCAATATGCTTGTAACTCTGATGAGTATCACCTTCACGCTGACGAATTTTTTCTAGATTTTGATTGACTTGACTGCAAAGATAAGCCTACAAACGATTGATGAAAAAATTCTGATGATGCACCTGAATCTCAATGATAACCTGTGTCCCATTGTCTAGTTCAGCCAAAACATCTATATTTGTATAGAAATCCTGTGCCGAGTATGGCAAGGAAGGCAATACATGAATATTACTCCCCTCCAAAATGGTTACATTTTTGGCTGGTAAGTCCAGCATATCGCGAATAAATTGACAAGTGATTTCTGGATTGCTAAAGATTTTCTTAGCTACCAAATCATTGGTTGGGCTGATGCCCGGATGACGTAATGCCATATTCTTTCTCCTTTCATTATACCATAGTTTTAAATCTAGGTTTACTAGATTCTCTGGCTCTATCTATTTATTCGGAAAAAGTATGAAAAATATTGGGTATGGCTCTTCCCAATGGTATTTTTCCCTGCTTTCCTTTATAATGGGTGTATGGATAAGAAAAAATTATTATTGATTGATGGGTCTTCTGTTGCTTTTCGGGCGTTTTTTGCGCTCTATCAGCAGTTGGACCGTTTTAAGAATGCGACTGGTTTGCATACCAATGCGATTTATGGTTTCCAGTTGATGTTGAGCCATTTATTGGAGCGGGTTGAGCCGAGTCATATTTTGGTGGCTTTTGATGCGGGCAAGACGACCTTCCGGACAGAGATGTATGCGGACTATAAGGGTGGTCGGGCTAAGACTCCTGATGAGTTTCGTGAGCAATTTCCTTTCATTCGTGAGTTGCTGGATCATATGGGGATTCGTCACTATGAGTTGACTCAGTATGAGGCGGATGACATCATTGGGACACTGGATAAACTAGCAGAGCGGGATGGTTTTGATATTACCATTGTCAGTGGGGACAAGGACTTGATTCAGCTGACGGATGAGCATACGGTGGTTGAGATTTCCAAAAAAGGTGTAGCTGAGTTTGAGGCCTTTACGCCAGAATATCTCATGGAAAAGATGGGACTCACACCGACTCAGTTTATCGATCTTAAGGCGCTTATGGGAGATAAGTCGGATAATATCCCTGGGGTGACCAAAATCGGTGAAAAGACGGGTATCAAGCTTTTACTGGAGCATGGTTCGCTTGAGGGAATTTATGAAAATATCGATGGGATGAAGGCTTCTAAGATGAAGGAAAATCTCATCAATGATAAGGAACAGGCTTTTTTGTCTAAAACACTGGCGACCATTGATACCAAGGCACCGATTGAGATTGGTTTGAAGAATTTGGTCTATAGTGGTCCAGATGTTGAAAATCTTGGGAAATTCTATGATGAGATGGGCTTCAAACAGCTCAAGCAGGCTTTAAATGCATCTTCGACTGATGTGGCTGAGAGTTTGGACTTTACTATCGTTGACCAAGTTAGTCAAGATATGCTGAATGAAGAGTCTATCTTCCACTTTGAGCTTTTTGGTGAGAATTACCATACAGATGATTTGGTTGGATTTGCTTGGTCTTGTGGAGATAAGCTTTATGCCACAGACAAGTTTGAACTTTTGCAAGAGCCGATTTTCAAGGATTTTCTAGAAAAAACACCTCTGAGAGTGTATGACTTTAAAAAGGCTAAGGTTCTTTTAAATCGTTTTGATGTGGATTTGCAGGCTCCTGCTTTTGATAGCCGTTTGGCTAAATACCTCCTTTCGACTGTGGAGGACAATGAAATTGCGACCATCGCTAGTCTTTATGGTCAGACTTATTTAGTCGATGATGAGACTTTCTATGGTAAGGGTGTCAAAAAAGCCGTTCCTGAACGCGAGAAATTCTTGGAACATTTGGCGCGTAAGCTTGCTGTATTGGTTGAGACTGAGCCGGTTTTACTTGAAAAACTTAGCGAAAATGGGCAATTAGAACTTCTCTATGACATGGAGCAACCTCTAGCCTTTGTCCTTGCTAAGATGGAAATTGCTGGGATTACGGTCAAGAAAGAGACCTTGCTTGAGATGCAGGCTGAAAATGAACTTATCATTGAAAAACTGACTCAGGAGATTTACGAACTGGCTGGTGAGGAGTTTAATATCAACTCGCCTAAGCAGTTGGGCGTGCTTCTTTTTGAAAAGTTGGGTCTTCCCCTAGAATACACTAAGAAAACTAAAACGGGTTACTCAACAGCGGTGGATGTGTTAGAGCGTCTGGCTCCTATTGCACCGATTGTTAAGAAAATACTAGACTACCGTCAGATTGCTAAGATTCAATCGACTTATGTAATTGGCTTGCAGGACTGGATTTTGGCTGATGGCAAGATTCATACGCGCTATGTGCAGGATTTGACCCAGACTGGGCGTTTGTCTAGTGTGGATCCAAATTTGCAAAATATTCCTGTGCGTTTGGAGCAAGGTCGTCTCATTCGTAAGGCTTTTGTGCCTGAGTGGGAGGATAGTGTGCTGCTCAGCTCGGACTATTCACAGATTGAATTGCGCGTTTTGGCGCATATTTCTAAGGATGAGCACTTGATCAAGGCTTTCCAAGAGGGGGCTGATATTCATACTTCGACAGCCATGCGTGTCTTTGGCATTGAGCGTCCCGAGGATGTGACTGCAAATGACCGTCGTAATGCCAAGGCGGTTAACTTTGGAGTGGTTTACGGGATTTCAGATTTTGGTTTGTCTAATAATTTGGGCATCAGCCGTAAGGAGGCCAAAGCCTACATTGATACCTACTTTGAACGCTTCCCAGGTATTAAAAACTACATGGATGAAGTGGTGCGTGAAGCGCGTGATAAGGGCTATGTAGAGACTCTCTTCAAGCGTCGTCGTGAGTTACCAGATATCAATTCGCGTAACTTTAATATTCGTGGTTTTGCGGAGCGGACTGCTATCAACTCTCCTATTCAGGGTTCGGCGGCAGATATTCTCAAGATTGCTATGATTCAGTTGGATAAGGCCTTGGTTGCAGGTGGTTATCAGACCAAGATGTTGTTACAAGTGCATGATGAAATCGTCCTTGAAGTTCCGAAATCGGAACTGGCCGAGATGAAAAAATTGGTCAAACAAACCATGGAAGAAGCCATTCAACTCAGTGTTCCTCTGATTGCAGATGAAAATGAAGGGGTAACCTGGTACGAGGCTAAATAAAAAGGGGGCTAGTCCTCCTTTTTTGTAGTCAAAATCTGCAAGCCTTTTCAAAATGTGCTATACTGATGAAAAAGGAGGATTTCTATGAGTCAAGAATTTATCAATCCAAGTGATGGCGTGATTCGTCAGTATCTAGCAACGAGTAAAACCCTTGCTGTGGTGGGCCTGTCAGACCGTGAGGAAACAACGAGCAATCGAGTAACTAAGGAAATGCAGGCTCGGGGTTATAAAATCATCCCAGTCAATCCCAAGGCGGCAGGTGGCGAAATCTTGGGTGAAAAGGCTTATGCTAGCCTAGCTGAGATTCCTTTTCCTGTAGATATTGTCAATGTTTACCGTCGCAGTGAGTTTCTGCCTGATGTGGCGCGTGATTTTCTCAAGGCTGATGCTAAGATTTTTTGGGCACAACTAGGACTTGAAAGTCTAGAGGCGGAAGAAATCTTGCGTGCTGGTGGATGCGATGACATTGTAATGAATCGTTGCATCAAGAGAGAACATACTCGCTTGATTGAGGAAGCATAAGAAAAAGGTAGCTGATGGGCTACCTTTTGTGTTAGAAAATGCCGATAAGGGTCTGCATACCAAGACTGGTAAGGATGATGGCAATCCAGCAGATGGCTCCGAGGACAATGGATTTTCCGCTGGATTTGACCATAGCTACCAGATTTGTTTTGAGACCGATAGCACTCATGGCCATGATAATGAGGAATTTGGAGAGTTGTTTGAGAGGAGTAAAGAAACTACTAGACACACCAAGAGAGGTCAGTAGGGTGGTTAGGAGAGAGGCAAGGATAAAGTAAAGGATAAAAAGTGGGAAGACTTTTTTCAGTTGCAATCCTTGCTTATTTTTTTGTTCACGACTTTGCCAGTAGGAGAGAAAGAGAGTGATGGGGATGATAGCTAGGGTGCGTGTGAGTTTGACAATGGTTGCGGATTCGAGGGTATTAGTCTGGTAGAGACTGTCCCAGGCGCTGGCGGTAGCCGTTACAGAGGAAGTATCATTGACCGCAGTTCCTGCAAAGAGGGCGAAGCCTTCATTGGATAGATGAAGCCAGGTACCTAGCGTTGGAAAGATAAGTGCAGCCAGGACATTGAAGAAAAAGATAACGGAGATGGCTTGGGCGACTTCTTTTTCCTTGGCATGGATAACGGGCGCTGTTGCAGCAATGGCAGAGCCCCCACAGATGGAAGACCCCACCCCAATCAAGGTAGCCAGTTTTGTATCCAGTGCAAAGAAACGCTGGAAAAGGTAGGCAACAATCAAGGCTATTGAGATAGTGGACAGGATGACAGGGAGCGAAGATTGCCCAACTGCGAAGACTTGCGAGATATTGAGACCAAAACCAAGCAAGATAACGGCATACTGGAGCAATTTCTTGGAACTAAAGGTCAATCCCGCATTCAGTTGTTTATAGGATGAGAGAAAGGGATGGAGAAGCATTCCCATAAAGATTGCAAAAACGGGCGCGCCAATCACAGGGAAGAATCCTCCTAAGTACCAAGATAGGATGGAAATGAGAAGGCAGGCCAAGATGCCTGCTCCATTTTTTGATAGAAATGACATAAAAACCTCCAAATAGAATCTGTTACCATTATAGACCTGTAAACAGGAAAAGTAAAATAGAAAGTGGAGCTAACAATTATTTGACAAGTAGTGCTAATCATGTGATAATAATCTTACAAGAACTGTAACGAAGTCTTGGCAAAAAACAAAGATACTAGAGCTCCACCTCTGGTATTTTTTGTCGCGCTTATCTAATCCAAACTAAGTCCGTTAGTAGAGTTGCAATAAATTCATTTTAAATACTTCAATTTGTTATGCTAGCGTTATTCTATCATGTATTTTTGCGGTCGGGGGGCTTTTGTAGTATAATAGAGATACGTTTTGACAGTAGGAGGTATCTATGGACTTAACTAAGCGCTTTAATAAACAGTTAGATAAGATTCAAGTTTCGTTGATTCGTCAGTTTGACCAGGCTATTTCGGAGATTCCTGGGGTCTTGCGTTTGACCTTGGGGGAACCTGATTTTACAACGCCAGATCATGTTAAGGAGGCGGCCAAGCGGGCGATTGACCAGAACCAATCCTACTATACAGGGATGAGTGGTCTGCTGACCTTACGTCAGGTGGCCAGTGATTTTGTTAAGGAAAAGTACCAACTGGACTATGCTCCTGAAAATGAAATCTT
>FLSE01012295.1_pt1 | contig 17269 bp, 13 predicted proteins | sample 1550461 | NCBI WGS metagenome assembly FLSE01 (sample SAMEA4031758, study PRJEB14383) | metagenome | biome: human; feature: oral; material: saliva | place: Philippines | collected 2014 | reverse complement strand
TTTTCAAGGTCACGACGGATGATGTCGTTGGCTTGCTTATAAAGGTAACCATAGGCCGTATCCACCACGTCAGTAGAGGTCAAACCATAGTGAACCCACTTACGCTCTTCACCAAGAGTCTCTGAAACCGCACGCGTGAAAGCAACCACATCGTGACGAGTTTGCTGCTCAATCTCCAAAATACGGTCAATGTCAAAGTCCGCTTTTTCGCGAATCAAAGTCACATCTTCCTTAGGGATTTCCCCCAACTCAGCCCATGCCTCGTCAGCCAAGATTTCCACCTCAAGCCAAGCACGGTATTTATTTTCTTCACTCCAAATGTTCGCCATCTCAGGGCGAGAGTAACGGTTGATCATTGTTTTGCTCCTTAAAAATTAAATCAATTTCTTCAATATTGCTCCACTAAATTCAACGAATTTAGAAGGATATTTTATCCACCACGTTTGTTCAATATATTTATCTAACTGCTGTTCCTTAGATATAATTATAGCCTCGAAATCACTATTTGCCATTATTTTGTTTTCATATTCATCACCACCGTAAAAAATACAGTCTCTAAGAGAGTTATATTGCACATCTCCTGATGATTTAATACGTGAATAAATATCTTCAGCTTTGGACTTACCCAACTTTATTTTTAGAGTAATAAGGATAGTACCAATAGAATAGGACGTGAGTAATAAAAATCTTAAAGTTGATAAATCAGAAGTAAAAGAATTCAAATCATATGCTATAGACATCTCTCGAAATCTATTCATCAGATCAATAATATATGGATTTTCCTTAATGAATGAAAGGATTTCTGTAGTTAAACCTTGTTTATTCAACAAATCTAACGTTATAGGATTACTATCTAAGTCTTTCTGAATGGATTCCACCATATGATACTTAAAGAAATACTCCAAAAATAAAGGAACTATTAATGTGGTTAGCACCCCAAATAACCAAGTACTACTAGTTATTTTTCGCAATGAGTGCAATGGTAATAAAAGTATCAAAAAAATGTATGAAATTATTACCAAGACCATAAAAATTATAATCGATTTTACGCTAGAATATGAATCAACATAATCAATGGTAATAAGAGCAACTAACCATGGCAAAAAATAATAATACATTCCGGTTAGATAATTTCGAATTGATAATATTATACCAATTAAAGCAAAAATCATTGCTCTACTTATAATAATGCCAAATAACCCTGTTGATAATGGATAGTTAATTAAAGAGGTTACAGCTGAAACAATCATAATCAGCGCTATAAAACCAAGATTTGATAAGGCATAAATTGCACTACCTAATTCCCGACGTTTCTTTAAATCAGTTTTATATCCCTTTTCGGTAACATAAAAATAGTTTCTTTTTCGAATATTTTTTAAAAGATTATATTTTATTTTTACCCATGTAGCTAAGCTTGATTTCCAAGAAAATACTAATCCCCCAGAAATACACAGAGCTATAAATTTAAAGAGAATATTTTCATTTACAAATAATATAACTACAAAATAACCAATTAAAATCGATATTAATTTCTTTGTTTCCTCTTTCAATATGACTTCTCCTCGCTCAATCTCTTATTTCCCTATCGATACAGACGAATAGTGCTCAAGTTTATTGAAATTGTTATCTAGCAGTAGGTCATAGATAGCTAAATAATTATTAGGAAATTGTTCTAGCAATTTTTGGTATTTTCTTGGCCTTTTACATAATCACTACTTTCAAATATGACTTCTACTGCGGTATTTTCTCGCCATCTTATACAAAAGCATTGACGATGATTTAAATCATGGAGACTTCCTATATCACAACTCAACATTTAATTTTAAAATATCTCCCTTCTCTCCATAATGGAGGAGCCGCAGATATTCTCCCCAAACTCTGGACTTGCCAATCTCTGTTTTCATCCAGCTGTCCCGACCAATCTCAACATCCTTGTAAAAGGCATTGAAGGTATATGGGATATAGCGAAGATGCTTTGGTAAGTGCTGAGCCAAGGTTCGCCATTGCCTACCAGTCGCGTGACTTTTGCAAATGAACATAACTGTCTCAACAGTATTAAAATCAAAAATTTCTTTAGAAAACAATACGTTTTCTAAAGTATTGCTAGACGAGTTTTCAAATTTAATTGCTTCTTCAGGAATGCCCGCAACCAGCAGATGCTGGATAATAACCTCTGCCTCTGTATGTCCATTCCAATCTGGATGAGGTGTTCCTGTCAAACTTCGGCCACCGGTCACAATGATTCGTCTTACATAACCTTTTTGATATGCCTCAATAGCTTTTTCCCAGTGGCCTGGGTGAGTCCCACTGAAAACAAATAAAACATCACACGGCTGAGGTTCGATTATTTTCCCAAAAACACTCTTAGTCAAAAAGGAAATTTCTTTATTAGAGAACTCTTTCGGAACTTCTGGACTTTTCGGAATAATCGGTTTCATCTATAACATTTCCTCCACAGATTTTTTAAAAATCAATCCCTTCCCCTAATTCAACCACACTATTTAGCGCATCACTAAACAAAGTTATATGCCCTACCCTACGGTTGTACTTGTCTTCTATGGTCACTTATTTACCGCCCACTCCGCCGCTTTCTCTGCATGAATCACTGTTGTGTCGTAGAGAGGCAGGTCGGTGTCGGATTGCTTGACGAGGAGACCAATCTCGGTACACCCCAGGATAACAGCTTCAGCGCCTGCTTTTTTCAAATCATCTATAACGGCAAGATAAGTCTGCTTTGAGCTTTCTTTGATGTTCCCTAGGCAAAGTTCGTCATAAATGATTCGATTGACCTCTGTAATCCCAGCTTGGTCTGGAATCAGCACTTCTAATCCAGACTCTATCAATTTCTCCTTGTAAAAATCTTGAGTCATGGTGTACTTAGTTCCTAGCAGACCGACTTTTTGAATACCATCAGCCAACAAGGCCTGAGCAGTTGCAACTGCAATATGCAAGACTGGAATTGTAATTTTTTCTTGTATTTGTGGGGCAACTTTATGCATGGTATTTGTGCAAATAACGATGAAATCTGCACCTGCTTGCTCCAAGCGCTTAGCAACATCTGCCAAAAGTTGACCGCTTTTCTCCCAGTCTCCTACTGCCTGATAATGCTCAACCTCTGCAAAATCAACACTGTAAAGCAGAATCTTAGCCGAATGCAAACCACCCAGCTCTTTTTTGATGGTTTCGTTGATGATTTGGTAGTAAGATGTAGTACTTTCCCAACTCATACCGCCAATCAGACCGATAGTTTTCATAGCTAATTAAGCTCCTCTCTTCCAATAGACACAATAAGCAACATGATAAAATATAGAGATTAGTATCCAGTGGCAAATCATAGATAGCTAAATCATTTTCTGGGTGCTGAGCTACTAGCTCTTCATACTTGTCTTTCACCTTTTCGTGATTGCCACTAGTATACAAGACCTAGACGACTGCTCCACAGTCTTATCTTGTTCAATAAAACCATTGCACAACCAGAATACTCTAGACAGAAGCCCCCTTCATATTGGCTTCCAGAATAGGCATCTCAACACCCAACTCCAGACCTGTCAGATAGACACTTTGACAACAATAAAAGATGTCCTGTTTATCATTATGCAAGGTCATGATTTTTCGGGTTAGCTCATTTTTCGCAAACATAGCTTTCATGGCCTTCCCTGCAATCCAAGCGGGAATTTTATAAGGCAAGAGTTCTGCTTTGTAAAGTTTCAAATTCACACCACGCGCTTCTACGACTTTCAAAGCCTCTCGAATGGCCTTGATGGCTAATGATAATTCCGAAGAACTGTTCATCAAGTTCAAAGCCAATTTTTCTGGATTTTCTAGATTTCCCGAGCGTGCAGCTGTCGAAGTGACACCCGCATTAATCGCCATGTGAATCCAAATCCACTCGACCATATCATGGGGAACCTCCCACTTCAAATCTGCTGAAGTCAGCAAATCCGTCAAGTCAGCATAATTGGGGATGTGTGCTTTTTTCTCCCCTTCTAACATTAAATGGTCGAACAAGACGCCATCTAAATGATCCTTATTCATATGACCACCAGCTGTAGGAAATGCGAGAATATAGTCATACTCCCCTGCCCATTTCTCTACTTCCTCTCGCGTATTCCAGAAATTACAGAAGAAAACGAGAGTTCCTTTAATCCGATTTTCCCGCAAGGTTTCCACGGCTTCTTTTACAAAACCATGGCGCACACTGATAAAAATAAAATCATATTCCGCATGATCTTCCGCCACATGAACCACATAGGTATCCCGTTTATTTTCACCTTTGGAAACATAACGGCCATCTAGCAAATCAACTGTCAAAACGTTTGGTGCTGTACTTTTCTTACTTTCTCTCAGCACGTGCTCTACCTGATGACCTGCTTTTTGAAAAGCATAGGCATAAATGGTCCCGATAACCCCAAGACCTAAAATTGCTATTCTCACCTAAAAATCAATTCCTTTCCCAAATTCAACCACACTATCCGGTACATCACTAAACAAAGTCACATGCCCCATCTTGCGGTTGTGCTTCGCTTCTATTTTACCATACAGGTGGAGGTGGGCGCTTGGATTTTCTGTGACATATTTTTCAGTGGCCTCGACATGCTGGCCGAGAACATTGAGCATAACAGCAGGCGCATGTAGTTTGATAGCTGGCAGTGGTGCTCCGAGAACACCCAAGATATGGGTGTCAAACTGGGAGAAGTCACAGGCTTCGATGGAGTAATGCCCTGAGTTGTGTGGGCGTGGGGCAATCTCGTTGACAATGATGTCGTCAGCTGTCGCAAACATTTCCACACAAAGTGTTCCAGACAGGTTGAGCTGTTCTGCGATTCGCACTGCCATTGCTTTGGCTTTTTCTGCTAGACTTTCTGAAATGCGGGCTGGCACAATGGTCTTAGACAGGATATTGTTGCGGTGGATATTTTCCTGAACTGGGAAAACCGTAACTTCCTTGCCATTCCCTGACACAATGACAGAAATCTCAAGGTCAAAGTTGACAAATTCTTCCAAGACACAGTCTGCAGAATCAGCCAGCGCATAGGCTTCTTCCAAATCTTCTGCCGAGCGAATAACCTTTTGTCCATGCCCGTCGTAGCCACCAGTCGCAGTCTTTAGGACATAGTTTTTGGACAAGTCAATCTCCGCTAAATCTTGACTTGAAGTCACAACCTTGTAGGGTGCCACAGTGACTTGAGCCTTGTTTGAGAGGAAGTCCTTTTCAAAAATGCGATTTTGGGAAATGCGAAGCAGGTCTGTTCCTTGAGGAAGCTGACCATCCTTGATAACAGCATCCAAACCGTCGGCATCGACATTTTCAAACTCATAGGTCAGGACATCGCAACGCTCAGCCAACTGACGAAGGGCAACCACATCGTTATAAGGTGCCACGATGATTTTCGCCACACGAGAGGCTGGGCAATCCGCCGCAGGATCCAGCGCGATGACCTTGTGCCCCATGTAGGTAGCAGAAATGGCCATCATCTGACCAAGCTGACCGCCACCGATAATTCCGATTGTTTTAGATGAGCTCATTGGTAGACTCCTCTGCGATTTTTCCTTGCTCTTCTGCGAAATCTGCCAAAGCTGTCGCGATAGCCTGATTCTCTACTGACAGGAGACGGAGGGCAAAGAGGGCAGCATTAGTCGCACCTGCTTCACCGATAGCCATAGTTGCAACTGGCACACCACCTGGCATCTGTACGATAGAGTAGAGCGAGTCGACGCCACTAAGGGCACGTGATTTGACAGGTACCCCGATGACAGGAAGGGTTGTTTTAGCAGCAACCATACCTGGCAAATGAGCTGCGCCACCTGCACCGGCGATGATGACCTTTATGCCGCGACTGCGGGCTTCTTCTGCATGCTGAAACATGAGGTCAGGCGTGCGATGGGCAGAGACGACTTTCTTTTCATAGGCTACACCAAAGCGGTCTAAGACTTCAGCTGTTTTTTGCATGGTTGCCCAGTCAGATTTAGAGCCCATGATGATGGAAATAATTGGTTTCATATTTTCTCCTCTGAATAAACTAATTCTTTTGCTCAATATTTTTTACAGTAGCTGATTCAACACTATAATGTTGAACAGTCTGATTAACCAGATTTTCAACGCTCTTAGGTTTTATCAATAAACGAAGTATAATTGTCACAAGAGGTATAATGCTCGGCAAATCCTTCCATACAGGTGTCAACACTTCTTCACTATCACATCTTAAAAGCCAGTACTTTATTGTCTGCAATATTTTTCTTCTACTTTTCGTCTTCTCAGCTGTTCCAATAATCAAAGCCATCAGACTATGCGTCTCAACGCCTGCTTGACCAAGAATGACCTCAGATTTAGCGTAGCTATGACTGGCTAGTTCTATCATGATTTTTGGAAAATTAACTCCTGCTTTATAAGCGTTAGCAGGCTCTACCATTCTAGGGTTACACTCTATATAGTAAAATTGATCTCCCCTACGTATAAAATCTAGGGTTAGGCAACCATGCCATTGTATATATTGTCCTAATTTTTCAACATGCTCTCTCGTTCTTTTAGATTCTATGCTTAATCTTGCCGCAGCCGAACCCCCCGCGCCAGAACCTACTTTTACGCTAGAATGTACTGCGAGTAATTCTCCATGATCAAACACTGCTTGAACCTGACCATAGTCTCCAACTATGTCTTGCTGAACCATCCATTCCTCATCACTCGCTGTTAATTTGCTCGTCACTTCAGCCAAATCTTTCTTACTTGAAATCTTATAAACCGAGCGACCGGCAGTACCATAATCTGCTTTCAGCCAATAAGGATAGTCTAACAGTATAGAGTCTGCATCTTTCACGTACTCCCACTTAGGTGTGGGAAGTCCTAATAAATCCGCAGTTTCAGCAAAAGCAATCTTTCCAGCCAACATTTTAAACTGCTCTTTATCAGCAAGGGCGATTGGTAGCGATTGAGGCAAAAATTGTTTCCCATTTGCCAATAACCAGCCTTCTTCATGTGTTGGCAAAATGGCCTTGTAATTGGTTTTATGAAGCAACTGACTAACCTGTCTCAGATAATCTACAGGAAAACGATTCACATCAACTATCGGAACTCTATGGGTTAGACGACTGAAGTATGCAATGGAAAATCTTCTAGGAGATAACACATCAATTTTATAGCTTTCTTTCAACAAAACTGTCAAAGTTTCTCGTGAGGTCAAGCTTGAACCTTCTAAAAATAGCAATCTATTTTTCATTTTTCAAACACCTGAAGTCTATTTTTAAGTCTCACGGCTAAAAGTTTCATAGATTTGATTTACAAAGCCTTACCACCAATATCATGCCTATAAAAAAAACCTGTTGTGTCTTGTTTTTTTAGTTGGTCGTAGATTTTTTCCTGCGCAGCTGAGACAGTATCTGCTGTGGTGACCAGCATGTATACTCGACCGCCATTTGACAGCAGTGCTCTGCTATTTTCCGCAAACTTAGCCCCAGCATAGTAAGTGATGATGTCCCCCTCGGTCTTGGCTGGCAACTTGACACCTTTTTCATAGTCTAACGGGTAGCCCTTGGATGCGACAACCACACCAAGAGTCACACCCTTGTCCGTCCACGTAATGGCTGGTTCTTTACCTTCCAAAATATCTGTGATATTTTGCGCAAAATCAGATGTCAAACGAGGCAAGATAATCTGAGTTTCGGGATCTCCAAATCGAGCGTTAAACTCTATAACCTTCGGACCATCAGCAGTCAAAATAAGCCCCGCGTAAAGGACACCAAGATAAGGACGACCTTCTTTGATCATCCCTTCAAGGACTGGCTTGACAATGGTGTCAACCGCCGTATCAACCACGCTCTGTGGCAAGTGAGGAACCGGCGCATAAGCTCCCATACCACCCGTGTTAGGACCCTTGTCGCCATCGTAAGCACGTTTGTGGTCCTGAGCCGTTGGCATGATGTAGAACTTGTCTCCATTAACAAAGGCAAAGAGAGAAAACTCTTCCCCGTCAAGGAATTCCTCAATGACCACACGCGCACCAGAGTCACCGAATTTATTGTCTAAGAGCATCTCATGAGCGGCTTCGACCGCTTGCTCAACCGTCTCAGCAACGACGACACCTTTTCCAAGTGCTAAACCATCTGCCTTGACAACGATAGGAGCGCCTTTCTCCTCGATATAAGCCTTGGCCTCCTCAAAATCTGAAAATGTGCCATAGGCTGCTGTCGGAACGTCATATTTGACCATGATTTCCTTAGCAAAATCCTTGGACCACTCCAGCTCCGCTGCAGCTTTGGTCGGGCCAAAGGCTTTGAGCCCAGCTTGATTAAAGTCATCCACGATACCTGCAGCCAGGGCATCATCTGGACCGATGAAGATCCAAGCAATATTGTTGACCTTTGCGAAGTCAATTAACTTAGAATGTTCGGAAATAGAGATATTTACCAATTCCAGACCATCCAGAGTCATTCCGTCATTCCCAGGAGCTACAAAAACCTTTTCAACGTCTTTTGACTCAAGCAACTTCTTAGCAATCGCATGTTCACGACCACCCGAACCGACAACTAACAGCTTCATCTCTCAACCTCTTTTGCGAATTATTTACTAATATTATATCATAAACGTTCGTTTTAATCTTGTTTTACTTAGCATTTTAAGCCAAAAAAGGAAAGAAACTGTTTTCTTCCCTTTTGTTTTCTTAATGTCTAAAATGTCTTACTCCTGTGAAGACCATAGTCAAGCCGTATTTGTCCGCCGATTCGATGGATTCTTGGCCACTCATTAACCAGTTATATCAGAAAGGTTAAAAAGTAGCTCTCATTTAATCGTTTTTCATTTCGCATATTTTTCTAGATGTGTTTGGATTTTTGGCATGATGAGATGCATTATTTTAAGATTCGTAAAAGCTATTATCATGGCTAATAAAAGATAGACAAAGACTGATAACAAAGGAACGTCAGAAGACCAATAGTGGGAAATAATCATTAGAACTATTGGCAATTCTAGGGTTACTGTGACGACTCCAGGAACATAACCCCTAAATTGCATGCACATGATATAATGGATTATGAAATGAGATGTATAAGCTATTACAAAAGATAAATAGAGTAAAGTGTTGTGAGTTATTTGGCAGAATCCAGAAATAAACATCAGGATGATAAATTCCTCCAACACACCTACTGCAAAAGCGGAGCCTTGCGTAACGGAACCAAAGAACGGTTTCTTAAAAGTTTCTAATTTTTGATGATACCGTGTTTTCCACAAGGGCATAAAAATCATTTCTTCAAAATCGTGTAAAATAAATAAAATAGGTAGCATCCAAACATTAAAAAGAATGCTCATATCTTTACCTCCTTAATAACAACTAACAATTGTACAATATTAAGAATAAATGATAATCATATATCACGCGTAACACTTTTAGTATAAAGATAAACTGTTACAAAAACAAGAGGTTAAGAGAAATTGGCACAGTTTGACCAAAAGTGTGACAGGAAAGGAAAAATACCATGGAATATCAAACGCGACAATGGCTGGAGGAAGCCTTGTTCGATTTATTAGCAACTAAGAAATCCCTTCATAATATCAGCATTGCAGAACTCAGTGAGCATGCTCAGATTGCTAGACGAACGTTTTATCGTTATTACCATTCAAAAGAGGAAGTTCTTACGAACTATTTAGACCGCTTAATTCAAGACTATATTATCGAACTTCAAACAGCAAAACTGACTAATTTTGAAGATTTGGTGAACCTTTTCTTTCAGTATTGGAGCCAGTACACTGAGCCATTAAAAATTTTGCAGGACGCAAACTTGCTCGTGCTTATCTTGCAAAGGTCTTATGATAAGCTTTCTGCTGCTTATACCACTGTCATGGCACCTTGGCATGTCACAAACAGTAATCAAAGACAAATCACTTATGATAGTAGATTCATCGTTGGAGGTCTCTACAATATTTTTGATGAATGGTTAAAAACAGATTACCAGACAATGCCTGTTAACGAGCTAGTCACAACAACCTTAAACACCATAAAACGTATGAAAAATAGTTAAGTGAGAAACTGAGTTTTTCGAGATTAGTCATGAACAGCTCTAACAAATCATTTTAATAATTTCTAATACTAAAATGCTTATTGTTTTAGACATACAAAAAGAGAAGACAACTTACGTCTTCTCTCGTTGTTAGTGATAAATCATTCATCATAGTTGATAATGAGCTAATTTTTAAATACCCATCAATGTCTAAAATGTCTTACTCCTGTGAAGACCATGGTCAAGCCATATTTATCCGCTGCTTCGATGGATTCTTGGTCACGGACAGATCCACCTGGTTGGATGATGGCTTTAATGCCTGCTTTGGCGATTTCTTCCACGTTATCTGCAAATGGGAAGAAGGCATCTGAAGCAAGAACAGCGCCGTCAAGACGGTCTTTAGCTTGGTCAATAGCAATACGGACTGAAGCCACACGGTTGGTTTGACCTGGCCCAACGCCAAGTGTCATGTGATCATTGGTCACGATAATTCCGTTTGATTTGACGTACTTAATAGCCTTCCAAGCAAACTCAAGAGCAGTCGCCTCTGTCTCGGTTGGTTGACGTTTGGTTACCACTTGCCAGTCAGCTGAACTTTCTTTGACAACGTCTTGATTTTGCACGAGAAGTCCACCGACCACGCCTGTGTATTCTGCCTCTACCTCACTGGCATCTTGAGCGTCAAATGGTAGGGCAAGGATACGCAGGTTTTTCTTTTTATTGGTCAAAATAGCTAACGCTTCATCGGTATAGCTCGGTGCGATAATGATTTCAAGGAAAACGCCGTGCATCTTCTCAGCTGTCGCAGCATCCACCTCACGGTTGAGGACGACAATTCCACCAAAGATAGACACTGGGTCAGATTCATAAGCGTAGTCCCAAGCTGTTTCAATGTTGTCAGCCTGACCGATTCCACATGGGTTCATGTGTTTGAGAGCCACAACAGTTGGACGGTCTTTGAAATCACGGATGATACGGATAGCTGCATCCGCATCACGGATATTGTTAAAGGACAATTCTTTCCCGTTTAGCTGTTTAGCGGATGCAATGGAGTATTCCGTAGGAAGAGCTTTTTGGTAGAAGTCTGCATCCTGCTGAGGGTTTTCACCGTAACGCATGGGTTGCTTGAGGTCGTAGGTCAAAGTGAGTTTTTCAGGTTTGCTTTCGCCCACTTGAGCTGTGAAATACTCTGCAATCAAGGCGTCATAAGCTGCTGTGTGGCGGAAAACCTTAGCCGCCAAACGTTGGCGAGTTTCATAACTTGTTTCACCGTTTGCTGCCAATTCATCAAGCACCACTGCATAGTCAGCAGGGTCTACCACAACCGTCACGCTGGCATGGTTTTTAGCTGCTGAACGAAGCATAGACGGCCCACCAATATCGATGTTCTCCACCGCATCAGCGTAGGTCACATCTGGTTTGAGAATCGTTTCCTTGAATGGGTAAAGATTTACTACAACGAGGTCAATCAATTCGATATTATTGTCCTTAGCCGCTTGAAGGTGGCTATCCAAGTCACGACGAGCGAGGAGCCCACCATGGATATTTGGATGGAGGGTCTTAACACGACCGTCCATCATTTCTGGGAAACCAGTCACATCATCGATGGCAACCGTGTCCACCCCAGCATTGTCAAGGACAACCTTGGTCCCACCTGTTGAGATAATGTCCCAACCAAGTTTTTTTAGTTCTTGGGCAAATTCAACAATGCCCGCTTTGTCTGAGACGCTGATTAAGGCGCGTTTAGTCATGTTTTTTCCTTTCATTTACTTGTCCAACAATTCTCTAATAGCCTCTGGATACAACTTGTACTCCGCTTCATGAATGCGAGCTTCAAAGTTTTCAATCGTATCACCAGCTAGACGTGGTACACGCACTTGTTTGATAACCTTTCCTGTATCCACTCCGGAATCCACCCAGTGAATGGTGACGCCACTCTCAGCAACACCAGCATTCCAAGCGTCCTCAATCCCATGAGCTCCTGGAAATTCTGGCAAGTAGGCTGGATGGATATTGATGATTCGACCTTCATAAGCCACCAATAAGGTTGGCCCAACGATTTTCATGTAGCCAGCGAGGCAAACCAAGTCAATCTGGTGTTCTTCCAAGAGTTCGACAAGGGCTGCTTCATAGTCTGCCTTGTTCTCAAACTCCTTGAGTTCAAAAGCATAGGAAAGGACACCGAGCTTTTCTGCACGCTCGAGCACATAGGCATCACGATGGTCTGAAAAGACAAACTCCACCGGAAATTGTTCCGCAATCACCTGAAAATTTGAGCCATTACCAGAGGCAAAAACCGCTATTTTTTTCATTTGATGATGACACTTTCGTTTTCTTTCTTGACGATGCGACCAATTTCATAAACTGGTTCATCCAGCAATTCCTTGACGCGACCTACATTTTCAGGGCTAACTGCCAACATGAGTCCCACACCCATATTGAAGATTTCAAACATTTCTTCATGCTTTATTTCACCGTATTTTTCAAGGGCTTTGAAAATCGGGAGGACTGGAACTTTGCTTTCCTCAATCTCAGCAGCCAGGTCATCCGCAAACATACGAGGGACATTCTCGATAAATCCACCACCAGTGATATGGGCAATACCGTTGACCAACTCTTCTTTGATGAGCGGTAGAGCAGCTTTAACGTAGATACGAGTTGGTTCAAGAAGGACTTCCTTGAGTTTCTTGCCTTCCAATTCTGGCAAGACTTCCTCACCTGTGTAGTCAGCAAAAACACGACGCACGAGTGAGTAACCATTTGAGTGGATCCCACTTGAGGCAAGTCCGAGAAGAACATCGCCTTCAGACACCTTTGAGCCGTCTATGATTTGAGATTTTTCAGCCACACCGACTGCAAAACCAGCCAGATCGTAGTCATCTGCGCCATACATACCAGGCATTTCAGCCGTTTCCCCACCGATGAGAGCAGCGCCTGCCCGCACACAACCTTCTGCCACACCAGCAACGACTTGTTCTAGTTTAGCTGGTTCATTCTTACCAGTCGCTACGTAGTCAAGGAAGTAAAGAGGCTCCGCACCTGCAGCGATGATATCGTTGACACACATGGCCACACAGTCTTGCCCAATCGTATCATGCTTATCATACTTGATGGCCAACATGAGCTTGGTCCCAACACCGTCAGTCCCTGAAATCAAGACCGGCTCTTTGACACCTGTTTTTGAAAGGTCAAACATACCACCAAAGCCACCCAGAGCTCCCATAACACCTGCACGCTCCGTGCGAGCCACGTGCTTTTTGATCCGCTCAACAACTTCATAACCCGCTTCAACATCCACACCTGATTGAGCGTATGCATTCTTATTTGTCATTTTTATATTCCTTTTCTTTGAGAAGAGTGCGAAGTATTTTTAGATAAACAGTTATTTTATCTAAAAATACTAGTCAGGGCTCTAGCTTTGGTCCCATAGGGGAAAGCGTCTACTGACAAATGCTTTAGCTTTTAGTCAGTAGTGAGACGTGAGGCATAAGCATTTTTATTTGCCATTTTGTCTCCTCTTCCTTTCCTTTAATGGAGAATCTTCAGTCGGCTACTTGTAAAAACTGGTCTTTTCTTCCAAACTTCTTTGATAGTCTTCCTCATAGTCGTAGAGAGGAGTTGGGTAGTCGCCATCAAAATAGGCGACACAAAGACCACCGTTCGGCGCATCTGTTTCGATGCCGATAGAATCAATCAAGCCATCAATCGAAAGATAGGTCAGGCTATCCGCACCAATGATTTTGCAGGTTTCTTCTACCGTATGATTGGCAGCAATCAACTCCTGACGCGTCTGGATATCAATCCCGTAGAAGCATGGATAAGCTAGCGCAGGACTTCCAATAGCAACGTGAACCTCAGACGCACCTGCTTCTTTCAAAAGCTGAACGATACGGCGAGAGGTCGTCCCACGAACAATGGAATCATCCACCATAACCACACGTTTGCCTTTAACAACACCCGAAACAGCAGATAGCTTCATCCGCACACCTTGCTCTCGCAATTCTTGAGTCGGTTGGATAAAGGTCCGTTGGGTATATTGGTTTTTGATCAGCCCCATTTCATTTGGCAGACCGGATTCTTCCGCAAAGCCCATGGCTGCGCTGAGTGAAGAATTGGGCACACCGACTACGATATCAGCTTCATGTTTAAACTCACGTGCTAATTGAGCCCCCATACGTTTGCGAGCTGTATGGACATTGACCCCATGGATATTGGAGTCAGGGCGGGCAAAGTAGATATACTCCATAGAGCAAATCGCGAGCTGAGTATCATTCGTATAACTATCGTACTGGATACCATTGTCATCCACAATCACAATTTCCCCTGGTTTTACATCACGAATCCACTCGGCACCGATGACTTCAAAGGCACAGGTTTCAGACGAAACCACCACCGCTCCATTGGCCATTTTCCCGATTGAAAGCGGACGGAAGCCATTAGGATCAAGCGCAGCAATCAACTTGTCCTCAAACAGCAGGATATAAGCAAATCCACCTTTGACAAGGCTGAGCGCCTCCTTGATTTTGCCCATCAAGTTCGGATTGTGACTTCGACGAATGAGGTGGGCCAAGATTTCTGAGTCCGAAGTTGAACTGAAAATAGCTCCTCTTTGTTCCAATTCTTTCTTGAGCGATTCGGCATTGGTCAAGTTTCCGTTGTGAGCAAGTCCAAACTGCATATCGTGAAAGCGGAAGAGGAAAGGCTGGATATTATCTACAGAAGCTTCGCCAGCAGTCGCATAACGAACATGCCCAATCGCACTCGTTCCAGTCAGTTTATCCAAATTAGCTGGATTTCTGAACACTTCTGATAAAAGCCCCATATCACGATGACGCTTCAATTGCCCCTGATCATTAGAAAGGATTCCCGCCCCCTCCTGACCACGGTGCTGAAGACTATGGAGACCAAAATAGGTCAATTTAGCAGCATCTGGATGCCCCCAGATACCGAAAACACCACATTCTTCATTAAGAGATTTTACTTCGTATGTCATTTTTTATACCTAATTTTTATTTGTGTAGCACCAAGAGCTAAATCTACATGACTTTTACATTACTGATACTATCTATTAGAAAATCTGTAAGTCTTATTTTCCAGTAAAGTATTTAACCGCCGACGCGAACAGGTGCTGGTCTTTACTTCCTGGGATATTTTGGAAAAGACCGTCTTCATAACGTTCTGAGTGTCCCATTTTACCAATGATTTGACCGTTCTTGCTGGTAATCCCTTCGATGGCATTTACCGAACCATTTGGATTGTACTTAGAGTCCATGCTTGGTTTGCCGTCAAAATCAACGTATTGGCTGAAAATTTGTCCATTGTCACGGAGCTCAGCGAATTCCTCAGCCGTCACGACAAACTTCCCTTCACCGTGCGATACTGGAATGGCGTGGATATCGCCCACTTGCACTCCAGCCAACCATGGTGAGTTGGTATTGGCAATCCGAGTTTCCACCATCTTGGCCACGTGCTGGTTGGCATCATTGTAGAAGAGGGTTGGACTAGTGCTGCTTGCATCCTCGAAGTTACCGTATGGAAGAAGACCTGATTTGACAAGAGCTTGGAATCCATTACAGATACCAATAATCAAGCCACCACGAGCGATAAAGCTATCAATCGCTACACGCACTTTTTCATTGAGCAGGATATTGACAATAAACTTAGCTGATCCATCCGGCTCATCCGCAGCTGAGAAACCACCTGCAAAGAAGAGAATGTTTGCCTTGCCGATATTGTCAACCATGGTTTCAACCGACTTGACAATAGCCTCTTCATTCAAGGTCACAAATGGCACCAAGTTGACCTCTGCACCTTCTTTTTCGAAGGCCTTTGCTGAATCATATTCTGAGTTGGTTCCTGGGAAGACTGGGATGTAAACCACAGGTTTTTCAATGGTTTCTTTAGCTTTGATAACTTCGTTAGAATCGACAGCTGGAACTTCTTCCAGTTCTTTAGCTTGGGCAAATTCTGTTGGGTAAACTTCTTCCAGTTTTCCTTGGAAGGCACTGTCAAGTTTCTGTCTATCTAGCTTCACACCGTTGACAATCAGTGTAAAGTCTGCTTTTGTTTGTCCAATTTTCTCTACTCCAGTAATCTCTTCAAGAGATGTGAAGACAAATCCGCCTAATTGAGCTGTCAAAGAACTTTCAAATTCAGGCAAGGTCACCTCTGCACCGATATGGTTCCCAAAGGTAGCAAGAGCCAAACTTTCAAGGATACCACCATATTTAACAGCTGATGCAGATGTCACTTTGTGATCCTTTTGAAGGGCTTCAAACTGAGCAAAATTAGACTTAATCAAGTCAAAATCAATCTCTGCTGAGAGGGCTTGACCTGGGATGTAGTAGATGTTTTCACCAGCAGTCTTGAATTCAGGCGAAAGCACCTTACGGCTATCTGCTGTCGTTACCCCAAAGGCAACCAAGGTTGGCGGTACTGTCAATTCTTCAAAGGTACCGGACATAGAGTCCTTACCACCGATAGATGGCAAACCAAGTTGAATTTGTGCTTCGATAGAACCTAGAAGAGCCGCTACTGGCTGACCGAAACGCTCGGCTTGCTTGTCCATACGCTCGAAGTACTCTTGGTAAGAGAAGCGAGCCTTGGACCAGTTTGCACCAGTCGCAACCAAACGAGCGGTTGCTTCGATCACTGCATAGGCAGCACCGTGGTATGGAGACCATTCTGCTACATAAGGATTGAATCCTTGAGCCATAACAGACGCAGTATGAGTCACACCATGTTGAACTGGCAATTTTTGTACAGATGCCTCAGTCGGTGTGAGTTGGTAACGACCACCAAGCGGGTGATTGACTGTAGAACGACCGACCGAACAGTCAAAGATAGTTTGCAATCCTTTTTGACTCGCATGGTTGAGATCAGATAGAACCGCAAGGGTATCAGCTTCAAGTGTGTCAGCAGATGTTTGACGTTCTTCTGGAAGTTCGACATCCTTGTCCACCACCTTTGCATCAACGACTACACGCACACCGTTTGTATCAAGGAAACGACGTTCCAAGTCGACGATGGTTTCCCCATTCCAGTGCATGACAAGATTTGGTTTTTCAGTCACTGTTGCCACAACAACAGCGTCAATATTTTCTTTATTACATTCTGCAACGAAGGCATCTACATCCTCAGGACGCACCACAACTGCCATCCGTTCTTGTGATTCAGAGATCGCAATTTCTGTTCCATTCAAGCCTTGGTATTTAAGAGGAACCTTGTTGAGGTCGATTTCAAGACCATCTGCCAATTCACCGATAGCCACACAGACACCACC
>FLSE01001365.1_pt2 | contig 17294 bp, 11 predicted proteins | sample 1550461 | NCBI WGS metagenome assembly FLSE01 (sample SAMEA4031758, study PRJEB14383) | metagenome | biome: human; feature: oral; material: saliva | place: Philippines | collected 2014 | reverse complement strand
GCACCGCAGGAAGCACATCCACCCCGCACCCAGAACCCGCGCGAGCAGCAGAGGCAACGACGAAGCCCCGGGATTCCAAAGGAATCCCGGGGCAGGGAGCGGAGACGGCGGGATTTGAACCCGCGAGGGGCTATGCACCCCTACCTCCTTAGCAGGGAGGCGCACTCGACCGGACTATGCGACGTCTCCAGTGCCGACTACTTTAGGACATTTTTGCCACGAACGCGAACCGCACCCGCCGCACATACCCGAAAGCGCATCGGCATGGCGGAGGGCGAGGGATTCGAACCCCCGGTGCCATTGCTGACACAACGGTTTTCAAGACCGTCTCTTTCGGCCACTCAGACAGCCCTCCAGACCTGCTCCATCCTACAGGAACAGGCTCACACACGCGAAGCCGACGGTACGGGCACAGGCACCGCCAGCCCTCCGGCAGAGGGAGAGACTGGGTCGAGCGCACACCACATCTGAGGGATCGCTCCGGCACTCACCGCGCAGCGCACACCAAGAGGCGGACCCGGGGCGCACGCGCCCCGGGTCCGGTCCCAATCGCAGCTATCAGCCTCGCAGGCCGAAGAAGTTCCAGGACTTCTTGTCGGGTGCCGGCTCCTCGGGGTGATCGAGGAGGCCGCGCGAGAGCGCGGGGGCTGTCGGCGGCCACAGCGGCACGCGGATCGCGAGCATCGCCTGGATCGCGTGATAGACGTCCCAGCGGGAGGACTTGGCGGGCTGAACGCTCTCATTGTGGGGGCCGAGGCGGCGGATCCAGCGGCCCGGCTGGGCGATGAGGTAATCGTGGATGTAGTCCACGAAGGAGCGATAGCAGTGCTCAAAGTGCTCGACTTCGTCGATGCGATGCCCGTCATCGAGCATCGCGCGGCGTACGGCGACGGTCGCGCATACGCCCTCGCAGACGACCCACTGCTGGTGCTCGTCTTCGCCGGGCATGGGTTCGCCCTCGTCGTTGACGGCGGTGGAGAAGCCGGGTGCCCCGTCGGTGCGACGCCAGCCGTCGACGCGGGCGCGCTCGAAGAGTTCGGTTCCCAGTTCCATCAGGTAGTCGGGTACGGCCCAGCCCGTGGAGCGCAGGCCAGCGCGCACCTGCAGCGCGAAGCGCGCGAGCTGCATGGAGTGACCGGTGACGTAGCCTTCGTGGTAGCGGCGTCCGTCGTTGCAGAGCTTTCCGGCCTCGAGGCTGGGCTGCCATTCCTCGTCGTAGTACTCGGGGATGCGCCAGTTGTTCTTGGATGCAACCTTGTGCGCGAAGGCCGTCATCTTTTCGGCGCGGTCCAGCCATTCGGGTTCGGTGGTTGCCTCGGCGGCGGCCATGTAGGCCTCGATGGTGTGGATGAGGGTGCCGAGGGCGTGGACGGGCGCGGGTTCGCTGAAAGCCTCGTCGTACTGATCCCACACGAGGCCGTAGTCGTCGATCCAGTAGTCCTTCTGCTCTTGGAGCATGGTTTCGAGCAGCTCGTGCGCGCCGGGTCGGTTGGCAACGGTCGCGGCGGCGACGCCGAGCAGCGCGTAGACGGTGTGGTATTGGGACTTGACGCGGGAGGCCTCGTCCCAGGGGACGCCGTGCCCCTCCTCGTCCGGTTCAGCTTTGATTTGGTACCACATGCCGCCGTTGACGGGGTCCGTGAAGTACTTGGTCAGCGACTTGACAGCATGGTCGGCGTAGCGGCGCGTGCCGGGCAGGCCCATGAGGACCCCCAGGGAAAAGATGTAGGCCATGCGCCCGGTGACGGCCAGGTCAATGGACCGGCTCAGGTCCGGTTTGCCGTCGGCGTCCAGGTGTGCGAAACCGGTGGCCACGATGGACCCCTCGGCCTCTTCGATGAGCGCCTGCATGTTGGCACTCAGCCAACGGTTATGTTCGATGGAATCAAACCATCCCACGATGTTCCTCCTGCCAAAACAGCCACGGTCTGCGGTGACCGACCTCTCATAGGATAGACGTTCCTTTCCCCATTTGGGAATACGTCCACACGTTCACTCCTCAAACAGGGACGAGGCCGGGGAAAGTCACGCTCTGACCTGCAGTTTTACGCATGCTCAGCCCCGGCCTCGTACACGATGAAACGATGACGTGTTTCACGGCGTGGACGGACCTACGCAGAAGTGGACGTAACGTGCAACACTGGGCTTATGCATGATCGAGCTGGCACACGTGCCCTTCCAGAAGACCTCATCAACGTCGACGATGTCATCTCCGCTTACTATGACATCGTTCCCGACCCGACCGACGTGGGACAGCGCGTCGCGTTCGGAACGTCGGGCCACCGCGGCTCCTCGCTGGACGGCAAGTTCAACGAGGCGCACATCATCGCTATCACCGCGGCGATCATCGAGTACCGCGCGTCGCAGGGCATCAACGGTCCTCTGTTCATCGGCCGTGACACGCACGCTCTGAGTGAACCCGCGTGGCGCACCGCCCTGGAGGTCCTCGCGGCCGCCGGCATCGACACGCGCATTGATTCGCGCGGCTCCTACACGCCGACCCCCGCCGTGTCCGTCGCAATTCTGGGCGCGAACGGCGCACCGGCGAACCTGCGCACGGAGGGCGATGGCCTGGCTGACGGCATCGTCGTGACCCCCAGCCACAACCCACCGCGCGACGGTGGCTTCAAGTACAACCCGCCTCACGGCGGCCCCGCTGACACGGACGCGACCGGCTGGATTGCGGCGCGCGCGAACGAGCTGCTGGATTCGGGCGAGTGGAAGGACGTTCCCCGCGTCACCGGCTCTGAGCTGCTGCACGACCCGAACGTGAAGCCTTTCGATTACCTGGACTTCTACGTTTCGCAGCTGGATCAGATCATCGACATTGAGGCGATCCGTCACGCTGGTGTGCGCATCGGCGCGGACCCGCTGGGGGGCGCGTCCATCGACTACTGGGCGGCTATCGGCGAGCACTACGGCCTGGACCTGACGGTCGTCAACCCCGAGGTCGACCCGGCATGGCCGTTCATGACCCTGGACTGGGATGGCAAGATCCGCATGGACTGCTCCTCGCCCTACGCGATGGCGTCCCTGCGCGAGGCCATGACCCCCGACGCCGAGGGCAACACCCCCTACGACATCGCGACCGGCAACGACGCGGATTCGGATCGCCATGGCATCGTCACGCCTGACGGCCTGATGAACCCGAACCACTTCCTGGCTGTGGCCATCGAGTACCTGTTCACGCACCGTCCCGGTTGGAGCAAGGACGCGGCCGTGGGCAAGACCCTGGTGTCGTCCGCGCTCATCGACCGCGTCGTGGCCTCCATGGGCCGCGAGCTGATCGAGGTGCCGGTGGGCTTCAAGTACTTCGTGCCTGGCCTGCTGTCCGGTGCCGTCGGTTTCGGCGGCGAGGAGAGCGCGGGAGCGTCGTTCCTGCGTAAGGATGGCACCGTGTGGTCGACCGACAAGGATGGCATCATCCTGGCGCTGCTCGCCTCGGAGATCCTGGCCGTGACGGGTAAGACCCCCTCGCAGCTGCACGAGGAGCAGGCGGAGCGTTTCGGCGCTTCTGCGTATGCTCGCATCGACGCGGCTGCCTCACGCGAGGAGAAGGCGAAGCTTGCGGCTCTATCCCCCGAGGATGTGACCGCGACCGAGCTGGCCGGCGACCCGATTGTCGCGAAGCTGGTGCGCGCCCCCGGTAACGACGCGCCCATCGGTGGCCTGAAGGTGACGACCGAGTCCGCATGGTTCGCGGCTCGCCCGTCGGGCACCGAGGACGTCTACAAGATCTACGCGGAGTCCTTCAAGGGTGCCGAGCACCTGGCCGAGGTCCAGGAGGCCGCGAAGAAGGTCGTGTCTGACGCTCTGAACGGCTGATTCTCTGACGCTGCCCGCTCACGCGGGTTGCTGGGGGTGGCGCTCACACACGTGAGCGCCACCCCCGTTGTCATATCGCGCCGACTTCACCGCCGACGGTCACGCCAGAACCCACGCAATCACAGGGGAAAAGCACTGAGCCTACGAGGCGCAATAGCACCATCCGGCCTGTAAACTGGCGGGCAGGACAAGGGCTGAAACGGATACTTGGCAGCGCGAGCTGTTAGATGATGACCGCGAAACCCGACAAAACAGGGCCTCGTAATAGCTCACTCGTGAGCGGCAAGCTGAAGTCACGTCCTGCAAACCCCCTTCCCTGTGGGCTGGGGGTTTCGTGCTATCTGCTGGACTCAGTAGGCGCGCGGGGAGCATTTTCACGGCGATCACCCATAGAAATATGGGACACGGGCCGCTACCGTGAGGATAGTTCGACGCGTCGGTGAGCCGACGCCGCCCACCAACACCAGGAGCGCCCACATGAGCGAGGCACCCAGCCCTGCCGCCCGCGACGGCAGATCGCGCGAGCACGCCCCGGCCTCGTCAAGAAAACCACGCACGAGTCCGCAGATCCCCTCCCTTCCCAAGGCGCGCCTGGCTTTCCTTCTCCTCGCAGGTGTCGCGCTGCTGGCGGGCCTGGACGCCTCCCTCGTGCGCCTCGGAGCGCTCGCCCCCCTCGCCTCGACGAGCCTGGGGACCGTGCACGGACTCCTCATGATCTACGGGTTCCTGGGCACCGCGATCTGCCTGGAGCGCGCGGTCGCCCTGCAATCCGACGGTCGGCGCGCGTGGGCGTACGCCGCTCCCCTGCTGACCGGGGTCGGCGCCGTCAGCACGATCGTCATCTCCTTGAACGAGGGCGCGCGCGGGGCGCTCACGAGCCTACCGATCCCGCGCTTCCTGGCCGCCCACCTGGCCGGATTCGCACCCGAGCGGATGATGCCCGGCTTCCTCATCACCCTCGGCATGGCGGCGCTGAGCGCCATCTACTGCTACGTGTGGACGCGCAGGCAGTCCACCCACGCGGTCCTCATCCAGCTGCTCGGCGCGCTCATCGGGCTGGGCGGCATCCTCCTGTGGTGGCGAGGCCTCGAGACGCCGCGCGCGGTGCCGTGGTGGTTGGCCTTCCTGATCGTCACGATCGTCGGCGAGCGCGTTGAGCTCGCGCGACTTGCCTTCGCGTCTGGCTCCACCGAGCGACGCATCACCGCCGAGAGCGCCGCCCTCATGGTGGGTCTGACGGTCGCCCTCTACTCGCCCGCGGTCGGCTATCCGCTGATCGGCCTGAGCCTCGCGCTCCTGATGGCGGACACCGCGTGGCACGACGTCGCGCGCGGCACCGTGCGCATGAGCGGCCTGCCGCGCCTGGCCGCGGTGTGCATGCTGAGCGGGTACGCGTGGGCACTCGTGCCCGCGCTGATGTGGATCGTCGCACCCCCGGCCTTCGACGGATACGGGTACGACGCCGGCGTCCACGCGATCACGATTGGCTTCGTCGTCTCCATGCTGCTGGCCCACGCGCCCGTCATCATCCCGGCGGTCGCGCGGCGCGAGGTCCCCTACCACGTCGCCATGTGGGTCCCCTTCGCGTTCCTGCAGGTTTCCCTCGCCCTGCGCCTTCTCGCGGGCGCGCGCGAGGCTGCCTATCCGTGGCGCTTGGGCGGCACACTCGGGGTCGTGGGCGTGCTTCTGTTCGTTGCCACGACGCTGACGGTAACGATTTGCCGGGCGCGCGCTGCCTCGCGCGAACTCCGCCTCAGCGACGAGGCCCGCTCCCCCTCCGCTGTTCCCGCATCCTCGGGCGGAACGGGGGTCCGATGAGCAAGCCCCGGGTCCCCCGCACCGACCGCGTAACCACGGTGTGGATGTGTGTAGCGGCTGTCGCCGCTGCAGGCACCATCGTTGCCCGAGGCCGCATCCCGCAGAACCTGTGGACGATGATCCACCTGGTGACTCTGGGCGTTTTGTCGAACGGGATCTTCCAGTGGTCCTGGTACTTCACGCGCGCCCTCGCGCACCTGGCCCCGGATGATCGGCGGGCCGGGCGTGACAACACCGTGCGCATCATGGCCTTCAACCTTTCCCTGCTGCTCCTCATCGGCGGCATGTGGTCGAGCCTGTGGTATCTGACCATCACGGGCTCGACCGCGGTCGGCGTGATCGCAGCCTGGCACGGGTGGGCGCTGCTCACCGCGTCCCGCGAGCGCCTGGCGTCGCGTTTCGCGGTGATTATTCGCTACTACATTGCGGCGGCGTTTTTCCTGGTGGTTGGCGCGACGCTGGCTGGTTTCGTGACGGTGGCTATGTTTGACGCGGATGCGCCCGCGTGGCTGGCCTCGGCCCGGGATCGCCTGACGGTCGCCCACGCGCTGGCGGGTGTCGCCGGATGGGTGGGCCTGACGATGGGCGGGACCCTGGTGACGCTCGGGCCGACGGCGATACGCACGCGCATGGATCCGCTGGCCGTGTCTTTCGCGACGAGTGCCCTGCCCCTGTGGGTGGCCGCCCTCCTCGTCGCGGGAACGGGAGCTGTGACCGGGTTGATGCGCGTGGCCTCCGTGGGGTTGTTGGTCGTCGTGGGTGCGGCGGCGCTGGGCGTGGGCGTCCCACTCCTTCGCGCCGCGCTGGCGAAGGGTCCGGCCGAGTACGGGGCGTGGTCCCTCATGCTGGGTGCCGCCTGGATTCTCGTCGCGGGCGCGGGGGCGTCCTTGCGCGCCTTCGAGGCCGTGGATGCGACCGGCCTGCGCGCGGCGTTCCTGCCGTGGCTGCCAATCCTCGGCGCGGCCGGGCTGAGCCAGCTCTTCGTCGGCGCGCTCACCTACCTGATGCCCGTCGTTATCGGCGGCGGTCCGTCCGCGGTGCGCGTCGGGGTCGGCGTGCTCGAGGCCGGGGCGCCCATCCGGGAAGCGGCTCGCAACGTGGCCGCAGTGTTCGTCCTCTCCGTCGCGTCGCTTGGCGGCATCCCCGCCGAGCGCCTCACCGTTGCCGCGTGGGTGGTCCTGCTGGCCACCTACGTCGTCGACATCGTCCTCATGGCCCGCTGTGGCGTGGCCCAGGCGCGCGCCAAGCGCGCCACCCAATCCCCCACCACCACGCAAGGAGGCCGCCGTGGCTGACCTGAACCTGTCTGCGTCGCCGTCGGGAGGCAAGAACCCGAAGGCATCCGCCCCGAAGGGCACCGCGTCGAAGGAAACGCCAAAGCTGCGCATGAGCCCGACGGGCGACCACTCGCCCGTGAGCCGCACGGCGGGCGCAATCATCGGTGTCGTCTCCGTCGTAGCGCTTGCCCTCGCTGTCTTCCTGTCCAACCCCACCGCACCCACTACGCAGGGCACGGGAACGGGGAGCGCGGCCACGGCCTCGTCCGTGACGCCGACCGGCCATACGACCCGCGTGTCGGTGGGCGTCGAGGGCATGGCGTTTACGCCCAACCACATCGAGGTGCCGGTCGGCGATCGCCTCATCGTCGACTTCACGAACTCGGGGGATCAGCGTCACGATCTGGTGTTCGAGACGGGCGTATCCTCCGGGTCGCTCGCCGCGGGCGAGACGAAGGAGCTGGATCTCGGCGTCATCGGCGGCGACGTCGAGGGCTGGTGCTCCCTGCCGGGTCACCGCGAGATGGGCATGACGCTGCACGTGCAGGTCACGGGCGCGTCATCGGGTTCCTCATCCTCCTCGGGGACCTCGGCCTCCTCGGGGACCTCGGCCTCGGGCAGCCACGCGCACCACGGGCACGACCACGGCCAGGACGCCGCCGCAGGCCCCGCCACCCCGACGGCCCTGACGGACTACGCGGCGACGATCACCCCGCGCGACCCGGTCCTACCACCGGCTACGAACGAGACCGAGCGCCACTACACCTTCACGGTCACTGAGCAGACAACTAACGTCACCGACACACTGACCCGCCAGACGTGGACCTTCAACGGGGACGCCCCCGGACCGATCCTGCGCGGACACATCGGCGACACCTTCCACATCACGCTCGTCAACAACGGAACGATGAGCCACTCGCTGGACTTCCACGCGGGACTCGTCGCTCCCGACAACGTCATGCACTCGATCGAGCCCGGGCAGAGCCTTGAGTACACGTTCGTCGCGAAGAACGCGGGCATCTGGCTCTACCATTGCTCGACCGCGCCGATGTCGATGCACATCGCGAACGGCATGTTCGGTGCCGTCGTCATCGACCCGACCGACCTGGACACGGTCGATCGCGAGTACGTCATGATCGCCTCCGAGCTCTACCTGGGCGCGGATGGACAGAGCGCCGACGCCTCGCTCCTGTCGGCCCTGCAACCCAACGCGATGGCCTTCAACGGCGTGCCCTTCCAGTACAAGGCGCACCCCATCCAGATCAGGACCAACGAGCGCGTACGCGTGTGGGTCATGGACGCGGGTCCGAACCTGGCGACTACCTTCCACGTCGTGGGCACCCAGTTCGACACCGTGTGGCGCGAGGGTGCCTACGTGATCCGCGGCGGCGGGTCAGGCGGCGGCTGGGGCCAGGTCCTGACCCTGGGTGCCGCCGAGGGCGGGTTCGTCGAATTCACGCCTCTGGAGGCCGGCCACTACTCCTTCGTCAACCACGCGCTCTCCCTGGCGGAAAAGGGCCAGACCGGCGTCTTCGAGGTGACCGACTGAGCCTTTTGGCTCTCCCGACCACGGCCTCGTCCACTTTCGACGAGGCCGTGGCTGCGTCCCGCTCTCACGCTCGGAAGGGGGTTAGATACGCCCCATTGCGACCGGCGCTGCCGTCCTTCGACCGACGATAGAATGGTGGGATGCTGGGTACCTATCTCGACATTTTGCGTTACCGTCAGGCCTGGAAGTTTTCTGCTGCCGGGCTGATTCTGCGCCTGCCGATGTCCATGGTGGGTCTGTCGATAATCCTCATGGTGCGGGCAGAGTACGGCAACTACACGCTGGCCGGCGCTGTCTCGGCGGTCAACATCATCGTCATGGCGATCTGCGCACCGATCCTCGCGCGTCAGGTCGACCGCCACGGGCAGTTACGCGTCATGGGTCCCGCGTGGGTCATCTCGGTCCTGTCCATGTCCGCACTGGTCGCGGCCGTCTTCATGCATGCCCCCGAATGGTTGCTCTTCATTCCGGCTGCCCTCGCGGGTGCCACGTGGGGTGCGCCCGGCGCTCTCGTCCGCTCACGCTGGACCACGATCCTAGACAAGCCGGGCCAGCTGACGACCGCCTACGCCCTCGAGTCTGCGGTCGACGAGTTCGTGTACATCGTGGGTCCCGTGCTCTCCACGGTCCTCGGCACCGCCCTGCACCCCGGCACCGGCCTCGCCATCTCCATCATCGCCCTGGCCGTGGGCGGCACGCTCTTCCTGTCGCGGCGCTCCTCCGAGCCCGCGATCATTCCCTACGACCCGAATGCCCCGCGCGAGTCCGTCATCCGCAAGCCCGTCGTCCTCGTCATGGCAGCCACCTACATCGGCATGGGCACGACGTTCGGCGCGATGGAGGTCTCGATGGTCAGCTTCACCGAGGAGCTGGGTGTCCCCGCGCTCGGCGGCATCCTCCTGGCGCTCTTCTCGATCGGCTCGCTGTCTGCCGCGCTCGTCTACGGTGCCCGCACGTGGAGACGACCCACCTGGCAGCTCTTCGCAATCGGCGTCATCCTGATGGCGATCGGCATGAGTTTCTTCCCGGTGGCCTTCAACATCTGGACGATGGCCGCCGTCATCCTCATCACGGGCCTCACCTGCGCCCCCACGATGACAAACGTCAACATCATCATTCAGAAGTCCGTGTCCGCCGCGAAGCTCACGGAGGGCCTGACCTGGATGTCGACGTCGATCAACCTCGGCACTTCCCTGGGCACGGCGATCGCCGGACCCGCAATCGACTCGATCGGTGCGCGCGGCGGCCTGCTGACCATGGCCGGTGCCGGGTGGGCGATGGTCGTTCTCATGCTCATCGGCCTGCCCGCACTGCGCAAGAGCGAAGCTCAGCCGAAGCCACCGCTGCTCCTCGACTAAGCGGCGTAGCGCGGCTACACACCCCCACACCGACTAGCAGCAGAAGCACCAGCCCGAGAATCGCGCCCGGACCCCGTTTCACAAAGTGAACAACCGCGGTCACAAACACGTGACGCCGCATCATGACGTCCCCTCTGACAACTGCTTAACGACGAGACCCGCACCGCAGTGGACAGGCGCGCAACCAGCACACGACACTCGTCTTGACTATGCGGTCAGACTGTCATAGGGTGCCCGAGGCTCCGTCGCTCCGGAGCTTGCGCTTCCCCGGTGCATTGGCTCTATGATTGGCCTGATGTTGTTCCGTCCCCCTCTCATCGATGACGAGTCTCCCTCGCTCGCCCTGGCACTGACCGCCGGCGCGGGCGAGTTCGCGTCCACACTGTTGGTAGGTGCCATGTCGAAAGGTTGGTTCTACCCGGGCGTCGTCGGCTTCGGGGGAATCGGCTCCCAGCGCAGTGCCCGTATCCTGGGCCGCGTCCTCATGGCGCGCGGCGACGATACCCGCTCCTGGCTGCAAACCCGCCGAGGATGGCGCCAGTTCTTCAACGCGCAGGTCCCTCGTCAGCCCGTGCTCGTTACGGTCGGCAACGCGCGTCGGCTTGCTTTCGCGGATCGCGGTGGATTCGTCGACATCACGGTGCTGGGCCACGGCCTCGACCCCGGCTGGCATAACGCGACCATCCAAGTCCTGCACGCGGGCGACGTGCGTGCGCTCGGCATGTCCGAGGAGACGGCTGCCAAGCTCGCGACCACCCTACGCACGGCGACCCCACTGCCGGCCCCACCCTCGGCGATGTACGAGCGTCCCCGCAAGGGTCGCATCCGCGCTGGTCGACCTGCCTGCGTGCGCGTACGCATCGTGTCCGACGACGAGCATTTCGGCGTGGTCTCCGACATCGACGACACCGTCATGGTGTCTATGCTCCCGCGACTGGTCACAGCGGCCAGGCACGCGTTCCTGGATCGCGTCTCCTCACGCGAGGCCGTGCCCGGCATGGCGGAACTGCTGACGACGCTGACGATGTCCTCAGCCTCGTCGGAGGGGGTCCCGGAGGGCACGCACGCCCCGATCATGTACCTGTCGACCGGTGCATGGAACGTTGTGCCGACGCTTCGTTCGTTCCTGGAGCGCAGCGGGTACCCGGCGGGAGGCTTCCTCATGACGGACTTCGGCCCGTCGAACACGGGCTGGTTCCGCTCCGGCCCCGAGCACAAGCGTCGCGAGCTGCGCCGCCTGGCCCGCATGTTCCCGCACGTGCGCTGGCTCTTGGTAGGCGACGACGGGCAGCGTGACCCCGAAATCTACGCCGAGTTTGCACGCGATTTTCCGCACTGCGTGGCCGGGATCGCGATCCGTTCTCTCTCCGAGATCGAGCAGTTCATGTCGCACGGCAGCTTCGAGGCCATGGTCCCCGACGCGCTGTGGACCGTACCCGAGCGCGTGCCCGTCTGGTACGGGTCGAACGGTTACGCACTGCTGGATAATATACGAGGCCGGGGCACAGCCGGTCCGCTCTCCCACCGTTGAGGGATCGGACCGTGAAACGGCCCGTGAAACAGGCCGTGTCCGACCGCTCTGACGCATGAAGGCCGCCCCGAGGGGCGGCCTTCCGCGTTGCTCGTGCGTCCGCGCTTAGGAACCAGACATCGGGCGGCACTTCGCGGGCTGCTCGATGGGGTCGGTCGACTTCAGGACGCGCTGAACGTCCTCGGCGCTCATCGCGTCATCGTAGAACGTTCCTAGCTCGACCGTGACGGTGGAGTCCGTCGCCTCAGTGAGGCGCACGTGGGCACCCGGGAAGAATCGGGCCACCGAGTACGCGTTGTCGACGCCGTTCACCCCGGCGGTGATGCGCACCTTACCCGTGTATTCGATGTCGTCGTTCTTGGGTTCTTCCGTCTGGAAGCCGGCGGTTGTGAGCATGTCCGTGGCCTTGGAGGCCAGGCCCTGATGCTGAGTCGTGTTGATGACCGTGACCGACACCTGAGAGGGGGCCACCGGCTTTGAATTCGCCGTCGGGCAGGGAATATCTCCCACCTCGGCGTACTTAACCTTCACGGAGAAGCTGTTACCGAAGGGAATCGACACGATTCCCGAGAACACGAGGGCCGCTAGCGCCGCAATGACGATCATCGCGACGCTCACGATCGCGAACGTCAGATTTTGACGCTCCTGACGCTCGCGCAGGAATCGCTGACGCGGAGTGAGGGTGTGGATGGGCTCGTTCGGTGTACTCACGGTCTCAACACTATCGAATAGGGGCGGTCTGAGGCCAGACAACGCCCCGTCGGGAGCGTTACATCTCGCCCGCGCCCACCTCCGCGATACAGTAAGGACACCCTAAGCGCAGGCTCCCGTCCTCGCCCAGAATCGCCGCGCAGCCCGCCTCGCGGGTCCCCGAGTACACGATCAGAGCGCCCACCCAGCGTGCGATTCGAGCGTGAGGCGGCCACGGCCTCGTCCATGCACCGACCACGAAAGAGGACCGCGATGAGCTTCCTGGACACCGACCTGCTCGCCCGCATCCACGAGCGCGCCGCCGACGCGGACGCGCACAACACCTACCCCGAGGCAGACCTCGCCGACCTGCGCGACGCCGGGTACCTGTCCGCGTTCGTCCCCACTGAATACGCCGGCGCGGGCCTGAGCCTGGCCGAGATCGCCGCCGAACAGACGGCGCTCGCCAAAGCTGCGCCCGGCACGGCGCTGGGCATCAACATGCACCAGATCATCGTCGGCCTGGGACGCTACCTGGTCGCCCACGGCAACGCGCGCGGCGAGCAAATCCTGCGCGACGCGGCCGCAGGAGAGGTCTTCGGCTTCGGCATCTCCGAACCCGGCAATGACCTCGTGCTCTTCGGCTCCACGACGCGCGCAACCGCGAACGGCGCGGGCGGTTATTCCTTCGAGGGCACCAAGATCTTCACATCCCTATCCCCTGTGTGGACGCGCCTGCTGATCTTCGGGCGGGCCGAGACCGAGGAGGGCCCCAAGTCCGTGTTCGGCATCATCCACCGCTCTGACGAGGGCTACGCAATCAAGGACGACTGGGACACGCTGGGCATGCGCGCCACCCAGTCCATGACCACCTTCCTCCGGGGCGTCACCGTGCCCGAGGAGCGCATCCTGACGGTCACGGACCCCGGTCCCAGCGCCGACCCCGTCATTTTCGGCATTTTCTCCCACTTCGAGATCCTCCTGGCCGCCACCTACCAGGGCGTCGGCGAGCGCGCCGTCGAGGTCGCCGCCGAGCACGTGGCGACGCGCCGCTCGGTGAAGAACCAGACGACCTACTCCAACGACCCCGACATCCGCTGGCGCATCGCGGAAGCCGCTCTCATCATGAACGCGGTCGGCCCGCAGATCCGCGAGCTTGCCCGCGACATCGACGCAGGCGTGGACCGCGGTCGCTCCTGGATGCCCCAGCTGTCTGCCGCGAAGAACGCAGCCGCCGAAGCCACGCTGCGCGCCGTCGAGCAGGCGATGCGGGCGTGCGGCGGCAGCGCCTACTACAACACGCACGAGCTCTCGCGCCTGTACCGCGACGCGCTCGCCGGCCTCTTCCAGCCCTCCGATCAGGAGTCCCTACACGCCGCGTGGGCGAACCTGATCCTGGGACCCATCGAGAAGGCTCAATAGCCTCCCAGGTACGAGGCCGGGGTCCGTGCGTAGCCCTCGAGTGCCCTCCGGGGACGCCCCACTGAGGAACCACCGAAGCACACCCGAACCGGCGAGCGTGCGCCGGTCTCATCCTGCGTGAGAGACAAGCGGACCCCCGAGGAAATCCTCGGGGGCCCGTCTCTGCGAGCGCGTCAGGCTACTGATTCCATGCGAAATTCGCGGGGGTGATTTCACCGTTCGTGCCGGTCATCCAGCCGGCGCGGGCCAAGGCGAAGGACTTGCCGGACCTCGTGTTCCAGCAGGTCACGCCGTCGGACGTGGAGCGGCACGCGTAATCGCCCTTCGCGGCGGCCACGCCGTGCGCGACGGTCTCGCCGCCCGACGGCATAGAGGACTCGCACGACTGGGTCGCGGAGTCCTTCGTGGCCTTCAGGACGCCGACTTTACCGCCGGAGCAGGAAGCGTAGCCTTCCTCGGCCCAGTTGCTCTCCGCAATACCGCAGGTCACGCCGTCATCGGCGAAGGAGCAGGTGATGTTGCGCGAAGGCATCGTGAAACTATCGACTTTCACGGCTCCCGCGGGTGCCGGGTACTTCACAGCCTCGGTCGTGGTAGCACTCGCCGATGGCTTCGGGCTCTCCGAGGGGGACGCCGACGACATCGGAGACAAACCGCCCGTGGGCCCCTCGTATCCGCGAGTGAACACGAAGATGACGATGCCCAGGAGGATCGCCGCGACGATACCCAGGCTGACGAGCACGATCGTCATCATCGGGAACGAACGACCCCCACGCGATGCTGTCGCGGCCGCGGGCTGTGCCACCTGCGCTGGCTGCCGGGCGGCGGGTGTGGGCGTGTAGGCCCGCGGGAGCTGCGCGGTGGATTCCGTACTCGACGAGGCCGTGGCGGAGGACGCGGCCGCCGGGTAGGTCGAACTGGTCACGGGAGAGGGGTACACCGCCGTCGCCTCGGGATCCTGCGAGGCCTTGCTGCCCATGATCGACTGGCGTTGCACCTGAGCGACGACCTGTTCACGCTTGTCCACCTGCGGGACCGGCGAATTCTTGCCCGCCACCGCGCTGTAGGGGGTCGTGCGCTCAATCTGGGAGTAGGAGTCCACGCCGCCCTGACCCAGCACGTACATGCCGGACTCGGAGGTGCGGATCGTTGACCCCGCGACGGCACCGGATACGTCACCGCGCATGACCAGGCAACCGTTGGAGTCAATATAGCCGTCGTAGTCATCGCGCGCCTCGAGCGCCGCGTTGACCTGCGGGTCGTTGAACTGGTGCAGCCATTCCAGCAGCCCGCGGTAGGCATGGGGATGGGCGGCGACTACCGGACGCAGCTCGGGATAGCGATACGCCAGCTGCCGCAGCGACTCGGCATCGGTCGACGGGTCCTGGGCTGCCGCCGCAGGATTCTCGAAATGCAGTTCTTCTGCCATCGGTGCTCCAGACTTCATCGGTCACGCGGTTGTTACACAATACCGCGCACACGCGCCATGAGTGAAACCTTACGATATTTTCTGACCACGGTACTTCCCTGTCATTTGACAAAACACCTACAAGTCGCATCGTAAGACGAATGTGTCAAAATTGAGCGCCGTAATATCGGCAGCGAGTGCGCGCACCTGGTCATCCCATCCAGCACGCGAGGCCTCAAAACCTTCCGGTGTGCCAAATTCTCGCGCTTGCTGTAAGGCAAAGGACTTGACACCCATCGCGCGAGCCTTCTTCGCAACCTCCAGGCCGTCGCTGGGACCGTCCGGGTAGACGGTCAGACGCACCTCGTGGTCCACCTCGGGGTGCGCCAGGACGATGCACAGCGACTCCCACGCGCGCTCCCCGGCACCCGCCCGACCGGCCACGGCCTCGTAGTTGCCGAGGGTCGCCTTCACGTCGATGCCCACCCAATCGACGAGGCCCGCGCCCAGCAGGTCCGCCAGGCGACGCGGGTAGGGACCCGCGGTGTGCAGGCCAACGCCAAAGCCGAGCTCGCGCACGCGAGCCATCCCCGCGCCGAGCGCGACCTGGCGGGTCGCCTCGCCTCCAGAGAACACGACGCCGTCCAGGAGGCCGCGCCTGCGCGCCAGCAGATCCTCGAGCTTGCTCCACGCGACCACGCCCGGGATGCGCGGGTCGATGATCGCGCTGTTGTGGCAGTACGGGCATGCCCACGGGCACCCCTGCAGGAACAGGGACGCCGCGAACTTGCCGGGCCAGTCCACGCTCGACATGGGGACGAGGCCCGCGATCTGCAGGTCGTCCGGCGTCCACTCGCGCGATGCCCGCCCCCCGACGAGGCCGGAGCCGCTCAGGCTCAGCGCGCCCTTCCGGGGTTCCCCGGCCTCGTCATTCAGGGACGGACTCACGTCAGCGGCTCCCCACGGGAGGGAAGGCGCTGACGAGCTCGCCGTGCGCGTCCGCGGCGTCCTCGGAGAACATCTGGCGCTCGTTGTATTCGCCCTTCTTGCCGATGTTGAAGGACTGGACCGGGCGGAAGTAGCCCATGACGCGCGTCCACACTTCGCAGGCCTGCGGCTCGGCGTGGGGGCGGGCGGCTGCGCACTTCTCGCACGTGAAGTGCTCACCAGCCAGGTAGCCGTGGACCGGGCAGATAGAGAAGGTCGGCGTGATCGTGATGTAGGGGACCTTGAAGGCGGTCAGCGAGCGGCGCACCATCTCCTTGCAGGCCTGCCCCGACGAGAGGCGCTCACCCATGTACAGGTGCAGGACCGTGCCGCCCGTGTACTTGCCCTGCAGGACCTCCTGATCCTCGAGGGCCTGGAAGGGGTCGTCCGTGTAGGCCACCGGCAGCTGCGAGGAGTTCGTGTAGTAGGGCTGGTCGGGCGTGCCCGCCTGGATGATGTCGGCGAAGCGCTTGCGATCCTCCTTCGCGAAGCGGTACGTCGTGCCCTCCGCGGGGGTCGCCTCCAGGTTGTACATGTGACCGGTGGCCTCCTGGAGCTGGACCATGCGCTCGCGCACGTGATCCAGGATCCGCACGCACATGTCGAAGCCGCGCGGGTCCGTCAGGTCGTAGGCATCGTCGCTGAAGTTACGCACCATCTCGTTCATGCCGTTGACGCCAATCGTCGAGAAGTGGTTATCGAGCGTGCCCAGGTAGCGACGCGAGTAGGGGAAGAGGCCGTGGTCCATGTGGTACTGGATGGTCTCGCGCTTGATTTCAAGGGACTTCGAGGCCAGGTCGATGAGTTCGTCCATGCGCGCGATGAGGCCCTCCTCGTCACCCTTGTACAGGTAGCCGAGGCGCGCCATGTTGAGCGTGACCACGCCGATCGAGCCGGTGAGCTCGGCCGAGCCGAAGAGGCCGTTGCCGCGCTTGAGGAGCTCGCGCAAGTCCAGCTGGAGGCGGCAGCACATGGAGCGGATCATGTGCGGGTCCAGGTCGGAGTTGATGAAGTTCTGGAAGTAGGGCAGGCCGTACTTCGCGGTCATGTCAAAGAGGGCATCGACGTTCTCGCCCTCCCAGTCGAAGTCGGGCGTGATGTTGTAGGTCGGGATCGGGAACGTGAAGACGCGACCGTCCGCATCGCCACCCGTCATGACCTCGATGAACGCGCGGTTGATGAGGTTCATTTCCCGCTGCAGCTCGCCGTAGGTGAAGTCAACAACCTCGTCGCCGATGAGGGGGTGCTCGTCGGCCAGGTCGTCCGGGCACGTCCAGTCGAAGGTCAGGTTCGTGAAGGGGCACTGGCTGCCCCAGCGCGAGGGCACGTTCAGGTTGTAGATAAGTTCCTGCATGCACTGAACGATCTCGTCGTACTCCATGTTGTCCAGGCGCACGAAGGGGGCCATGTAGGTGTCGAAGGAGGAGAA
>FLSE01002796.1_pt1 | contig 17507 bp, 19 predicted proteins | sample 1550461 | NCBI WGS metagenome assembly FLSE01 (sample SAMEA4031758, study PRJEB14383) | metagenome | biome: human; feature: oral; material: saliva | place: Philippines | collected 2014 | reverse complement strand
TAAACAGTAAGATTTCAATGTGGCAAAGCCAACTTGACGGTCTCACAGCATTGCTGAAGAAGATTTAAATAACAACAACACAATAACAAAAAGGTGTATTTCGCTCACTGCGAAGTGCACCTTTTTCATATTAATAAACGCCATCTTAAAGCGTTAATGACAACCTATTCAGTATTAATCTATGCCGTATATTCTTTCCCATCAGTATCTAAGAGAATCTTCTTTCTTCCCTTTTTCGCCTCGAAATAGGGTGGTTCATCCCTCAAAGTGATGCTACTATAGATGAAAGGAGCAACGATTGTGCCCTTACCATCAGGCAGAATAAGTCCTAACTTACCATCAAGCTGTGCGATGACAGGCATGGTTCGCAGGTCATCAACATACACATAACATGTCCGAAGGAACTCATATTGAGGTTCAACAAGCGTCTTTCCATTGCAATCGAGCATGCCGAACTTGCCATTTTGCTCTATTACCTCGTGGTATTGGATGTAGATTTTGTTGATAAGGTTCAAGTAATGCACCATCTTTCGCTTATCATTGACCAGCGTAACAAGGTAAGAGAAGGTGTCAGAGTAGTTCGCCATGGCACGAGCAAGGACTATTTTCATGTCCAATCCCTTGATAACCTTACGGTTCAAGTCAATGTATCGTGCGATAGCAGTCTCCTTTTCATGTAACGGTAAGTCCTTCAGTTGCTCCTCAAAGCGTAACATCTGCAACTTACTTCCTCGCATTGCTTTAATGTATCTATGTATTCTTCTGCCCATTTCGAGGCATACGAAATGGCGAATCTGCTGTTCCTCGATGGGATCAGAGTACTCTTGGTTAAAGTTATCTGGCGTAATCATGGGCTTAATCTCCTTTGTTTTGCCCAAAGTTACAGACTTTATTCTATTCTGCCAAATAATATATTAACTTTTTAATATACCTTATCACGACTTATAAGTCAAGTGTTACGTCCTTCCCGAAAGGGGCTAATGAGAGGCCAGCCATCTTGAAATGCTGTTTCGCGAAAGGCAAACCAATGATCGTTATAGCAAGGAGTACACCGAAGAAGATGTGCATCAGACATGCCCATAAGCCTCCAAAGATGATCCAAATGATGTTAAGTGGGACGGTAATGCAGCCTGACAGCGTCTCGGTATCCCTTACTTCAGCACCGAAAGGCCACAGACAGAGCAGTCCAAGTTTGAAGGTTTGCATTGCAACAGGTATGCCTACGATGGTCAAAGCCAGTGCTAAACTACCTGAGAAATAGCCTATTGCAGCCTCTAATCCTCCGAATAACCACCAAATAAGGTTTCCAATAATTCTCATTTTGTTGTTGATAAGATAATAGTATTGCAAGTCTTACGGTGCATTCCCTCTTCTTTTAAGTATCAGAACAGGGATTGTAACAACCTGAAATACTGTTTTTTAATGGTTTATATCGTTTCTGTTATCTCTTCTAAAGCCTTCCTTTTTTTCTCGTTCACAGGACAATCAGGGGCTATATGTCCGATAGGAACGATGACAATGGGCTCGAAATTCGGGTAGGGGAAGGCTTCTTTTAACTTCGAAACATTGAAGTTGCACACCCAACAACTGCCCAGTCCACGTTCAGCAGCAGCCAGACAGAGGTGCTCTGTGGCTATGGCTACATCAATTTCTCCATGCTTTTTTCCGTCCTCCTGCCGTGTCCAGCAATGTTCAGTATCGCAAAGACAGATGATATATAGCGGTGCTGACTTTATCCACTCACGGTCATAACACTCCTGTAAACGCTTGCGTGCGGCGTCAGACTTCACAATGACGAACTTCCATGGCTGTTTGTTGACAGCTGAAGGAGCCATGCGTACCACCTCAAGGATATAGTTCAGATCGTCATCCGACACTGCTTCGTCTGTGAATTTACGTGCTGAAAAGCGCTTTTTAGATAGTTCTAAGATGTTCATACGTTTGTGTTTAGATGAGAAAAAACCTATTTCAACTCCTCTTTATAATACAGAATGGCTTTGATACACAGCTGTTCTGCCTCCTCCATGGTGCAGTTCAGCTTACCACCAGAGGCGTCAGCATGCCCGCCACCATTGAAGAATCGGGTTGCCATGGGCTGACAATGAAAACCGTTACATGACCGAAGACTAACGAGAACAGTGTTCGGTTTCTCCGTATCTTCACGTAGAGAGATGCTTAGTTTCAATCCTTTTATCTGCTGAGGGATGTTTACCAAGCCCTCCATGTCGCCCTTAATGAAGTGGAAACGACTCATCTCTTCCTTCGTAACAGTGAAGTAAGCGGCATGCAACTCCTCAATGACGCTCATCTTGTTGAGGATGATATACGACCGAAGACGCAGTGCATTGGTGGAATAATTATGGAAAACACGATTGTAAATCTCATCCTTATTGATGCCTTTTGCCAGCAACTGACTGATGATATAGTATATCTCTGGACGTGTGGAGTTATAGGTGAAGCCTCCAGTATCCGTCATCATACCGCAGTAAATGCACTCGGCACACTGCTCAGTCATGGTGTCATAGCCCCCTAACTGGTGGATAAGACGGAAGATTATCTCACATGTACTCGACATATCGGGCCGTGAAATCGTCATCTTACACCCACTTTCAGGTTCCAGATGATGGTCAATGAGGAGTCGGGAAGCCTCCGATGCCTCCAAAACATCCTGCATAGCGTCGACACGTGAGCTCTGATTGAAGTCCAGACAGCACACAAGGTCGGCTTCTTTGAACGCCTGTGCCACTTCCCTTGGCTTCCGATCATAGCGTAAAATGGAATTTTGTCCGGGCAACCAGTGCAGGAAATCGGGTGCAGCATCAGGCATACAGACTTTCACATTGCTCTTTCCGATATGGTGAAGATAATGCATCCATGCCAATGATGAGCCTATTGCATCACCGTCAGGCGACCTGTGTCCACAGATAACGATGTTTGTTGCCTCTGCAATCATGCTGCGTAGCAACTCTGTTTCGGCATCGTTCAGTAAGTTTAATTCCATTTTTAATAGCTTATAGGATAAGGGATGAGTAGAAAAAAACCACCCAGACATCCGCTATTTCTTTGAATTGAAGTCCCACCTTATTATATATAGGACTCTTGAGGATGTCTGGGTAGGATGAAATGATCAGAATAATTTGGCTGGATAAACGCCCTCGTCAACAAGTGACTGTATCCTGTCAACCACACCTTGGCGGTCAGCAGCATACGTAACACCGAACCATTTGCTCGTCGTATCCAGTACTTTCACTGTTGCCGTACCGTCATTGATGAGTTTGTTCACCATCAATGGGATGAAGTATTCAGACTTCTTATTCTCCATGTTCTTCGGATCAGAGAGGAAATCCTTGAAGTATGCCTCGCTGTAGTCGAAGTAATCAGGAGTGAAACCCCATACATTCATGGATACAGGGGTGTTATCGTCCACCGTAACCCACTGGTCGTTCTCGTCAAGATACTGTACCTTACCGTCATGACGCTCAATCTTTGTGCGCTCAACAACGGTTGTCAGATGGCCCTGAGCATCTGTTGAACAGATACCACGTGCAACAGTTCCGTTCTCACTCAGTGTGTTACCAATGCGGAAACCAACCATTGCATACTTGTTTTTAGCATCGTCAGGAAGGTCAGAGAGGAACTTCCCAATCACTTTGAAGCTGTCACGATTGTAGAAATCATCACAGTTGATAACGCAGAAAGGCTCTTTGATGACATCCTTTGCCATAAGAACGGCATGGTTGGTACCCCATGGTTTCTCTCTTCCCTCTGGTACTTTGAAACCCTCAGGAAGTGCATCAATAGACTGGAAGACAAGTTCTGCAGGGATATGTCCCTCATATTTAGAGAGCACTTGCTTGCGGAACTGATCCTCAAAGTCCTTACGGATAACGAAAACTATCTTGCCAAAACCTGCCTGGATGGCGTCATAGATGGAGTAATCCATGATGGTTTCACCATTCGGACCTAATTCGTCGAGCTGCTTAAGCCCACCGTAGCGGCTTCCCATTCCTGCCGCAAGAAGCAATAATGTTGGTTTCATACTATATCGTGTTTTGTTAAGTAAACAATGTTCTGCATGCAAAGGTAACAAAAAGATATGGAAAAAACATCTTTAAGGAGTTAGAAATAAAGGGCTTTTTCTTATCGCTTGTGGGGATTTATATCGGGCATTCTTTTGTTGAAAGGATGTCTTTAATCGGGATTTTGTGGAGGAGTAGCAGGTAATTACCTCTTCATGATGCTTTAATCCCTTGTTCCGACGGGATATTTTTCCGTCCGTCGTCTCTGTGTTCTACGTATCTCAGGAAACTTCAAGATAGGGTTGTGAAAGAGGATAGACGATGACTTTAAAATGGGTAGATAGGATTCTTTTGTAAGATTATTTCTCTTTCGGTTTTCAATACATGCCCTTTTGCATAGTGAAAGATGCCCTTTTGCAATGTAAAAGGGCATCTTTTGACGTGTAAAAGGGCGTCTTTTACAACGCAAAAGGGCACCTTTTACAAGCCTCTTTGCAATCTTTTGATTTCCAGTTGGTTACAAACCCGATTTTAAGAGGTTTACAACCGATTTACAGAACATAGTAGGAGAAAATGTGTAATGATATTTCTTAACGCGTGATGGTTCACAGGTGGGAAACAGATTTGGGGTAGGTGAGTAGGGGAGAGGAGGTCTCACGGGAATCTTTTTTATGTTTTTGCAATGTTCAGCGTACGTGATGTAAATGACATTCAATCATTGAGTTAACGTCAGGAAACGCCATGATAAAAGATTAAAACCAGTAGATCATATTCAAAAAGTGAACGAAAAGTTTGGTCAATTCATTGGAAATTGATACCTTTGCACTCGCAAAAACGAAATGAGCGCCCTTAGCTCAGCTGGTAGAGCAACTGACTCTTAATCAGTGGGTCTAGGGTTCGAGTCCCTAAGGGCGCACAAAATAGATTTCTGACCCAAATCTTTCGTTTTAGCAAGCGCCCTTAGCTCAGCTGGTAGAGCAACTGACTCTTAATCAGTGGGTCTAGGGTTCGAGTCCCTAAGGGCGCACAAAAAGGATTCCTTTTACGGGGAATCCTTTTTTCATTCTTATACAAACCATCGTTATTTCATAGCAAACAAAAACATTATAGAAAGGAAATCAATTCATGTTAGCACCACAAATAGAATATTCAGAACGCGAGGAACGACTTGAATTTGTGCAGGAACGCTTTGTCTGTAAGTATCCGTCATGTGGCGGATGTGGCTCATGTAACCTGCCTGATGGCGTCCCCGCAGTGGAGTTTTTCGCTGATTACATTGACGGAAAAACAGAGTTTTCTACGCTTGCAGCGAAGATCTGGGAGAACAGATGATGCAAATAAAACATAATTCGACAGGCGAATGACACGAAAAACACCGAATTATTAGTACTTTTGCGCCACTAAATTGAAAACGAGAAATTAAGAACTAAGAATGAGAAAGATTGTTTTTGCCATTGCATGTCTTGCACTGACAGTGCTTGGCACGGGTAATATTCAGGCGCAGGATTACATGGATGAGGCTCCGAATACGTATCGTCCGCTGCTTCAGAAGTTAGGGAAAAAACTACTGAAAGACAAGCAGGGGAGCATCGTTGCAGTTGATCCTGCAACGGGTGAGGTGCTTTGTCTGGTGACAAACTCACCTGACGGAAGCAACGATGCACTTGCTATTGGTACGGCTTATCCACCGGGTTCAACCATCAAACCAGCCCAGGCACTGACGTTTCTGTCGGAAGGTATCGTCACACCAGCCACAAAAGTGGTTTGTAAAGGTAGTTACAGAGATGGTAATATCAAGGTGGGATGTCATAAACATTACTCTCCTGAACCCTTGGAAGGGGCTTTGGCAGTGTCATGTAACACGTGGTTTCTGAAGTCATATCTCTCCATGTTGGGCAATACTCGTAAATATGGAACGAAGGAAAAGGCTGTGAATGTATGGCATGATTACCTCACAAGCATGGGATTAGGTGGTCCTGTGGGTATTGATATGCCCGATGAGAAAGGCGGATTGGTTGCCAATGTCAACTATCTCTCACGTCGTTACAAGGACGGATGGGTACCTTCTACCATCATGTGGAACGGTATTGGACAGGGAGATATCACTGTTACGCCGCTTCAACTGTGCAATCTCGCTGCCACAATAGCAAATCGTGGGTTCTATTATATCCCTCATGTACATAAGAACAGTAAGTCTACGCCGCTTCCTGAACGCTATCTGACACCTCGTAGGACGAAGGTTGCCGCTTCAGCCTATGGTCCTGTGATAGCTGGTATGCGCATGGCGGTGACAAAAGGTACGGCAACTGTCGTAAATAATCCTGATTATCCGGTGTGTGGAAAGACGGGTACGGCAGAGAATCCGGGCAAGGATCATTCGGCATTCATTGGTTTTGCACCTATGGATAGACCGAAGATTGCCATTGCTGTGTACATTGAACACGGTGGTTTCGGTGCTGATATGGCTGCGCCAATAGGGGGGTTAATCATGGAAGAGTATCTCAAAGGAAAACTCTCTAAGCCTTCATCGGAACTTGCAAAGCGCATCGAAAAGACCAAAACGATTGAAGAATAATTTCTGAAATACGCAATATCAACATCCCAACGGCTTGATATTAGCTTTTAAACAATGCAAGGTATTTTCTGTACAGCTGCATATCAGCTTCAGAAATGCCTTGCAGTTTTGTTTTTAAAATACCTTCTTTTGATTTTAAAAATACTTCCGTTTGATTTCTGAACTACTACATGTCAGCTTCAGAAATGCCTAGCTACTGGTTCCTAAACTACTTAATATTAGTTTTAAAACAACGCAAGATTGTTTTCTGAACTACTTGAGATAATTCTCCGAATTACTTGCATTGGGTTAATAAATGTCTCCAGTTTGATTTCTAAAATACGTGAGATAATTCTCAGATTTACTTGCATTGGCATACTAAAAACCTTGGTTTGGATTTCAAAACTACTTGTTATTCGTTTCTGAAATACCACATATTTATTTTGGAAACACCACATATTTATTTTGGAAACACTGCAAATTAATTTTAGAAACATTGCAAATTAATTTTAGAAATACGTAGGAATGGTTTCAGAACAACTGATAACAGCCTCCCGAACGATTGCTTTTTATTTATCATAAATCCCTTATTTGCACACCCAAAAAGCACCTATCAACTTGTAATACATTAATGTTTTATAATAGGAATTATGATAAATAAGAATCTTAAAGAGGGTGTTTTGAGGTTGAAACGGATGTGAGTTGAAGTATATAAGGATGTCTTCAGAAATAGAAAAGGATTCTGCTTAAACTGGATAAGGATGTTTTTTGAAGTATATAAGATTGTAGTCTGTAAAGGAAATGGATATGGTTTGAAATAAAAAAAGATGTGGTTTGAAATAAAAAAAGATGTGGTTTGAAATAAAAAAGGACGTGAATTGAGGTGGAAAAGAATTCTGTTTAAGATGGATAAGGAGATGTTTTGAAGTATATAAGAGCAATGAAAAAGAAAAAGGTGAAGCTTAAAGCTTCACCTTTTTCTTCTTTCCTGTACTCTCATTGCTCATTCTGTCCAATGCAGTAACAACAAAAACATACTTTGTTTCACCGTCTTTGTAATCGAGTTTCAGTCTGTTGTCATACGGAATACCAATGATTTTGGCAGGATTATCCGTATCTATATCTTCACCTTTTTCGAACTTATAGACTACATAACGATGTGCTTCGTCATCCCAATGTTTTGCTTTTGGGGCTTTCCATGTGAGATAATACCCGTCAGGTTCCCACTTTGCTTTAACCTTTTTAGGCTTTGATGGTGCCTTATCATCAATGAATGGCATCAAAGGTTGCAGTGCTGGATAACGCCAATAGTCTGTTCTGAGTAGCGTTCCATAGTTTCCAGGATTGTCAACTACAGCCTTTGCGTACCAAAGAACAGTGCCACTGATGTTCGGAGACTGCTGATGTAGTTTGCGTTTGGCAGGAAGTTGATGTGAATTAGGGTTCTGTGGATCAGCGTATTTCACTGTTCTCAACACATCTTCTCCTATGTAAAGCGGTCTGTTTGATGCACTTTTGTTCCACCAACCAATAAGTTCTTTATAGTCAGCTGCCCTGTTTCCAATCTCCCAATATAGCTGAGGTACACAGTAATCTACCCATCCGTTGTTCACCCACTTCAGTACATCAGCATAGAGATCATCGTAGTTCTGCAAGCCATTAGTCCTACTTCCGTTCCTTGGGTCACTCTTTTGGTTGCGATAAATGCCGAAAGGTGAAACGCCAAACTTCACCCATGGCTTCACTTTATGTATGGATTCACCCAGCTGTTTGATGAAAACATCAACGTTATCACGGCGCCAGTCTCTTATATTTGTGAACCCTCTGCCATACTGTTGGAACTCTTTTTGATCGGGAATGGCAAGTCCTGCGACGGGATAAGGATAGAAATAATCGTCTATATGCAGCCCATCTATGTCGTAACGGCTCACGATATCGTTCACAACCTGGCATATATAATCACGATTTTCGGGCAAACCGGGATTTAATATGTACTGTCCGTCATAAGAAAAGACACGCTCTGGATGTGTAACAGCAATATGATTAGATGCTAACTGAGTGGTATTCTTCGTCTTAGCACGGTACGGATTGATCCATGCATGCAGCTCCATTCCACGTTTATGGCACTCATCTACCATCCATTGCAGTGGGTCCCAATAAGGTGAAGGGGCTACTCCTTGCCTACCAGTAAGGAACTTACTCCATGGTTCCAGCTTACTTTGATAGAGTGCATCACACTCTGGTCGCACCTGAAAGATGATGGCATTGACCCCATCCTTCTGTAGTTCATCCAGCTGATAAGCCAGTGTGCGTTGCATTTCACGTGTTCCCATTCCTTGGAACTGTCCGTTTACGCACTGAATCCACGCTCCTCTGAACTCACGTTTCCTTGGTTTGCTTTTGCCATTTACCACATTGCTGACTCCTGTAAATAGTAATGTTACAAGCAAAAGTCTCAAGATGAAATGATAATGTCTCATGTACTTGGTCTGTATAACTTATTGTTTTTTCTCGTAATAATGTTCTTTTATTGGTCTTTCCCTGCCATTCGGCGGAACGTAAGACGATGAAAACGACGTTCAGCCTTCAATACTTGGCTCAGTTTGATGGCTGATATGACGTGAAGCATGCGTGCATGATAAACCTTTTCAGTCTCTTTCAGTTGTATTTCTAATTGGTCTGCCTTTGTAATCAGCCCACGTGCCTGTGCTTCATTCGTTGGTTTCGTGTGATGAATAGCACGCAACTGGTCAAAGCTTGTGCGTTGTTTCTCAAGCATTTCATCATAGATAGGGAAGAGACGGGCTGCTTCCTGTGTGGAAAGTCCGGCTTCTCTCATGACGTATTGATGCAGTTCGGTTATAAATCTCTTTGGGTCGAACTTCCCTTGTGCCATAGCTGATGTTGTGCAAAGCACTGCTATCAGCATCAAGATGATCTTTTTATATTTCATATCTTTGGTAATCAAGTGTTCTGAAGGGTGTTATTGGTCGGCAACATAGGCATACATATCGTCTTCATCCATCATTATATAATCTGCAGCTTCATCGAAACTGTCGGATGATGTGGCTTTACTGAGCGACTCCCCTACTCCTTTTTCCGGTGCGTCAGCTGCACTTTTCTGATTCGATGTATAATCAGCAAACGACCAGAAAGCAATCATGACAATACCAATCATGGCTGCTGCAATTGCCAACGGACGCACCCGACGAATGAGAACAAAGTGCGATTTCTTTGTTTTTACCGTATTATCTGAAGTCTTGACAGGCTCTTCCACAGGGATATTAGCCATGATCTGCGATGACAAATCAGAGAAATAATTATCCGGAACAGTGAAAGGTCGCTTGTTTCCGTAGGTTGAATGTAATTGATGTTCTAATTCCATAAGAGCTATTCTTTGATATCTATTAGACTGAAAAGGTGCTTAAAGGTTTAAACAAGACGTAGGATTTTATTACTCATGTTGCTTAACATAGTCAGTAATCTTCTGTACTGCAATGTGATAAGAGGCTTTCAGCGCTCCTTCACTTGTTCCCAAAACCTCACTCATCTCGGAATATTTCATCTCATCATAGTACCGAAGCGTGAATACTGTACGCTGGACTTCGGGCAGAGTGGCTATCGCTTCCTGCAGAATAGCCTGACTTCTGTCGCCGTCAAAGTACTCATCTGCAAGCAAACGATTGGCAACAGACAAGTCGGCATCAGCACTTGCGAGTGTCAATGTCTTCTTATGACGGAGGAAATCAAGTGCTTCGTTGATGGCAATACGGTAAAGCCACGTGGAGAATTTCGACTTTCCTTGGAAGGAATCCAAGCTTTTCCAAGCCTTGAGGAATGTGTTTTGCAAGACATCATCACTGTCATCATGTGACAGAACGATACTACGAATCTTCCAATACAGCGCTTTACTGTATTGGTCAACAATTATTGGAAATATCTTTTGTCGTCCTTCAGGACTCGCTGACAAGCGAATCACTTCCGACTCATCGAAGTGAGGCACGATAATGGATAACTGTTTTTAGTGGTCAAGAGGCTGTACTCCTAACAAATAGAAATCTTACGAACAAGCTTGCCCACCTTAATAATATAGCATCCTCGTGGCATGCTGAGTGTGTAACGTTTGTCACTGCCATCCACTTTGACTGCCAATACGCGGACACCAGTCACGTTATAGACGAATAACATTTCGTTCTCTGCACCTGTAACATGCAGCACATTGCCCGTAACGGAGATGTTTATCGACTGGAAATCCTGGTCGATTAAGTCGACAGATGTACTTGCCTGGATAGTAGTTGCACTGCCCAGCAGGAGGATTAACGTAAAAATAATATGCGTGAGTATCTTTTTCATCATAGACAATACTTTTAGATTGTTGCTACAAAGATAGTAATTTTTGGAGTACCTATGGTTGATATGATACCATTCCCTGCCCTATTTTAGCATTAATTAACCCGTTTCGTACAATTTAAAATAGTTTTTTCAAATAAAGGAACACATTATTATAATGTGTATACAAAAACATTTAGGAACGAAGACAGTACATGAGAGTGCAAGATAAGTGCACATTGGGAATATGAAAGGGCGTCACCGGCATACTATACTCTGGAACGATTACGAGTGAAAGGAAGATGGGCTGAAGGGTATTAGTTGGTTACTCTATTACCGATAGGAAAGCATCTTCTGTAAAGTTTATTCACTATTGCAAAACAGAAGACGCCCTTTTGCATTGTAAAAGGGCATGTTTTGCACTTCAAAAGGGCATCTTTTACCATGCAAAAGGGCGTCTTTTACAACGCAAAAGGGCACCTTTTACAACGTGTTTTGTAATCATCAGATAATCTGTTAGTTACAAACCCACTAACAGGACGTTTCCATTCAAAAAACAAAAGAATAGAGAAAGAAATATGTAAGACTATTTCATACACAGTAATAGCCCCTACTTGGAACGCTAATAAAATACATCCTACGCTGCAATAGCCCCTACTTGGAACGCTAATAAAATACATCCTATGCTGCAATAGCCCCTACTTGTAACGCTAATAGATTACATCATACGTTGCAATAGCCCCTACTTGGAACGCTAATAGATTACATCATACGTTGCAATAGTTCCTACTTGTGGTTCTAATAGATTACACTGTACATTGCAATAGTTCCTACTTGTGGTTCTAATAGATTACACTGTACGTTGCAATAGCCCCTACTTGGAACGCTAATAAAAAACATCCTACGTTGCAATAGTTCCTACTTGTGGTTCTAATAGATTACACTGTACGTTGCAATAGCCCCTACTTGGAACGCTAATAAAAAACATCCTACGTTGCAATAGTTCCTACTTGTGGTTCTAATAGATTACACTGTACGTTGCTATAGTCTGTATTGGGGATTCTAATAAAGTACAGAAAACAAAAAAGACCTTAGCACTTTGCTAAGGTCTTCTGCGGTGTGTACGAGACTCGAACTCGTGACCTCCTGCGTGACAGGCAGGCATTCTAACCAACTGAACTAACACACCATGCTCTACGGGGAGGCTTCAGCGGTGCGTACGAAACTCGAACTTGTTTCTGTAACACTCTGTATCACAACTATTTTTATCACTCTCTTTCTTCTATGTAGCCAATTTGTAGCCTCAATAGAGTATTTTGAGAGTACTTAAATAATTTGCTCTCCTGACATCAGCTATGTCATTTCGGGTACAAAGGTACATAAAAAATGAACTACTGCCAAATATTTGAGTGAAAAACTTTTAGAAAAATTCTGGCTACAATTTCAGTGCACGGTGCAAGTCCTTATATATAAAAGGGACTTGCACCGTGCACTGATGGTCTATGCCGTAGAAAAGCAATTAAAATTGCAAATGGTATCATATTACCAACATTGGCAATCTAATATTCTAAAAAAAGGTTTATTTCTTTAGACCTTTGCACTTGGAAATCAATTTAATACACAAAATGGATAAGAAGATGATACCTCAAAAGGGAGAGGGACGCTTGTTTATCGTGCTTCCCACTCTTGAAATCTTGCTGTCTTCTTGCGATAACAGCAAGATGCGAGCCCAAGGTGCCGGCATGGAGTATTCCAATTTTAGGAAACATTGTAAGATGCAGACGGATTTGAGAATTGATACCTATACCAAATGTGCCTCCGCATTCGATATGGATGTGCTTCTTTTGCATCTTCCCAAAGGAATGATAGAATCTTTGGTGCATACCACTGAAGATAAAGACCATAGTTTCTTTACAATTGAAAAAGAAGATCTCATCTTTTTATTGAACAAGCTCTGTCATGTAGATCACAAAAGAATGATTCAGCATATCATATTTCTAGCCAACCGTATAGTAAAAAAACAAAATAATATGTCTGAATTTCGAGATATGATGGAAGCTATTGAGAAACTTATTAAAAAACTGATGCATAATGACAGAGAATAACATGCTTTCTACCACTCTTTTGGAAGAGATACATTCCTTGAAAGAAAGTATAGATCGAATTGCAGGCTTCATTCTTGAACTGAAACAGAACTATGTTGTTTTGGAAGAAAAGATTGAACTGAACTCTTCTGATGTACTGCGCCTTCTCGGTATATCCAGAGCTTCACTGGCGCGATGGAGAGACAGTCAGGTAATCCCTTATCGTTATGTTTCCTGCAATCATGTGGTCTATCCTTTCAAAGGATTATATATTGCAATCAAGACGGGACGTGCTTCCTTCAAAGGTTTTCGTAGAGTGGAAGCTCTTCAAAGGCTCAATGCTTACAAGGACGGTATCCTAAAAGGATATATGGGAGACTCACAAATTTCGTTTGAGGAACTATGAACATTAAGGAAGAGATATTGGAACACACAAACAGGGGACTGGAAATTTTTTGTTTCTATATGCCGATTGATTTCGTTCCCAAACGGAATTTCCGGAATCCACTTTATAAGGACAAACGGGCATCCTGCAACATCTACCTTGATACAAAATCGCAATGCTACCGCATGAAGGATTTTGGGAACGAGGCATATTCGGGTGATTGCTTTTGGTTTGCAGCAACGATGCTTGGTCTCGATGTTCGATCGGATTTCAAGAAAGTCTTATTGACTATCATACAGGATTTAAATCTCAATATTACCATGGATTTTAAGACTGACGAGAATAGAAAAACAAAATCTCTCAAGGACATTCGTCTTGTTTCTTCAACATCAACCAATGCAAAAGAAGAACTTTCCGAAAAGAAAAAGATATTCAAGCTATACGAACAACCTTTCAGGGCAGACGAAATCGCCTATTGGCAACGTTATGGAATAACTGACAAGGTTTTACAAAAATATCATGTGAAGTCACTGTTCCGTTATGAGACAATTTCCAATCAAGGGAATCCTTTTAGTCTAACCTCTACTAAGAATGAACCTATCTTTTGTTATGTAATGGGCGATTTTGTCAAGATATACCGCCCAAACAGCAAGTTACGGTTCCTTTATGGAGGGGATAAATCGAAGGATTATATCTTTGGTTTTGAACAGTTACCAAGTAAAGGGGATATTTTATTTATCACTGGCGGAGAGAAAGATGTATTGTCATTATCTTCGCACCATTTTAATGCAATCTGTTTCAATAGCGAAACAGCCTCCATCCCTGAGCCTATTATCGAAAGCCTGCAACTAAGATTTCGACACATCATTCTACTTTATGATACGGATGAAACCGGATTAAGAGAAGCAGAGAGGCAGGCCAAGCAGTTGGAACCATACCATGTATTTTGTCTGAGTCTTTCTTTGCAAGGAACAAAAACCGAAAAGGACATTTCTGATTTTTTTGCTTTGGGAAAGACGGCAAAGGATTTAACTTCTTTGTTAACAGACAAGCTGTCAAGTATATATACCCATACAATTATGATGCTACAATCATGTGAAATAGACTATGAGAATCCTCCTGATGCTTCAAAGTCCATCGTAGCAGTAAATGGTGTACCGCTGGGTACGCAGGATAATCTGCTTTGTATTACAGGCGGCGAAGGAACTGGCAAAAGTAATTATGTGGCTGCCATTCTTACTGGGACATTAGGAACAGAACGGTTACCTGCCGAGAGGACATTGGGATTGGAAATTACGCCCAACCCTAACGGCTTGGCGGTATTACACTACGACACGGAACAGTCCGAGGCACAACTGCATAAAAACTTGGGTAAAACCTTACAACGCGCTTCACTGAAAAATGTGCCGAAGTTTTACCATTCCCTATATCTAGCCTCGCTCTCACGCAAGGACCGCTTGAAACTTATCCGTGAGAGTATGGATTTGTTTTACCACAAACATGGAGGTATTCATCTTGTGGTAATAGATGGTATAGCCGACTTAATACGTTCCGCCAACGATGAAACGGAAAGTATAGCCATTGTTGATGAACTCTACCGATTAGCAGGAATATACAATACTTGCATCATCTGTGTGCTTCATTTTGTGCCTAATGGTATAAAGCTACGTGGGCATATAGGATCGGAACTTCAACGCAAGGCGGCGGGCATTCTCTCCATAGAAAAGGACGACAATCCTGAATACTCGGTCGTAAAGGCATTGAAAGTCCGTGACGGAAGTCCGTTGGACGTACCGATGATGCTTTTCGGCTGGGATAAGGCTGAGGACATGCACGTCTATCGTGGCGAGAAATCTAAAGAGGACAAGGAAAAGCGCAAGACTGATGAACTCATTGCCGTTGTCAAAGAAACCTTCCGAAATTCTTTCAAGCTCACTTACCAAGAACTTTGTGAGGTTCTGATGCGCAAAATGGAAATCAAGGACAGAACTGCAAAGAAATATATTGCCTATATGAAAGAGCAGCATATTTTGATACAAGATACAAGTGGGAATTATCAAAAAGGAGAATTATGCCATACTTAGATCAACAGCCAGAAAATGCATGGCAGAAACGCCTGTTTGATAAACTGAAGAATATGGAAGACAAGCTCGACCGTCTGCTTGTCCTACGGGAACAGGAAGTAGATACGACCATTCACCCTCCATTGAAACCCGAATACTTGGATATCATAGATGTCTCCAAAATTTTGAAGGTGGAACAAAAGACTATATACAACTGGGTTTGGGCAGGAAAAATTCCCTATCTTAAAGCCAATGGCAGATTACTTTTCCTTCGGGAAGAGATAGATGAAATGGTACGGAAGCGAGAAGGGTGGTAGAAGTCAGTTCTATACAAGTATATTGGAAATGCTCATTTTTTATTTCATTCTTTTTTTTCACTATGGTTGAAATATTATCCTGCAAGTCAACTATTAGTTTACTTTTGGGAAAATAATTCAACCAATCGACTGTAATTAGTAAAGTCTTTTGTACCTTTGCGGTTGGTTTTAATTACAGCAAGTAAACTATGAGTATACTAAAAGGAAAAAAAATAAACCAAATGCTTCAATCCGGGCAAAAGAACGGATTGCTGTTTGCGACATGGCTCGTAGAGCATGGCTATTCCAGGCAGTTGTTGAGCAGATATCGTTCTTCCGGTTGGTTATCCTCTCTATGTAAGGGAGTTATGTACCGCACAGGCGACACGCTGTCCGCTTTTGGTGCTTTGCAGTCCTTCAACGAACAAGTAGGAAAGAGTTTTCGTGTTGCAGCGCATTCTGCTTTGGAGCTTTGGGGCTTCAACCATTATGTTCCTATGGGCAAACCCCTGTTAATGGTATCAACGGCAAGTGATAAAATGCCACAATGGATGAAGCATGACATTTTCGACCGTGAATTTAAGTTTTTCAAGACAGAGGTGTTTATCAGTGCACAGATAACAACTTTAACATACTTGGACTGGAGGCTGCTTATATCCTCCCCTGAGCAGGCCTTTATGGAATGTCTGCTGTTAACTCCACGCCAATATAACTATATGGATCTATTTTATATAATGGAACAGTTGACCACTCTGCGTCCGAATGTCGTCCAATCGTTATTGGAAACCACAAAACATTATAAAATGAAGAGGCTGTTTCTATATATGGCTGAGAAAGCGGGGCATTATTGGTATGAAGATTTAGACCTTACAAAAATAGATTTGGGGACACATAAACTCCAACTCGTCAAATCCGGTATATATATCAGCAAATATAAGATGATTATACCAAAAGAATTAAACGATTATGAATGATCAACAATATAAAAAACAGGTGGCATTGTTACTACGCATTCTGCCTTTGGTTTACAAGATAACGGACTTTGCTGTTCATGGAGGTACGGCTATTAACCTATTCCACCAGAATATGCCGCGTTACTCGGTTGATATTGACCTTACCTATATTCCGATAGAGCCACGCACAGCGAGTTTGGAAAAGATAAATCAACATCTTGGAGAACTGAAAACAAGTATAGAACGTGCCATTCCCGGAATACATGTGGTACATAAATCCGAAGTGTGGAAATTGCAGTGCACGCATGATGGTGCTACGGTGAAAATAGAGGTAAATGGTACAAAACGGGGTATACTTGGAGAGGTTGAAATTATGGAACTCTGTCCGAAAACGAAGGAAGAGTTCCAAGCCAGCTGTAAGGCACGTATAGTTCCTTATGCTCAACTTTATGGGGGGAAGATTGCAGCCGCCCTCAGCCGCCAGCATCCACGTGACATGTTTGACTGCAAATACATGAAAGACCAAACACTTGAAAGTGTAAAAGACGGACTCATCTTATGCTTATTGGGAAGCGATAAGCCTATCGTGGAATCCTTGTCTCCTAATAACATAAACCAAGAGGAGGCACTTGAAAACCAATTCAAGGGAATGTCAGACATACCATTTACCTATACAGACTATGAGCAGGCTCGTGAATCCATTATTAAAAAGGTAAATGACTGCCTTACAAATACAGACAAGGATTTCCTCGTTTCCTTTGAGGATGGAACACCACAGTGGGAGAAATGTTGCGCAGGTGATTTAAGCCAATATCCATCTGTAC
>FLSE01335591.1_pt1 | contig 17527 bp, 10 predicted proteins | sample 1550461 | NCBI WGS metagenome assembly FLSE01 (sample SAMEA4031758, study PRJEB14383) | metagenome | biome: human; feature: oral; material: saliva | place: Philippines | collected 2014 | reverse complement strand
GTTGAGGCAGAAGATTTTGAAGCAGCTCTAAACTATAAAACACGCATTGCAGAATTGGAAAAGAAAATCGAAAACCATACAGAAGATATGAAAGTGACTGCAAGTGTCAACGATGTGGCTGAATCTGTAGAACGTATGACGGGTATTCCAGTATCTCAAATGGGGGCTACGGACATCGAACGTTTGAAAGATATGGGTCATCGTTTGCAGACGAAAGTTATTGGTCAAGATAAGGCCGTTGAAGCAGTAGCAAAAGCTATCCGTCGTAACCGTGCTGGTTTTGATGAAGGTAACCGTCCAATCGGTAGCTTCCTCTTTGTAGGTCCTACTGGTGTCGGTAAGACTGAGTTGGCTAAACAATTGGCTCTTGATATGTTCGGAACGAAAGATGCTATCATCCGTTTGGACATGTCAGAATACAGCGACCGCACAGCCGTTTCTAAGCTAATTGGTACAACAGCAGGCTATGTGGGTTATGATGACAATAGCAATACCTTAACAGAACGTGTTCGTCGCAATCCATACTCTATCATTCTCTTGGATGAAATTGAAAAGGCTGATCCTCAAGTCATTACCCTTCTCCTCCAAGTTCTAGATGATGGTCGTTTGACAGATGGTCAAGGAAACACAGTAAACTTCAAGAACACTGTCATTATCGCAACTTCAAACGCAGGCTTTGGTTACGAAGCTAACTTGACAGAAGATGCTGATAAACCAGAATTGATGGATCGTTTGAAACCTTACTTCCGTCCAGAATTCCTTAACCGTTTCAATGCTGTCATCGAATTCTCACACTTGAGCAAAGAAGATCTTTCTAAGATTGTAGACCTTATGTTGGTTGAAGTTAACAAGACGCTTTCTAAGAAAGACATTGACTTGGCAGTGAGCGAAGCTGCTAAAGAATACATGACTGAGGAAGGCTACGATGAAGTCATGGGTGTCCGTCCACTCCGTCGTGTGGTTGAACAACAAATCCGTGACAAAGTCACAGACTTCCACTTGGATAACCTTGATGCTAAACACCTAGAAGCTGACATGGAAGATGGTGTTTTGGTCATTCGTGAAAAAGCCTAATACAGAATTTTGAGCATAAAAAAGAAGGAGCCAGCTGAAAAACTGGTTCCTTTTTTGTGCTTAGATGACATGGCGTTCAAAGGCATCATCTGAAATACCTTGTTCCAGGATGAGTTTTGCCCATTCTTTAGCAGAAAAGAGGCTGTGATCCTTGTAGTTACCGCAAGATTCGATGGTTGTTCCAGGAACATCTTCCCAAGTAGTGGTTTCAGCGATTTCCTTAAGCGAATCCTTGATAACAGCCGCAATTTCAGCGCTGGTGTGGCGCCCCCACATAATCATGTGGAATCCTGTGCGACAACCAAATGGTGAACAGTCAATCATACCGTCGATGCGGGTACGGATGAGTTTGGCTAAGAGGTGCTCGATAGTGTGAAGGCCAGCAGTAGGGATAGAGTCTTTATTGGGTTGCACTAAACGAATATCATAGTTGGAGATGATGTCTCCCTTTGGCCCTGTTTCTTCCCCAATCAAGCGAACATAGGGTGCTTTAACAATGGTGTGGTCAAGTTCAAAACTTTCAACAATAACTTCTTTTGACATGGTAAATCCTTTCAGTTTTCTTCTTTCATTATAACATAAAGCCGGCTCTTGAGTCAGAGAGAAAACCTCTCCGAGGCTGGAGAGGTTGAAATCTTTATTTACGATACAAGCGGTCGTATTGGTAGTAAGGGTCAAAGGTTACATTGATACCCAATTTGCGAAGGACATTCTTGTCTTCATCGGTTAAGATGATGGTTGAGTGCGCTTCGCTTCCTTTGAGGTTGCCAAGTTCTTCCATAGCACGAGCAGCATCAGGATTTTCTGTAGCTGTGATAGCAAGTGCAATCAAAATTTCATTTGAATGAAGGCGTGGATTGCGGCTACCCAGATGATCGATTTTAAGACCTTGGATTGGTTTGACGACTTCGGGCTCGATTAATTTTACTTCTTTAGCGATGTCAGCTGATTTCTTGATGGCGTTGATAAGAGCAGCTGCTGTAGGGCCAAAGAGCTCTGAGTTCTTACCAGTAACAATTTCCCCAGTTGGCAATTCAAGGGCTAGGGCTGGTCCGCCAGTTTCTTCTGCTTTTTGACGCGCAACGACAGCAACCTCACGGTCTGCTGGTGTGATACCGAGGTCATTCATAAGCAACTCGATTTTCTTGACAGCAGCTTCGCCAACTTTTTCGGCTTTAAAATCAAGAACAGTTTGATAGTAACGGCGGATGATTTCTTGTTTAGAAGCTTCGACAGCAGCTTCATCATCTGTAATAGCGAAACCAACCATGTTGACCCCCATGTCTGTCGGTGAAGCGTATGGAGACTCTCCTAGGATACGTTCCAACATGCGCTTGAGCACTGGAAAAATTTCGATATCACGGTTGTAGTTGACAGTGGTTTCTCCATAGGTTTGGAGATGGAAGGGGTCGATCATGTTGACATCATCAAGGTCAGCTGTGGCAGCCTCGTAAGCCAAGTTGACTGGGTGATGAAGGGGAAGATTCCAAACTGGGAAGGTTTCAAATTTAGCGTAACCAGACTTGATACCATTGATTTGGTCGTGGTACATATTGGACATACAGGTTGCCAATTTTCCAGAACCAGGTCCAGGAGCGGTTACGACAATCAAGTTACGACTGGTTTTGATGTAGTCGTTTTTCCCCATACCTTCTGGAGAAATGATGTGATCCATATCTGTCGGATATCCTTTGATTGGATAATGAAGATAAGAATCAATTCCGTTTTTCTCAAGCTGGTTTCGGAAGGCATCTGCAGCTGGTTGACCAGCGTACTGTGTGATAACAACGGAGCCAACAAAAATTCCCAATTCATTGAATTTATCAATCAAACGAAGAACTTCTTGGTCATAAGAAATGCCCAAGTCACCACGTGCTTTGGAATGTTCGATGTTGTTAGCATTAATGGCAATTACAACCTCAACTTGCTCTTTCAATTCTTGCAAGAGCTTGATTTTATTGTCAGGCTCATAACCAGGAAGCACGCGAGCAGCGTGGAAATCTTCTAACATTTTACCACCAAACTCCAAGTAGAGCTTGCCGTCAAATTGATTAATGCGCTCCAAAATGTGGTCGCGTTGTAGATTCAAATATTGTTCAGAACTAAAAGCTTGTTTTTTCATTTTTTTACCTCTGACCTCTATTATAATAAAAAATTGGAAGTTAGGAAACTATGGAGTTAAAAAAGAAATCAAAAAGATTAGGCAAACGCTTGCACAAAATTTTAAAAAGCGCTATCATAGACTACAGATTATTAAAATAATGAGGTAAGAAGATGCAAGAAAAATGGTGGCACAATGCCGTAGTCTATCAAGTCTATCCTAAGAGCTTTATGGATAGCAACGGAGATGGAATTGGCGATTTGCCAGGAATTACTAGTAAGTTAGACTATCTAGCCAAGTTAGGAATTACAGCGATTTGGCTTTCTCCTGTTTATGACAGTCCTATGGATGATAATGGCTACGATATTGCTGATTATCAAGCGATTGCGGCTATTTTCGGGACCATGGAGGATATGGACCAACTGATCGCGGAAGCTAAGAAACGTGATATTCGTATCATCATGGACTTAGTGGTCAATCATACTTCAGATGAGCATGCTTGGTTTGTCGAGGCCTGTGAAAATCCTGATAGTCCTGAACGAGACTACTATATCTGGCGGGATGAACCCAACGATTTGGAGTCTATCTTTAGTGGGTCTGCTTGGGAGTACGATGAAAAGTCAGGTCAGTACTATCTCCACTTTTTCAGCAAGAAGCAACCTGATCTCAACTGGGAAAATGAAAAACTTCGTCAGAAAATTTATGAGATGATGAATTTCTGGATTGATAAAGGCATTGGTGGTTTCCGCATGGATGTCATTGACATGATTGGGAAAATTCCTGACGAGAAAGTAGTCAATAATGGTCCTATGCTCCACCCTTATCTCAAGGAGATGAATCAGGCGACCTTTGGAGATAAGAATCTCTTGACAGTAGGGGAGACTTGGGGAGCAACGCCTGAGATTGCTAAGTTCTACTCAGATCCAAAGGGACAAGAATTGTCTATGGTCTTCCAGTTTGAACATATCGGTCTTCAGTATCAGGAAGGTCAGCCTAAATGGCACTATCAAAAAGAGCTGAATATCGCTAAGTTGAAAGAGATTTTCAATAAATGGCAGACAGAATTAGGAGTTGAGGATGGCTGGAATTCGCTCTTCTGGAACAATCATGACCTTCCTCGTATCGTATCAATCTGGGGAAATGACCAAGAATACCGCGAAAAATCTGCCAAAGCCTTTGTAATCTTACTTCACCTCATGAAAGGAACACCTTATATCTACCAAGGTGAGGAAATTGGGATGACAAATTATCCGTTTGAAACGCTGGATCAAGTAGAAGATATTGAATCCCTCAACTATGCGCGTGAAGCTCTTGAAAAAGGTGTTCCGATGGAAGAAATCATGGACAGTATCCGTGTCATTGGTCGTGACAATGCCCGTACCCCTATGCAATGGGACGAGAGCAAAAATGCTGGTTTCTCAACAGGTCAACCTTGGTTGGCAGTGAATCCAAACTATCAAGCAATCAACGTTCAAGTGGCGCTGGCAAATCCAGATTCTATTTTCTATACCTATCAGAAACTGGTCCAAATACGTAAGGAGAATAGCTGGCTGATTCGAGCTAACTTTGAACTCTTGGAAACAACTGACAAGGTCTTTGCCTATATCCGTAAAGATGGGGACCGTCGTTTTCTAGTTGTGGCTAACTTGTCCAATGAAGAGCAAGACTTGACCGTAGAAGGAAACGTCAAATCGGTCTTGATTGAAAACACCGTGGCTCAGGAAGTCTTTGAAAAACAAATCTTAGCTCCATGGGATGCTTTCTGTGTGGAAATGACTGACTAAAAAGTGAGAACCTCAAGCTTATAGAGTTTGAGGTTTTGCTAAAAGTTTTTTAGAGAATTCTTTTAAATAGATTTTTTAGAATTTTCTAAAAAATCTGTCAAAAGCTCTTGCTTTTATAATAAAATAGGGTATAATAGTGAAAATACTATTTTGAAGGAGATTATTTATGCAATCGAAAAAGTGGCTCTTAGGAGCGGGAGTGACCTTGAGTGCGGCCCTTCTTTTGGCAGCTTGTGGTAAAAGTGATAAGAAAGCAGATGCCCCGAGGAGCTTTTCTTATGTTTATGCAGTGGATCCGTCTTCCTTGGATTATAGCGTTACGAGTAAAAGTTCTACTTCTGACGTGATTGGTAATGTTGTTGATGGTCTTTTAGAGAATGATAAATATGGGAATCTTGTTCCGTCTTTAGCAGAGGATTGGACTGTTTCAACCGATGGTTTGACTTACACTTACAAACTTCGTAAGGGGGTGAAGTGGTATACTTCTGAAGGAGAGGAGTATGCAGAAGTTAAGGCGCAGGATTTTGTTACAGGTCTGAAGCATGCAGCAGATGCTAAGTCAGATGGTCTTTCTTTGATTGAAAAATCAATCAAAGGTTTGGAGGCTTATGTTAGTGGTGAGACCAATGATTTTTCAACTGTAGGTGTTAAAGCTCTTGATGATTATACGGTAGAATATACCCTTAATAAACCAGAAAGTTTTTGGAACTCTAAAGTAACAACAGCAACCATGCTCCCTGTAAATGAAGAATTTTTGAATGCAACAGGCAAGGATTACGGAGCGCCAACCCCATCAAGTATTCTTTACAATGGTCCATATTTTTTGAAATCTTTGATTTCTAAATCTGTGATTGAATATGAAAAAAATCCTAACTATTGGGATAAGGAAAATGTCAAGATTGATAATGTAAAATTAACATTCTATGACGGATCAGATCAAGAATCCCTTATCCGTAGTTTCGCTACAGGAGCATATAATACAGCGAGACTTTTCCCAAATAGTTCAAGTTTTGCTTCTACCAAAGAGAAATATGGAGATCAGATTATTTATAGCCCTCAGGAAGCAACTAGTTATTACTTTACTTTTAACGTAAATCGTCAATCATATAATAAAACAGCCAAGACAGATGAAGGACAAAAGCTTTCTACAAAAGAAGCCATGCTGAATAAAAATTTCCGTCAAGCAATTAATTTTGCCTTCAATCGCCACGCCTATACAGCTCAATTAAACGGTGAAGAGGGTGCGGATAAGATTATTCGTAATAGTCTAGTGCCAGATAATTACGTTCAAGTAGCTGGGAAGACCTTCGGACAGTTGGCTCAGGATGAACTACTGAAATATGGAGAACAGTGGAAAGATGTGACTCTCACAGATGGTAAGGATACAATTTACAATCCAACAAAGGCCAAGTCTGCATTTGAAAAAGCGAAGTCAGAATTGCAAGCTAAGGGAGTGAGTTTCCCGATTCATCTAGATGTGCCAGTAGAACAGACAGATGTAGTTGCGGTGCAACAAACCAATTCGCTAAAACAATCAATTGAAGAAACGCTTGGAACGGAGAATGTGATTATAGATGTTCTTCAAATGACAGATAATGAGAAGGAAAGTATTACTTCTCAAGCTAAAGTTCCAACCCAAAAAGATTATGATTTGAACGGAACAGGTTGGGGACCAGATTACCAAGATCCAGCAACCTATCTCAATATTTTAGATGCTAAGAAGGGTTCTGCCTTGAAACATCTAGGTATAACAAAGGGCAAGGATCCTGAAGTTGTGGCAAAAGTTGGCTTGGATGAATACAAGAAGCTCTTGGATGATGCGGCTTCTGAGACAAGTAATCTTGATAAACGATACGAAAAGTATGCTAAAGCACAGGCTTGGGTTACTGATAGTTCACTTCTTATTCCAGTTGCTTCTTCAGGGGGCTCTCCTATGGTTAGTCGTACTGTTCCATTTACCAAAGCTTATTCACAGGTCGGTATTAAGGGGGATCCATTTATTTTTAAAGGAATGGAACTTCAAAATGATATTGTGACAACTAAAGAGTATGATGCGGCCTTCAAAAAGTGGCAAAAGGAAAAACTGGAATCGAATGCTCAGTATCAAAAGGATTTAGAAAAGCACATAAAATAACGTGAATGAGATTCTTGCTTTCGTTAGGTTATCAGTTAATTCATTGATATTTAAATGATAAATCGCATAAAAACAAGGGAGGACTGTATGAAAGACAGAAATCCTTTGTTTTTTTATGACTAAAGTTTATAAACTTTCATTCTAGAAATTCAATTAACTTTACAAATTCCCACTATTTTGGTAAAATAAACCTATGTTATAAAAACTAACATAAAGGAGAAAGAAGATGACTACAAAAAAGCGTATCCTTAGTGCAGGTCTGACTGTTGCAGCTGCCTTGCTGTTAACTGCTTGCGGACAATCAGGTTCAGATACAAAAACTTACTCATCAACCTTTAGTGGAAACCCAACTACATTTAACTACTTATTAGACTACTACGCTGATAATACAGCTATTATTACTAACCTAGTTGATGGTTTGCTTGAAAATGACAACCACGGAAACCTAGTTCCATCTTTGGCAGAGGACTGGTCTGTTTCAAGCGACGGTCTGACTTATACCTATAAACTGAGAAAAGATGCCAAATGGTTTACGGCTGACGGTGAAGAGTATGCCCCAGTCAAGGCACAAGATTTTGTGACAGGTATCAAATACGCAGTGGATAATAAATCCCAGGCCATTGACTTGATTCAAAACTCAATCAAGGGCTTGAATGATTATATTACAGGAGCGGATTCTGACTTTTCTAAGGTTGGAGTGAAAGCCATTGATGACCATACTGTTGAGTATACTTTGGCGCGCCCAGAACCTTACTGGAACTCAAAAACAACCAACAGTATTCTTTTCCCAGTGAATGAAGAGTTTCTAAACTCAAAAGGGAAAGATTTTGGTACCCTATCTCCAGATAGCATTCTCTACAGCGGACCTTATTTGTTAAAAGATTTCACATCAAAATCATCGATCGAGTATGTGAAAAATCCGCATTATTATGATCATGACAAAGTATCGATTGAACACGTAAAATTGGCCTATTTTGATGGTTCAGACCAAGAATTGACCATCCGTAACTTTGAAAGTGGAGCTTATTCAATCGCAGGTGTTTATCCAAATAGTTCTAACTTTGCTAAGACCAAGGAGAAATATAAGGATAATATCGTCTATAGCTTGCAGGACAAGACTTCTTGGTATTTCAATTTTAACGTCAACCGTAAGGCCTACAATCACACTGCTAAAACAACAGATGAGCAGAAGAAGTCAACTGAGACAGCTGTTTTGAACAAGAACTTCCGCCAAGCGGTGAACTTTGCCTTGGACCGCACAGCCTATTCTGCTCAGTCAAATGGGGAAGAAGCGGCTAGCAAGACCCTTCGTAACACCCTAGTACCTCCTACATTTGTCCAAGTTGGAGACAAGACTTTTGGAGAAGTAGTCGCTTCTAAATTGGTCAACTATGGCACAGAATGGTCAGGTATTAACTTGGCAGATGCTCAGGATGCCTATTTTAACAAAGAAAAAGCCCAAGCAAAATTTGCGGAAGCTAAAAAAGAATTGGCAAGTCAAGGTGTGACTTTCCCTATTCACTTGGATGTAGCTGTTGATCAAACAAGTAAAAATGCTGTGACAGGCATGAACTCAGTTAAGCAGACCCTTGAGTCAGTTTTAGGTGCTGATAACATTGTCATTGATGTTCAGCAACTTTCAACAGATGATTTTAATAACGTAGCCTTCTTAGCACCAACACCAGCTGATCGAGACTATGATTTGAGCTTTGATGGTTGGGTAGGTGACTATCAGGATCCATCAACTTATCTCAATCCTTTCAATGCAGAGGATGGATTCTACCTCAAAATTTTTGGTCTAGATGCTCAAGAAGATAAAGCTAAGATTGCTAGCTTGGGGCTTGATACTTACACCAAGATGCTCAAAGATGCAGATAGTGAAAATAAAGATGTAGCAAAACGCTATGAAAAATATGCTGAAGCACAGGCTTGGATGATTGACAATTCTCTGATTATGTCAGCCATGTCAAGTGGTGGAACAGCATCTGTAACCAAAGTAACGCCATTTACAAGAGGGTACTCAATGGTCGGTATCAAGGGTGATGGCAATAACTACAAGTATATGAAACTGCAAAAAGATACTGTGACAATCAAACAGTTTGAAGAAGCTAAGACTAAATGGGAGCAAGAAAGTAAAAAAGCAATCGAAAAAGCTCAAAAAGAAGCAGAAAATCATGTCAAATAGATGAGCGAGGTTCCGTAAGGGACCTTGTTTATTGTATTTCACAGCAATATATTAAAAGTTAAAACGTAGAAGTTTAGTGAGATATTGAGGATACTTTACTTGGAGAGTATGTATCATACAATGTACTGTTGATGATGTATTTTATGATATAATAAAGTGAAATGAAATAAAAATTGATAATAGAGGTATATCGTGAGTAGATCTTCGAAACGAGCTCGTCAGGGTAAAACAAAAATATTGATTAGTTGGGGGTTGCTAGCTATCTATGCAGTACTAGCAGTCTTTTTATTGTTTTTGATTTTCAAATACAATATGCTAGCCTTCCGATATCTGAACATAGTAGTTACCGTCCTAATTGTAGCCTTAGCTGTCTTGTGCTTCTTTTTAATTCGGTCTAAGAAAGCTAAAAATCTAACGCTGATTTTATTACTACTTGGTATTTTGATTAATGGGACTTCCCTCTTTGTTGTAAGTCAGTTCATTGGATTTACTAGTCGTTTGAATGCAACATCAAATTACTCAAATTATTCGATGAGTATTGCGGTGTTAGCAGATAGTCCAATTGAGAATATCAGTCAGGTAACCAGTGTAATGGGGCCTACTGGGACGGATAAGGACAATATCCAACAGTTACTGAATGATCTGAAGGCTAGTCAAAATAAGGAATTGACAGTCGAAGAAAGCAGTTCTTATCTTGCGGCCTATAAGAGCTTGTTAGCTGGAGATACAAAGGCAATCCTTCTAAACAGTGTCTTTGAAAATATAATCGAATCAGAATATCCAGACTATGCTTCAAAGATTAAGAAAATCTATACCAAAGAATTAACTAAGAAGGTTGAAACTCCAAAGGATGTCAAAGGTGACAGTTTCAACGTTTATATCAGCGGAATTGATACTTACGGTCCAATTAGTTCAGTTTCTCGTTCTGATGTCAATATCATTATGACAGTGAATCGTGAAACTAAAAAGATTCTCTTGACCACAACACCTCGTGATTCCTATGTTCCGATTGCAGACGGAGGGAATAATCAAAAAGATAAGTTGACTCATGCGGGTATTTATGGAGTAGATGCTTCGATTCATACACTGGAAAATCTCTATGGTATTGACTTGAACTATTATGCTCGTTTGAATTTCACCTCTTTCTTGAAATTGATTGATTTACTCGGTGGAGTTGATGTTTATAATGACCAAGAATTTACTGCTCATACAAATGGGAAGTTCTATCCTGTAGGAAGTGTTCATCTTGACTCGGAGCAAACTCTTAGCTTTGTACGAGAGCGTTATTCATTGGCAGATGGAGACCGAGATCGTGGTCGCAACCAGCAAAAGGTTATTGTCGCTATTTTGCGAAAGTTAACCTCGACAGAAGCTTTGAAAAATTATGACAGTATTATAAAGGGACTACAAGATTCTTTGCAAACCAATATGCCGCTTGAAACCATGATGAATCTGGCCAATGCCCAACTTGAGAGTGGTGGAACTTATAAGATTATCTCGCAAGATCTCAAAGGAACAGGGCGGATGGATTTACCATCTTATGCCATGCCTGATAGCAACCTCTATATGATGGAAATAAGTGATAGCAGTTTAGAGTCAGTTAAGGCAGCAATCAATGATGTGATGGAAGGAAAATAAGATAAAATGATTGATATTCATTCGCATATCGTATTTGGTGTGGATGATGGTCCGAAAACTAAGCAAGAAAGCAAGATTCTTTTGGCAGAAGTCTATGGATAAGAAGTACGGATTTAAGATGTAAAATATACAATTGTATCATCGATTAAAGTAATCAATCTTGTACAATTGCTACAACAGTTTGTTAAAAAATAAAGGAGCTTAAGATGTACAATTATCTTGTTGTTGGTGCTGGTCTCTTTGGTGCAGTCTTTGCCCATGAAGCAGCCTTAAAAGGAAAAAAAGTAAAAGTCATTGAAAAACGAAATCATATCGCGGGTAATATCTATACTCGTGAAGAGGAAGGAATTCAAGTTCATCAATATGGTGCCCATATATTCCATACTTCTGATAAGGAGATTTGGGATTATGTAAATCAGTTTGCAGATTTTAACCGTTATACTAACTCTCCTGTAGCAAACTATAAGGGTGAGATTTATAACCTCCCTTTTAATATGAATACCTTCAATAAACTCTGGGGAGTTGTAACGCCAGCGGAAGCACAAGCTAAGATTGATGAACAACGTGCTGTTTTAAATGGTAAAACTCCTGAAAATTTGGAAGAACAGGCTATCTCTCTTGTAGGTACAGATATTTATGAAAAATTGATTAAAGACTATACAGAGAAACAGTGGGGGAAACCAACTACTGAACTTCCTGCCTTTATCATTCGCCGTTTGCCAGTACGTTTGACGTATGATAACAACTATTTTAACGATACCTATCAAGGAATTCCAATTGGTGGATACACTCAAATAGTTGAAAAAATGTTGGACCATGAAAACATTGATGTAGAAACCAATGTTGATTTCTTCGCGAATAAAGAGCAATATATGAAGGACTTCCCTAAGATTGTATTTACTGGTATGATTGATGAATTCTTCGACTATAAGTTGGGTGAATTAGAGTATCGTAGTCTTCGTTTTGAAAACGAGACCTTGGATATGGAGAATTACCAAGGAAATGCAGTTGTGAACTATACAGATGCAGAAACTCCATATACTCGAATTATTGAACACAAACATTTTGAGTTTGGGAATCAAGCTAAGACTATCATTACTAAAGAACATTCTAAAACATGGGAAAAAGGTGATGATCCTTATTATCCAGTTAATAATGATCGTAATAATCATTTGTATAAATCATATAAAAAACTTGCTGATGAGCAAGGCAATGTTATCTTTGGTGGTCGTTTAGGACACTATCGCTATTATGATATGCACCAGGTAATCGGAGCAGCCTTGCAGTGTGTAAGAAATGAGTTAGATTAAACAAATCAAACTGCTTACAGAAATATGATTGATCATTCCTCGACTACCTAATGTAGTTGAGGTTTTTTGTTATTATTCATATTTTTGCAAACCTAATGTTTAAAAAATAATTTTCAAAAATTCTGAAAATTCTGTTGACAATGTTTGAAAAAGGGTCTATAATGGATAGAAAAACAGAGGAGAATACTATGAAAACAAGGAAAGTATTGGCTCTTGCGGGAGTGACTTTATTAGCAGCGGGTGTTTTAGCTGCTTGTTCTGGGGGCTCAGGCGCTAAAGGTGAGCAGACCTTTGCCTTTACCTACGAGACAGATCCAGATAATCTCAACTATTTGACAACCAGTAAGGCAGCTACTTCAAACATTACTAGTAACGTCATTGATGGATTGCTTGAAAATGATAAATACGGGAACCTTGTTCCTTCATTGGCAGAAGACTGGTCGGTTTCTAAGGATGGCTTGACTTATACTTATAAGATTCGTCAGGATGCCAAGTGGTACACGTCTGAGGGAGAAGAGTACGCTCCTGTTAAGGCTCAGGACTTTGTGACAGGTCTTAAATATGCAACAGATAAGAAATCACAAGCCCTTTACTTAGTACAAGATTCAATTAAAGGTTTGGACGCATATGCTAAAGGGGAAGTTAAAGACTTCTCTCAAGTCGGGATTAAAGCCCTTGACGATCAAACAGTTCAATACACTTTGAACAAACCTGAAAGTTTTTGGAATTCTAAAACAACCATGGGTGTGCTTGCGCCGCTCAATGAAGAGTTTTTGAACTCAAAAGGGGATGATTTTGCCAAAGCAACAGATCCAAGCAGTATCTTGTACAATGGTCCTTATTTGCTGAAATCTATTGTGGCTAAATCTTCCGTTGAATTTGCGAAAAATCCGAACTACTGGGATAAGGACAATGTTCATGTTGACAAAGTTAAATTGTCATTCTGGGATGGGCAAGATACCAGCAAACCTGCAGAAAACTTTAAGGACGGTAGCCTTTCAGCAGCTCGTCTCTTTCCAACAAATGCAAGTTTTGCAGAGCTTGAGAAGAGTATGAAAGATAATATCGTCTATACTCAACAAGACTCTACGACTTATCTAGTAGGGACAAATATTGACCGTCAATCCTATAAATATACTTCCAAGACTAGCGACGAACAAAAGACATCTACTAAAAAGGCTCTCTTAAACAAGGACTTCCGCCAAGCTATTGCCTTTGGTTTTGATCGTACAGCCTATGCTTCACAAGTGAACGGTGCTAGTGGTGCAAGCAAAATCTTGCGTAATCTCTTTGTTCCACCAACGTTTGTCCAAGCGGATGGGAAGAACTTTGGCGATATGGTCAAAGAAAAATTGGTGACTTATGGAGATGAATGGAAGGATGTTAATCTTGCCGATGCCCAAGATGGTCTTTACAATCCAGACAAGGCTAAGGCTGAATTTGCGAAGGCTAAGTCAGCCTTACAGGCAGAAGGCGTGACCTTCCCAATTCATTTGGACATGCCAGTTGACCAGACAGCAACTACAAAAGTTCAGCGCGTCCAATCTATGAAACAATCCTTGGAAGCAACTTTAGGAACTGATAATGTCATTATTGATATTCAACAACTACAAAAAGATGAGGTCTTGAATATTACCTACTTTGCTGAGACAGCAGCTGGAGAAGATTGGGATATTTCAGATAATGTTGGTTGGTCTCCAGACTTTGCGGATCCATCTACTTACCTCGATATTATCAAACCATCAGTTGGTGAAAACACTAAAACCTACTTTGGCTTTGATTCTGGTACAGATAATGCTGCAGCTAAGAAGGTTGGTCTGAACGACTATGAGAAATTGGTAACTGAAGCTGGAAATGAGACAATAGATGTAGCAAAACGTTATGATAAGTATGCTACAGCCCAAGCTTGGTTGACAGATAGTGCCTTGATTATTCCAACAACATCACTCACTGGTCGCCCAATCTTGTCTAAGATGGTACCATTTACGATGCCGTTTGCCTTCTCTGGTAACAAGGGGACAAGCGATCCGCTCCTATACAAATACTTGGAACTTCAAGACAAGGCAGTCACTGTGGATGAATACCAAAAAGCTCAAGATAAATGGATGAAAGAAAAAGAAGAATCCAATAAAAAAGCGCAAGAAGAACTTGCAAAACATGTGAAATAAGATAAAAAGAAGTTAGTTATTCGCTAACTTCTTTTGGTTTATCGAAAATGAGTTGAAACCTCTCTTCACTTTCAAAGATTATGAAACTAATTTTTTTGTAGAAAAAATCCTGAGTTTTTATTCTCAGGATTTTCTTTCATCTCACTGTTGTGGTTGTTGAACTTGTGGATTTTGTGGCGTTGGTTGTACTGGTTGTGTCGGTTGAACAGCCTGGCCAGCTTGTCCTTGATTAGGATCAGTTGCTGGAGCATTATGTGGTTGTTGACCAACCGTCGTACTTGCCTGTGTAGTTGAACTTTCAGCTGTTGTGCTTGGACTTTCTACCGTTTGTGTTTGTTGTGTTACTGAATTATTCCATGTGTTCTTGGCACTATTTTGGAAGACGAATTCTCCATTTCGGAATAGGCCGTCTGGCATCGTCCAATCTCCAGGTTGGTCATCTTCTGATAGATACGATATCATTGAGCGATAAACCTTAGCAGCAACTAGGAAACCATCTCCAACAATTGGAGTTAAACGATTTGAGTAACCAGTCCATACAGCCATAGAATACTTACGAGTATAACCTACAAACATTTCATCTGGAGCTACGTAGCCAGTGTTCTTGATATACTTTTCAATTTCGTCGTCAGTATAGTTAGAAGTACCTGTCTTACCTGCTTGTGGAAGCCATGGTAGGTAAGCACCACGTCCGGTTCCGTAAGCTAAAACAGTTTTCATCATTTCGGTCATCATATAGGTAGTAGTTTCTTTCATAGCTCGTGTACCAGCATCAGAAAATTCTTTTTCACTACCATCACTAAAGACGATTTTATTGATATACATTGGTTTGTGGTAAATACCACCATTAGCAAAGGCGGCATAAGCAGCAGCCATTTTTTCACTACTTGCACCGTACTGTTTGTTGGATTCAGTTGTGTTACTTGAAATGGCGTTTGCATAATGCATGCTTGGATAGTCGATACCAAGACCATTAAGGAAGGTTTTAGCTCTATCTAGACCGACCTTATTCAAAGTCTCAACGGCTGTGACATTTCGTGATTGTTGAAGAGCATACTGGATTGTAATGTTTCCAAAGTAGCCATGATCCCAGTTGTAGACTGGAGTATCAGTGCCAGGATAGTTATAAGGAACATCATGTACAATAGAAGAAGTAGAGTCATAGACTCCATATTCTAAAGCGGGAGCATAGTCAGTGATTGGTTTCATAGTAGAACCCCAGTCACGATTGGTTTCAACGGCTTGGTTGATTCCGAAAGATACATTACTTGATTGGTGACGGGCCCCTAACTGAGCAATGACTTTACCATTTGTTACATCCACGATAGTGGAAGCTACTTGAAGTTCATCATCTGGATAAGCAACGTACTCATCTGTATTGTAAACATCCCAAAGTCTCTGTTGAACATTTTTGTCGACATTAGTATAGACTTCCATACCTGTGGTAAGAAGGTTGTAGCCCGTTTCTTGTTCGACTTGGTCGATTACTTCTTTGAGGTAGTTGTCCATATAAGCTGGGTAACTATTGGCTGACTTCAAGCTTTGAAGACCGTCAGTGATAGGCGTATTAATAGCTTTTTCGTAATCTTCTGCACTGATATATTTCTGCCCCTTCATTTCTGAAAGTACCAAGTTACGACGTTCTAGAGCAGCTTCTGGGTGGGAATATGGATCATATTGGTTTGGTGCTTGAGGCATTCCGGCTAGGAGTGCTAACTGTGGCAAGCTTAAATCCTTCAAGTCTTTTCCATAGTAATTTTCGGCTGCGGTTTGCATTCCATAGTTACCGTTAGACATGTAGACTTTGTTGATGTAGTAGGTCAGGATTTCTTGCTTGGTTGCTTTTTGCTCTAATTGAACAGCTAGCCAAGCTTCTTGGGCTTTACGTGACAAGGTTTGATCGGCAGTTGAAGTAGAGAAATAAGTTAATTTAATCAATTGCTGAGTCAAGGTTGAAGCCCCTTGGAGCCCTCCTTTCCCTTGGAGGTTTCTCAATGCCGCCCCCATGATACGAATGGTATCAACACCTCTATGGTCAAAGAAACGGTGGTCTTCGATAGACACAATTGCCTTGACTAAGTCAGTAGGAATTTCATTTGCTTGGGCATTTACGCGACGTTCAGATCCAAGGTCAGCAATCAGTTCGTTTTTGTTGTCATAAATCTTGCTAGAGGTTGTCGCAACTAATTTACTTTCAGATAAGGCTGGAGCCTTGCTAACAAAGTAGAGGAAGATACCTCCACCCAATAGAAATAATGCGATAAATAAGGTAAGAAATGTAATTCCAATATACTTTAAGAATCGCAGAATGGTTTGTTTATTCATCTTGTTTTACCACCTAGTAAATGTTCTTTGATAATATCGAGATAGGGAATTTGAGGGAAAGCTCCTTGCTTTATTAAATATCCGCATTCTTGAATATATCCAAGTGGCATTGATTTTTGGCCCTTATCTTGATGATAAAAGCGAATCAAATCAAGTGCCGGCAACAAATAAGTTTCTTGTCGAGAAGAAAAATGAAGTAGTACGAAGCAAATGCCCTGCTGTTCTAGAACTTGTTCCATATGTTGAATCTGGTGAAGATGGAAGTTCTTCATTGGGATAGCATTTTTTTGCCGCGTTTCCTTGGCTTCAAAGTCAATGTAATGTCCTCTATATACGCCAGAGTAATCTGTTGTGGAAGCTTGTCTAAAGTAGGCTTCTACAATTTTGGCTCGACTACGTTGAGGATAGTCTACTCGAACAATCTGAACAGGCGTTGGCTTTTTATGGATAACTGCCATACCATGCGTCAGATAGTAGTCGTTTGTAGCGTTGATCATCTTTTCAAAAGTCATTCCTCGATTTGCGAAATTTTTTGGTTGAGAAATGGATGTTTGGCTTTTTTTTGATGAAATTTTATGAGGATAGTTGACCATATTTCTCCTTATTGGTACAATAACATCACTCTATTATACCATAAAAATAGAAAGAAAGGTGTAAAAATGACTACAGCTTTAATTATGGGATATTCTAATTTTGACTTGGGTTTGTTTAATGAAAAAGATATCAGGTTAAAAATTATAAAGAAAGCCATTCGCCGTGATTTAGAAAGTTTAGCAGAAGAAGGGATTAAATGGCTGGTCTTTACAGG
>FLSE01000035.1_pt1 | contig 17637 bp, 10 predicted proteins | sample 1550461 | NCBI WGS metagenome assembly FLSE01 (sample SAMEA4031758, study PRJEB14383) | metagenome | biome: human; feature: oral; material: saliva | place: Philippines | collected 2014 | reverse complement strand
CGAATTGGACAAACGTGTCTAACGAATTGGACAAACGTGTCTAACGAATTGGACAAACGTGTCCAGCGAATTGGACAGACGTGTCCAATAGCCATTATCAAGGTTAGTAACCATTCGAATGACGATAGATTATCATTCTGATGACCGTTGATGGTGGCGTATGTAAGGGCTTATCTGTACTTAAGGTAGGCAGAAGAGAGTTGTATATCACAGTGTTGTTTTTACATTATTGTACTTTAAAGTTACCGTAATCTCTGCTTTTCTTCGTACATTTGTATGCAAACCAGATAACATTCAGCTGGATAATATTAATCAGACATTGAACAGGAGACAAACGAATGACATACGCAAATATCATATTACCCTTACCTCTTGAAGGCTTATTCACCTATGGCGTACCTGATGCGTTGGCATCTCGGGTGCAAGTGGGGGTACGTGTCAGGGTCCCGTTAGGTAAAAGTAAGACGTATGTTGGTATTGTTGCTGAGTATCCCGTTGCCCTCCCGGCATCAGATAGTGGGGTGGTGGACAATGAGAAGAAGATTGTTTATAAGGATATTCTCGAGGTATTGGATGCTACTCCCATACTTCTTCCCCAGCAATTACGGCTTTGGCGTTGGATTTCCGATTACTATATGTCACCTATCGGTGATGTCTATAAGGCTGCCCTCCCATCTGGTTTGAAGGCAGAGGACGGCTATCGTCCACGCACAGAGTTATACGTTCGCCTTGCTGATAACTTCCGCAATGAACGTAGTCTCACGTTGATGATTGATGCAATGAAGCGCGCTTCAAAGCAAGTGGAAGTCCTTATGGCTTATCTTCGGCTCGCAGGAGTGGATGGAGTGGAGCATCTGACGACAGAAACACCTCTTCGTGAGGTCACACGAGAGGAGCTTATGAACGATACGCATACGACGATTGGCGTTATTCGAGCATTGTCAGACAGGAAACTCCTTGTTACGTATGAGAAGGAAGTAGGGCGTTTGAATGATAACGTACTCCCTCATCCAGAGCATATCAAGCCTTTGAATGAGGCACAGACCGAAGCATATAATCAGATTCTTATTCAAATGATGGGTCATCCCGTGACACTTCTGCATGGAGTAACGTCATCTGGGAAGACAGAAATATATATCCATCTCATTCAAAAAGCCATTGACGAGCACAAGCAGGTGTTGTATCTCTTACCGGAAATAGCCCTTACCGTACAGATAACAGAACGTTTGAAAGCCGTATTTGGTAATCGGTTGGGTATTTATCACAGTAAGTACAGCGATGCAGAGCGTGTTGAGATATGGCAGAAACAACTATCTACCCAGCCATACGACGTGATACTCGGTGCTCGGAGTGCCGTATTCTTACCTTTCCAGCGCCTTGGACTTGTCATTATCGATGAAGAACACGAGCAAAGTTTCAAGCAGCAAGACCCAGCTCCACGTTATCATGCCCGTTCTGCAGCTATTGTTCTGGCACAGATGTATGCCGGTGCAAAGACCCTTTTGGGTACAGCCACACCTTCAATGGAGACCTATTATAATGCACAACAGGGCAAGTATGGTCTTGTTGAGCTGACTCGGCGTTATAAAGATATCCATCTGCCTGCCATAGAAGTGGTTGATGTGAAAGACCTCTACCGCAGGAAGATGATGACAGGTCCGTTCTCTCCACGACTGTTGGCAGCTGTTCGTGAAGCTTTAAAGCGAGGTGAGCAAGCCATATTGTTCCAAAACAGGCGTGGATTCGCGCCCATGGTAGAGTGCAGACAGTGTGGATGGGTACCGAAATGTCCTGACTGCGATGTGTCATTGACCTACCATAAGAACCTCAATGTTCTCACCTGCCACTATTGCGGATACACCATGCGGGTGCCAGATGAGTGCCCTTGTTGCGAAAGCAAGGACATCCGAGGCCGTGGATATGGTACAGAAAAGATTGAAGACGAGATTCGTAATATCCTTCCTGAGGCGCGAATTGCTCGTATGGATCTTGATACTACTCGCACAAAGAATGCTTATGAGCGTCTGATATATGATTTCTCTACGGGTAAGAGTAATCTCTTGATAGGGACACAGATGATCTCCAAGGGACTTGACTTCGATAAAGTGTCTGTCGTGGGGATATTAAATGCCGACTCAATGTTGAACTATCCCGACTTCCGTGCTTATGAACAAGCCTTTATGATGATGAGCCAAGTGAGTGGAAGAGCTGGCAGAAAAGGAAGGCAAGGGCTTGTGATTCTGCAGACAAAGAGTCCCGAATTGCCCGTTATACAGCAAGTGGTGAGAAATGATTATCGTGGTTTCTATACCAATCTCTTGGAAGAACGGCATGATTTCCATTATCCTCCTTTCTATCATCTGGTGTATGTCTACTTGAAACACAGGGATGAGAATACTGTTAATTCAGCTGGTTTGGAACTTGGAAGCAGACTTCGGGAGGTGTTTGGGACACGTGTTCTCGGTCCTGATAAGCCTGCTGTAGCGCGTGTGAAGACGTTGAGTATTCGCAAGGTAGTACTGAAATTAGAGAATGGGATAGACCTTCCACGTGTCCGTCAGTATCTTCGTGGAGTGCTCGATGCCATGATGAAAGATAAGCGTTATGGTGCTCTGCAGGTTTATTATGATGTAGATCCGTTGTAAGATTTAAACTCCTTATCTTATACCATTCTCATATTAGTTATTCTAAGAAATGTTGATTTATTTTTGATACAAGTGAATCTACATGTTTATCCCATAGGTTGTATACTGTGTAATAAAGTGTAAGCATCAATATGCAGGAATGTATTGTGTCTGTCATGTTTGGAAATGTATTGATAAGAGGATATAATATGATAAGGCTAGTGATGGGAATTATCCAGAGATAAAATTCTCTTCGCACTTTCACAGTCTTATCTTCTATATCTGTAGATCTTAATAAAATTAGCGATAGTAAGATGGTAGAAAGTGTGAGTATGCCATATGCAAATAATTGCCGAGTCGAAAAATCAGCATTAGATAGATAATGATTGAGTGTTGGAGAAATGCCTTTGAAGAGATCTTGCATGACATCATTAATGATATACATAGTCAGAATGAAAGTCAGTATTGCATATATTCCCCGTAATGACAATATTAATAATAACCCCAAGATAGCCTTACCTCCTTTCTTTATTGCCATGTATATGAATTCTCTTAGAAAGAGAAAATTATATTTTTTCTTACCGTTTTTCTTGTCTTCTAGCTCATTGTTGGCAATACTTCTTAAATCATATTCACATATTTCATGCCATGTGATCTGGTATGATGCTCTAATTAGAGTAGTACTATCTAAATTGAGTGCTATTAATTCTAGCGCTGTAAATCTAGTATTAGTAATTCCTTTAATATAAAATTCCGTTCTCATTCCTTTAGTTATATTATGTTGATGTTTTATATATCCGTCATGGTAAGAATAAAAATAATATATCTTTTACTCTTTTGTAAGAAAGACATTTATATTAATTATTCTTATTAAAGTGAACATTAGCTATATACCCTGTAGTATTAAGAAGTATAATGTTAATGTTATTTTTATACTTTTGGTCACTACTGTGTTTGTCCAAGCCTCTTTTTGTCTTTAGATAACTCTTAATCACAAAGGTACTTCTTTCTATCAATAATCAAAGTATTTTTTTAGAAAAAAAATGAAATGGAGAATAATTCTATAAGAAAGAATATTCTCCATTTTAGTTATTTAAGCAAGTTTTATTATTTATCTGTATCTTACAAGTCGATGTCTATACCAGCACTTAATACTTTATTTGTACGTGTGAAGATATCAGTATTCTTAGTAGCTATGCTCTGTGTGCCTACCTTTATCTCACCATCATACTGCTTATTGAACTTAGAATAGTCCGTGAAGAAGTATGCTACGTTAAGGTGTGCATTCTTAGCAACCTTTATCTTAGCACCGAATCCGAAGCTATAACTGCTGGTTACGAAGCTGAGGTCAGAGAGATATTTACCGTCTCCAAGTCCATAGAGAGTGCGTTGTCCACCAGCACTGACAGTAACCGTTGGTGTTACGTCCCACTCAACACCAGCAAGGAACTCCTGAGTGTTGTGTGCCAAGTCGCGTTGTTTGTTCTTATCCATACGTGCATCCTTATCAAAGTAATAGTGATAACTTGCCATAACACGCAGATTCTTCTTGACTTCATATTGTGCACCCAGTGCTAATATACCTGGAAGGTCGTTTGGTGTGTTCACACCATCTTGGAACTGACCAGTGTCATCACGCTTTGTATCGTTCTCAATGTTGAACTTTGTTGTGAACTCATAGCGTGCACCGAAGTTCCATTTGCCTGTACGATAGTCTATACCGATGATAGGCGTGATACCCCATCCACGTTGTGTACAGTCGAGATAACGGTCTTTTACAAGTTCTTTACTGCTACTTAACTTGTCTGCACCAGCTGCAATCTTCTGTGCACCGGCTGCAAATTGCTGTGCAGCACCAAGGAGTTGAGCCTTAGTGGTTGGGTCTGTAGCAGCTGCAGCCTGTGCTTGATACTCTGCAGCTTTGGTTTGATAGGCGGTAGCCTTCTCTGTTAGAGCCTTTACCTTGTCATCAAAATAGTTGTAAAGGTTCTGGTTGTTGCCTCCAACATTGGCAGATATGTTTGTGATGTTGCCTTGATATTTGTTGTAGATGTAGTTGAAACGTGCACCACCAAATACTGATAAATGCTCGTTAATCTTATATGCTGCACCAATTTGGAAGCCGAAATCGTATTGCTGACCACTCATATAACTTTGCAAACTATATGAAGTCGCTGGTGTTTCTTGCTGTCCTAAAAGCTGTGCAAAGGTTGGAAGCTGCTGGTTGATAAGGGCAGGAAGCAATGAAACCTGACGTTCGAAGCTTGGCAAACCACTGTTGAACGTAGCCTTTCCACCACCTCCTGTTAATCCAAAACCAGCCTGAAGACTCCAGTTACCTTTGTTATAGGCTACCTGAAATGAGGGAAGGATAGGCGCAGAAGCCTTACCTTTATAGAACTTACTACCATCTTCTGCACCACCATTGAGCTTGAATGGGTATTCATAAGGCGTATTAGCAAATGCTGGTACACTGAATGAAGAGGTAATCTCACGTGTCTGATAAACATTCTGGATGCTTAAAGAGATGTGAACACCATCACCTAAAAAGACAACACCTGCTGGGTTGAAATACACACCATCAATGCTGATAGCACCTTCACGTGCAAAACTACGGTTGAAAGCAACACTTTGGTTGGTATTTGTAAGCAGTCCTCCGGCTTGTGAAGTAGTTGCCATTGCCAGCAAAGCTGCTGCAATAACGATTTTCTGATGTTTCATTATTAGTTTGAAAATATGTTTAAATCGTATAATAATTGGCTGCAAAGTTAAATATATTGTCCTAAACTTCCAAATATTTATCTTGTTTTTCTCCTTAATGCTTCGTTTTGTTAATAGGAGATGTGGGTTGTGCGGGATATCTAAGAGCCGTGAATGGGTGGTTTGAAAAAGTCTTACAACTTTAAGATGAGTATTTTTAGTTGAGCACAAGAAATCTGTTCTATTTGCTATTTGTAACGTTAAGATTATCAGTAGGTTACAAATCACGTTGTAAAAGGGCACCTTTTGCACTTCAAAAGGGCGTCTTTTACAATGCAAAAGGGCATCTTTTATCATGCAAAAGGGCACCTTTTACAATGCAAAAGAGCATGTATTGTTTTCGTGTTGTGATTTATCTTGACATTAAGTGATATACTTCTGGTGTCTGTATAACGAAAAAAGAGCGTACTACCATGTGGTAATAACGCTCTTTTTTATTGTTTATAAGATCCGTATTATACCTTTAATTCTGGGTATTGAATACGTGTGTGATACATTGATTTCAGTCGTTCTATAAGAACATTCTTGGCTGCAGTGATGTCACGGAAGGTGATTGGGCAGTCAGTAAAGAATCCTTGGGCAACCTGGTCATCAATAAGTCGGTTGACCAAAGTACTTATACTCTCTTCAGTATATTCCTTCAGAGAGCGTGAAGCAGCCTCAACGGTATCGCTCATCATGAGGATAGCCTGCTCACGTGTGAATGGATTAGGACCAGGATAGCGGAACTGCTCTTCGTTAACCTCCTCGTCTGGATGTTCATTCTTATAATGTATATAGAAGTATTTAGTCAATCCTGTGCCATGATGTGTCGTAATGAACTCTTTAATCTCTCGTGGTAGATTGTATTTTTCCGCCAGTTTGAGTCCTTCAGTGACGTGACTGATGATGATACGGGCGCTCTCCAGGTCGTTCAACTTATCATGAGGATTCACTCCAGCTTGGTTTTCTGTGAAGAAAACAGGGTTAAGCATCTTTCCAATGTCATGATAGAGTGCTCCCGTACGTACCAGTTGGCTTTTCGCTCCAATCCTATTTGCAATCTCAGTTGCGAGGTTTCCTACGGTGATAGAGTGTTGGAAGGTACCTGGTGCCACCTCACTCAGTCGGCGCAAGAGCTCACTATTGGTATTTGAAAGCTCAAACATCGTAACAGTAGATACAAATCCAAAGGTCTTCTCTATGACCAACATCAGCGGATAAGTAAAGAGAAGGAAGAACCCATTGACTGCAAAATGGTAATACATCGTTTGGTCAAGCTTTGACAAATCGTCTGCTTGAATAAGCTGAAGAGCAAAGTATACAGCTGCAGAGCCGATGGTTACGAGTAACGCCGTTAGGAAAATCTGACTTCTTTTGGATAATTCCCGAAGCGAATAGATGGCAACAAGTCCTGCAACAAGCTGTACGATGATAAATTCATATTGGTATTTCACGGCTACGGCACTGATGAGTACCATCGTAGCATGGCCTATAAAAGCCGTTCGGGAGTCCATGAACACACGGAAGAAGATAGGTGCCATGGTGAACGGAAGTATGTAAACGCTTAGGATATTGTGCTCCATCATTAATGATGTCAGGATAGGGAAGATGACAATCATTGCATAAAGGAGAGATATAGAACGTGGTTTGTCGAAGTAATCCTTGCGGAAAAGTGCTAAATAAAGTGTAAACAAACCTATCAGGATGAGTACATATATAGTCTGTCCTATGAGTGTTGAGGTGATTTCAGCCTTGGTTGCATTGCGCTTTTCCATGGCTTGTTCAAAAGAATTCAGTACACGATAAGTCTTTGCATCAACGATATCACCACGGTCAATGATACGTTGTCCTTCCATAACCATACCCGATGCCTGTGGTATAAGACTGAGCATATCATTCATTTCCGTCTCACTACGGTCCTTATCATAGACTAAGTTCGCCTCAATATAGTCGTTCAAGTTGCACTGTTGTAGTATGGAACGCTTAGGACCAAGGGTTGGATCCATGAAAAGATGCTCATAAGCACCGATCGTAGAGTATGTCTTATTGATGGGAACACTCACTGCTTGTTTACCAGTAACAACACGAATGAGATTGCCACTGTCTTTTACTAATGTTGAATATTGTTGCGGATCAATGACTCCCGCTTCATAAATATCATGTAAACGGTGTGCTATTACCTCTGTATATTCCTTTGGTAGTCCTGGAATACCATTCTTATACGCCTCTCTAAAGCGCATAATATTCTTTTGTTCAACAGTAGGATTGATATTAAAGTAAGGCTGGAAATGCTTCATCATGGAGTCACGTTCAGCCTTGAGAGCCTCCTCTGTCTTGAAAATAGGGAAGTCAAACTTGGCGATAAGTTGCCCATACATCCATGGTTTTCCCTCATCATAATGGAAGAGTTTACCCTCCGTACGTGGCAGAAAGAGTACTATCAGCACCACGGCAACAATGACCAATGCCGATCTTGATGCTATATTACGCCAATAATGATTCTCTATATTTTTAAATTTTATCATATTTACAATTGTTTCATGAAACCTCTTTTGGCTTGCGAAAATACTAAAAATATGGCGTATAGTCAAAAAAAAGCATTAATTTTGCACAAAAATAATCTTTAAAACAATGGCAGAAAGCAATGTAAGAGTACGTTTTGCACCAAGTCCTACGGGTCCTTTACATATCGGTGGTGTGCGTACTGCTCTGTATAATTACCTCTTTGCACGTCAGCATGGTGGTAAACTTATCTTTCGTATAGAGGATACTGACTCTAATCGTTTCGTTCCTGGGGCAGAGGAATATATCCTTGATTCTTTCAAATGGTTAGGAATAACCTTTGATGAAGGGGTTAGCTTCGGTGGGGAACATGGTCCTTATCGCCAAAGTGAGCGCCGTGAAATCTATAAGAAGTACGTCAATCAGCTTTTAGAAGCAGGTAAAGCTTATATTGCCTTTGATACTCCTGAAGAGTTAGAGGCTAAGCGTAATGAGATTCAAAACTTCCAATATGATGCCCATACACGTCAGCAGATGCGTAATTCGTTGACAATGCAAAAGGAAGAGGTTGATAAACTGATAGAAGATGGGCTGCAGTATGTTGTTCGTTTCAAGATAGAACCGGGTGAAGAAATCCATGTTAATGACATGATACGTGGGGATGTTTGTATCAAGAGTGATATCCTTGATGATAAGGTTCTTTATAAAAGCGCTGACGAACTTCCTACTTATCACCTCGCAAACATTGTTGATGATCACTTGATGGAAATCTCTCACGTCATCCGTGGTGAGGAATGGCTGCCCAGTGCACCGTTACACGTGTTGTTGTATCGGGCATTTGGTTGGGAGGATAGTATGCCTCGTTTCGCTCATTTGCCTTTGTTGTTAAAGCCAGAAGGCAAAGGAAAGTTAAGCAAACGTGATGGTGACCGCCTTGGTTTCCCCGTGTTCCCATTGGAATGGCATGACCCTAAGACAGGTGAAGTAAGTTCTGGATATCGCGAAAGTGGCTATTTTCCTGAAGCTGTTGTTAACTTCCTGGCACTGTTAGGATGGAATCCTGGGACAGAACAAGAGCTCTTTACTTTGGAGGAGTTGGTAAAAGCTTTTGATATTACTAAGTGTTCAAAGAGTGGAGCCAAGTTCGATTATCAGAAAGGGATATGGTTTAACCACGAATATATCCTACGTAAGAGTGATGAAGAGATAGCTCAACTCTTTGCTCCCATTGTTGCTAATAATGGTATTGAGGCTACAATGGATCAGGTAAGGCAGGTTGTTCATATGATGAAGGACCGTGTCAGCTTTGTGAAAGAGCTATGGGATCTTTGCTCTTTCTTCTTTATTGCACCAACAACTTACGATGGGAAGACGGTAAAGAAGCGTTGGAAAGAGTATTCTGCTCAGCAGATGACGGAGTTGGCTGACGTGTTAGAGGGGATTGATGACTTCTCTGTTGAAGGTCAAGAGCCCGTTGTCATGAAGTGGGTAGAGGATAAAGGCTACAAACTGGGCGACATTATGAATGCTTTCCGCCTCACTTTGGTAGGTATAGGGAAAGGTCCTGGTATGTTTGATATCTCTGCTTTCCTTGGAAAAGAGGAGACTCTTAGACGTATGCATAAAGCTATTGAGGTGTTAGGGTAAAGGAAATAAAGGGCTAAAACAGTTGAGCCGATATGTATAATATAATAATGTATATCATCCAGCTTGGTGTTGCCATTGGCAGTATCTTCAATGATAAACTGCGGAAGATGTGGCAAGGCGAGCGGGATGCTGTACAAACACTACGTAAGAAGGTGGAACCCGATGCTGATTACATCTGGTTTCATGCTGCATCATTGGGTGAGTTCGAACAGGGAAGACCTTTGATGGAGCAGATAAAGAAGTCTTATCCGCAATATAAGATCCTGCTTACGTTCTTCTCTCCATCAGGTTATGAGGTGAGAAAGAATTATGAAGGAGCTGATATCATTACCTATTTGCCAATTGATACGGTTGGTAATGCACGTCAATTCCTTCGTACAGTGCGCCCTGTTATGGCTTTCTTTATTAAGTACGAGTTCTGGTATAATTACCTTCATATCCTCCAATATCGTGGCATACCAGCATATAGTGTGTCGAGTATCTTCCGTCCTGACCAGGTATTCTTTAAGTGGTATGGACGTGGATATGGGCGAGTCTTGAAGTGTTTTACTCGTTTTTTTGTTCAGAATGAGGAGAGTAAGAAGCTTTTGGAATCAATAGGAATACATGATACGATGGTTGTTGGTGACACTCGTTTCGACCGTGTATTGCAGATTAAAGAGGCAAGTAAGCAGTTACCGATAGTTGAACGATTCGTTAAAGGAACTCCTGAAGAGCCCCAAAAGGTCTTTGTTGCAGGCTCATCATGGCAGCCTGATGAAGAAATCTTCCTGAAATATTTTAATAATCATCGTGATTGGAAACTCATTGTGGCGCCACATGTCATAGGAGAGGACCATCTTAAGTTCATATTTTCACTCATAAAGGATAAGAAAGTAGTGCGTTATACGCAGGCAACAGAAGACAATGTGGCTGATGCTGACGTACTTATTATCGATTGTTTCGGCTTGTTGTCATCCGTTTATCACTATGGTGACATAGCATATGTGGGTGGTGGATTTGGTGTTGGTATACATAATGTACTTGAAGCAGCCGTCTGGGGAATGCCAGTTTTGTTTGGACCGAACAACAAACACTTTGCTGAAGCACAAGGATTGCTGCAGAGTGGCGGAGGAATTGAGATTGAAGATTATGAGACATTCAGCTTGATAATGTCTCAGTTGAGCGATGATTCTGCTTATTATGACACATGTGGACAAGAAGCAGGAGCGTTCGTACAGAGTCTGGCAGGTGCAACAAAGAAAGTATTAAGTAGTGTAAAGTTATGAAATATCAGATAACATGCGATAACTGTGGTACTCAATTCGTCGTTGAGGCAGGTGAAGGATCAACGATTGAGTGCGAATGTCCTCACTGTCATAGTACCATGGAGGTCACATTACCATTGGTAAGTGAAGGTCAACAATATACTCCACAGGCGGAAGGGATACCCAATCCTTCACAAAAGAAGGATGGAAACCATAATACTATCTTGTGGGGAATAGTCATAGGACTGCTCTTGTTGGCAATAGGAATAGGTGCGTACGTTGCTTTCAGACCAACACCACCAGCGGCATCAACGGCTGATACCACTCTGATGGACTCTATTCCTTACACCGCCCCAGTAGAAGATACTCCTCCACCAGTAGTTGATACTGTAGCAACAGACCCTGAAGAGGATGCTCCTGTAGACGAAAGCGAGGTTGAAGAGAAGCGTTCTTCAGAGCCAACAGATACTATAGCCGTTGCCCCACATGAGGAAAAGCATCAGAACGGGACATCCAATCGTGAATAAAAAAGTAAAGTAAAGATACATGGGAAAGATTATTTTGACAGGTGACCGACCAACTGGTAAGTTGCATCTTGGTCACTATGTTGGTTCACTTCGCCGTCGGGTGGAGCTCCAGAACCAAGGTGACTATGATAGAATGTTTGTCTTCATGGCTGATGTTCAGGCCCTGACAGATAACGCAGATAACCCAGAGAAGATTCGACAGAATATCATTGAGGTGGCATTAGACTATCTTTCAGCTGGACTTGACCCACAGAAGTGTACGTTGTATATACAAAGTCAGATTCCAGAGTTGGCAGAATTGACCACCTTCCTGATGAATCTTGTCAGTGTTAGTCGTGTTCAGCGCAACCCAACGGTGAAGACTGAGATTAAGATGCGCAACTTTGAAGCTAATATCCCAATGGGTTTCTTTGCTTATCCGGTGTCTCAGGCTGCTGACATTGCTGCCTTTAAGGCTACTACAGTACCAGCAGGTGAGGATCAGGAGCCAATGCTTGAGTTGACACGTGAGCTTGTTCGCCGTTTTAATCAGGTATATGCTCCAGTGCTCGTCGAGCCGAATATCATGCTTCCAGAGAATGCTACGGCACGCCGTCTGCCTGGTACTGACGGAAAAGAGAAGATGAGTAAGAGTCTTGGAAACTGTATCTACCTGTCTGATGATACTGATACTGTATGGAAGAAGGTGAAGACTATGTACACCGATCCTACTCATTTGAATATCTCTGATCCTGGACATGTAGAGGGAAACGCCGTCTTTACTTATCTTGATGCTTTCTCTACAGATGAGGATTTTGCGGAATTCTGGCCGGAATTTAAGAGTCTTGATGAGCTGAAAGCTGCCTATACAGCCGGTGGTATCGGTGATATGAAGTGTAAAAAACTACTCAACAGTGTTCTTAATAAGATGCTTGAGCCTATACGTGCACGTCGTCATGAGTATGAACAGGATATTCCTGAGATCTATAACATTCTCAAGAAAGGTTCACTTGATGCCCGTGAAGTAGCAGCAAAGACTATGGATGAGGTGCGTGCTGCCATGCAAATCAATTACTTTGAGGACGAAGCGTTGATTCAAAGTCAGGCAGAGCGATTCAAACAGAAGTAAGAACAAAGGAGCAGTACGGCTCTTTTGAAGATAATAATAGTAAAGACTGGAACGTATCAAAGGACCAATAATCCTTTGATACGTTCTTTTTTTATGTCTATGACTCAGCCTTTAGGGTTGTCATCTTGCAGTGTGAACAGAATGATGGTGTGTGCGCTTTGTAATGATAAATGATACCCTACAAATCAATAGGTGCTCTTTTGCATCTTAAAACATGCCCTTTTGCATCTCAAAAGGGCATCTTTTACATTGCAAAAGGGCGTCTTTTGAAGTGCAAAAGGGCGTCTTTTACTTTACCTTTCATAACCGTTTGATAATCTGTTGGTTATAAATCTCGTTTTTCTCCGTTTCCTTTCTGAAATCAATAAGTCATGAAGAATATTTTGTAAAACAATTTGTTGAGTCCTTAATTATATATTAAGTAACTTATAAACCTGGCAACTCGTCCACATGTTTACCTATTTACTTAGTTTTAGGTATTGTCTATTATTTCGTAAATCTTTAATTTTGTAACCAATATTTAGAATAAACTTGTTTAATACCGAGGACTTTATTGAAATTGACAGAGAGTCCTTAGTCTACAATTTACATGAAGAATAAATTAAGAGTACTTATAGTTGGGAGAATTCATTATTGTTTTCTTTCGTATAAGATAGTAATAACCCTGTTCTTTTTATCTGCCTCTTTCCCCTTTACAGGTTATGCACAGGAGGACGTAAAGCGTGACACGACCGTTGCTATGAAGGAAGTTACGGTGACAGCACGGAGTGAGATCAGGAAGTTAAGAGAGTCTGCTATGCCGATATCGGTTATCGGGCAACGACAATTACAGGGTACTGCATCTAATATTAATGATGTCCTTGCGCGTACAGTTGGTGTTACCGTACGAAATACAGGAGGCTTAGGTAGTGCCTCGCGTATATCCCTTCGTGGCTTAGAAGGTAAGCGTATGGGAATGTATGTTGATGAAACTCCCATGTCACAGTTGAGCAATTTTGTTGCACTGAATGATATTCCAACGAATATGATTGAGCGTATTGAAGTTTATAAGGGTATCGTTCCTTATAAGTTCGGTGGCTCAGCATTAGGTGGAGCAGTTAATGTTGTGACGAAAGAGTACCCTCCTGTCTACTTAGATTTCTCTTATGAGCTTGGCTCTTTCAATACTCATCAGGTGTCAACAGTGTTTAAGCGGACCGACAAGAAGAGTGGTTTACAGTTTGGTATAGGTGGTGCCTTTTCGTTTTCAAAGAACAATTACAAGATGACCTTGGGCAATCTTGATAATAGGACAGTGGAGAGAGACCATGATAAGTTCAATAAAATCATGGCAGGGATGTCTGTTAAGGCCACTAAATGGTGGTTTGATGAGATGAAGTTCGAACTGATTTTCCTGAAAACAAGGCAGGAGTTACAAGGAATTGACCTTGATGTGCGTGAAGCTTATAACCATTCTATTAGTGGAGTAGCGGCTCTGACGCTGAAACGCAAGGACTTTTTCTTGGATGGACTCGACTTAGATTTCGATATTGGGTACGTTGTTGGGAAGTATGGACTGCATGATACAGCCATGAATCGTTATGATTGGGATGGTAATGCACTGCCTCCAGTCTCTCCGTTTGGTGGAGAACAGAATAATTTTCCATCTGATGGACATAATCGATCGAACGAGTTGACTTCAAAACTCAATATGGGTTATACCATAGATATGCATCATAGTGTTAACTTTAATGCTTATTTTGATAGGAATTCACTTCGCCCGAATGATCCTTTGATGGATAAAGCTTTAGGATTTAAGTCTAATTTCCCAAGTAAGATGAACACGCTTACGTTAGGATGGTCATATGATCTGACCCTCTTTGATGGTCGTTTCCAAAATGCTTTTACGTTTAAGAACTTTATTTTCTCATCACATTCTCGTAGCATAGATGTCTATTCTGTGCGCGAACCAGAGCCTGTAAAAATTTCGAAGTCTTATGCTGGCTTCAGTGATGCTATGCGTTATAAGTTTACTGAGGACTTAATGCTGAAGGCTTCATTCAATTCTGAGGTGCGTATTCCTACAAGTGAGGAGCTGATTGGTAATGGATATTCTATTCTTGCATCGCCAGCTCTGAAGCCAGAACGTACAAGTGGAGTAAATATCGGTATGCTTTATCGACATTTGAAGAAGCATGGTGGACTGGTAGAGATTGAGTTGAATGGCTTTTATAATCAGTTGAAAGATATGATAAGGTTCACACCTGATATGATTCCAACAATGGCTCGCTATCGTAACTTTGGTAGCGTACGTACAGTAGGAGTAGAGTTTGAAGCGAAAGGTGACGTCCTCCCTATGCTTTATCTTTATGCAAATGCCACTTATCAGGACCTTCGTGATGTGCGGAAGTTGACACCAGGAACTACTGTCGAGAACCCAACGTATAACAAACGTATCCCGAATATACCTTATCTATTGGCAAACTTCGGAGCAGAATTCCATAAGGAGAACCTCTTTGGTGGTAAAGAGCAGAACACACGTGTGCTTTTTGATGCTTCTTATGTGCATAAATACTTTTATGATTTTGAGGTTAGCAGGTATCAAGATAAGAAGATTCCTGCAGCTTTAACGATGGATGCAGCGGTGGAACATAGTTTTGGGAATGATCGGTGGACATTGACTTTCAAGGTGAAGAACCTCACTAACCGTCGTGTTGTGTCTGAATTTAATCGTCCGTTACCTGGCAGGTATATTGGATTCAAAGTTAGATATCTTTTAAAATAGTATTATAAAGCGTTGGAAAGAACAATGGGTGCTATATAGTAAAATGTACTGTGAAAGGTTATATCTTCTTTGGCGTATTGCAGTATGCAGCTTTTTGATATAGTCTATATAATATTCCTACAATAAATAATAAAACAATGAAAAAGTTTAAACTGATCTTTTCAGCCGTAGTCTTTACGGCTTTGTTTGCTGGATGTGGTAACAGTGGTGATGATCCTACGCCAGGTCCTGATCCTAAGCCAGAGGGAAAAGAATTCCATGGTGTAGTCTTTGCAACAGGAATTACCAATCCCGAAGGTAGTAGCGGTAATGTGTATGTGCAAACATTACCAAGTCTTTTACCCGGAAAATATGATAATAAAAACAGTATCCCTTGTGGTTTTGGTGCTACACCTATTGTGACCGAATCAGGAAATGTCTACACATTCCCTGATTATATGGGTAATACGAAAGCTGAGATTAACCGTTATCGTATCATGGGAGATGGCACATGGAAGAAAGAAGGTGCCTTGTCTATTCCTGCAGGAGCGTCTGCTTGTAACATTGTAGAAGCAAGTAACGAGAAAGCATACGTCAGTTTGCAGGGTATTGGTAAGGTTATGGCATTCAATCCTGTGACAATGACGAAGATTACTGATATCGATCTTAATGATTTGAAGCAGGAGGATACGAGAGTAGCACCAGCTGCAATGATCATTCGCGATGGTAAACTCTTTGTCGGATTGAACCAGATGAACGCACAGTATATGCCTACTCGTAATAATATTGAGTTTGCAATGATTGATGTAAAGACAGATAAAGTGGAGAAACACATTGTTAATCAGTCTTTGAATATGTGTTTTGCTACACGTCCAATAGATGCTGGGTCTATCTTTATGGATGAAAATAAGGATATATACTTTAACTGTGTCGGCTCATTTGGCTTCATTCCAGGGCTGAATGGAGGTATTGCTCGTATAAAGAATGGTTCTACAGAGATAGATCCAGATTATTTTATTCGTCTTAATCAGACGGAAGTTGCTGGCTTATCTACGAAGCATGCTGATTATATCTCAACGATGTGCTATGCAGGAAAGGGCTTGCTCTATGCTTATATTAGCTCGAATGCTCTTGCACCAGATGCTATGACGAATCCTTATGTAGCTATGACGAATGTACCCGTAGTAATAGATTTGAAACAAAAGACGATGACACTTATCAATGGTATGGAGATTTCTAATCCTCAAGGTATTGCTGTTGCTAAGCATAAGAACCTGATTGTCTTCGGAAGTGCTAATAAGAAGGCTACAGGATTCTATACTTATAACCCTGAAACCAGAGAAGTTGCAGGTCCAATCATACAAGTAACAGGTAATCCTTGTTTCTTCCATAGCTTTGAGAAGTAAAAGGTATGATAAAAAGAAAGGGGATGTGTCAAAATAGACACATCCCCTTTTTTATTGAAACACTTGACCATTTTTTACGAAACAGTCAACCCTTTTTGAAAAAACAGTCGACTGTTTTTTTAAAAATAGTCGACTGTTCTGATAAGAACGGTTGTCCCTTTTTGCGGACAGAATAAGCTTTAAGAAACAAAAAGAGAGGATGTGTCTATTTTGACACACCCTCTTTTATCATTACTATTATAATTGTTACTGTTAACTTGTTAAGTCATCAACTCGTTAACTCATCAACTATATTACAAATTAGCGTTGTCTTTCTTCCAATCAGCAACAGCTGGTACGATGTCGAGACTGATGATTTCCTCACGCATTTTGCAGAGGTGCTCGTAAGATGCCTGGAGAGAAGCCATCTCCTCTGGAGTACCTGTTGGCTCAGAGTAGTGAACACCAGTAGCATCGATTGTTGTAGGCATAGCCATCATAACGTTCTTGAAGCCGAGCTTCTCGTCGTTCACATAGCAACCAGCTGGCAATGTAAACTTCTCACCACCCATAGCAGCCTCAATCATCTTAACGGCGTTGTAAGCTGGGCTCTGGAATGAGCTACGACCACGAAGCTTGATGATGTTTGAACCACCCTGTACAGTATGATGCTTAATCTCTTCCCAACGCTCAGCTGAGAGACCCATCTCTGACAATGGCTTGCCATCAACCTTAACCTGAGAAGCAAATACAGCCATCTGCTCACCGTGACCACCATAGGTGTGTGCACCGGTAACCTTATCCTGCTGTACACCGAACTCATGAGCCAAAGCCTGCTGTAGACGAGTTGAGTCGAGAGCAGCGAGTGATGTCAACTGATTTGGCTTCAAACCAGAGTGGATAAGAGCTGTCAATGCTGTAACGTCAGCTGGGTTGAAGATAACAACAACGTGCTTTACATCTGGGCAGTATTTCTTGATGTTCTCACCGAAGTCAGCTGCAATCTTGCAGTTACCCTTCAACAAGTCCTCACGTGTCATACCCTCCTTACGAGGAGCACCACCAGAAGAAATGATGTACTTAGCACCAGTGAAAGCCTCTGCAGGGTCAAC
>FLSE01256254.1_pt1 | contig 17712 bp, 7 predicted proteins | sample 1550461 | NCBI WGS metagenome assembly FLSE01 (sample SAMEA4031758, study PRJEB14383) | metagenome | biome: human; feature: oral; material: saliva | place: Philippines | collected 2014 | reverse complement strand
TTTGAATAACATACATCCATTGTACCATAAAAAGAAGAATAGTAGCTAAAACTGAGAGGCTATCTCAAGACAGAGTTCCAAAGCCTTCTCGAAAGCTTCTGAACCCCAGTCACGACTGTCGTACTGGTCCAAGTCTGCTAAGGAATCAGCTGTGAACAGCAACTCTCCCCAGAGAACTCCTCGCAGTTGAGCTACTGCCGCAAGTGCAGAACACTCCATCTCCACGACAGCACAGCCTTCTTCCTTACGATAAGCCACCTTTTCAGCCGTTTCTCGGTAAAAACCGTCTGTCGTCCAGGTCATGACTTCTTCATAGGGAATCCCGCTGGCTTCCAAAACTCGCTCAATAGCAGCAATAGCCTCTGGCTGAATTTCCATATAACGAGAAGGTGCCACATAGTGATAACTAGCTCCTTCATCTCGTAGAGCCCGAACAGGGACGAGAAAGGCATTTTCTTCTATATCAGCCAGCACACCACAGGTTCCAGTGGAAATAATCTGCTCCACACCATAGCCGATCAACCAATCCATAAACTGGGCTACTGGAGCTGAACCAACAGGAGCCTGAGCCAGACAAATTCCCTCACCCTTGTAGTTAACGACATAGACTGGATAGGTCTTGGTGGCTGAAACGAATTCGCCAACACAGTCCGCCCCTACTTCCCTAGCATAGCGATCAATCTCCTCACCCAAAAAGGCATAGACACACTTTTTGGGCAAGTGCAAGTCCAGACCCTCATGATTGGGCATGATAACTGCCTGAGGGTTGTCATCAAACTCTAAAATAGGAATCGCATGTTTCTGAATCATAACCCACCTCCTCTAATTTTGTACTATTGTATCAAAAACTGACACAGTGTCAAGGAGGGGAATAGAAAAAAACATCCCAGTTACGAAATCCTTTAAAATTAATCAATAAAACAAACTTGCTAAGATATAGAGTAGGTAAATGTGAGTTAGGTAAAAGATGATAGAACCCATAAAAAAGAAACAACCTAAGCTGTTCCTTTTTACTTCTATTTAACAGGTATCTCCTTAATCACACGCGCAGGATTACCAGCTAGGACAACGTTGTCGCCGAAGGACTTGGTGATTACAGCCCCTGCTCCAGCAACAACATTATTCCCCAGTGTTACTCCAGGAAGGACAATGACACCACCTCCAGCCCAGAAATTGTCTCCGATGGTAATGGGCTTTCCGTATTCGACCCCTGAATTACGTTCCTGCGGGTCCAATGGATGGAGGGGAGTCAAGAACTGACAGTTGGGACCAATCATAGCATTGTCTCCGATACGAATCGGGCAAACATCCAGCATAGTCAAGTTCCAATTAGAATAAAAATTTTCCCCTAGATGAATATTGACTCCATAATCGACCACCAGGCGTGGATTGACATAGAGATTTTCCCCCGTTGAACCAAACCAAGTCTTGATAATCTCCGCCCCTTTCGAGGGGTCTAGCTCCTGGTTGAAATCTGCCTGCTTCTGACGTGCTGTCTGAGCCAAGGTCCGCAACTCGGGGTCAAACGGATGATAGGGTTCCCCTGCAATCATTTTCTGGTATTCACTGGTCATTGTATTCTTCTCCTTATTTCCTACTATCATATCAAATTTTCTACATATCCGACTAGGATAAGGGGTACTTTCTACAATTTATTCTCTGATTTTTATCACATCTTGCCTATCTTGCTAAACGAATACGGGTCACGATTCCGTCTGGGTCTGTAACTTCCAGCTGGCTAGATGTCAGCCACTTGATTGGTGCAGCAACTTCTTGTGCTCGCTCGGCAATCATTAACAGTTCTTCTTTACTCGAAACTTCAATGACATAGTAGGCCAAGCCTGGCAAGCCTTGCTTACGTGGAGCCAGACCTTTTCCTCCCCATTCGTTGACTGCCAAATGATGATGGTAATCTCCAGCCGCAATCCAACTAGCACTAGGCACACTGAATTTATCCTCTAGCCCTAACACTTTTTGATAAAACTGGCTGGACTTTCGACTATCCTTGACGGAAAGATGGATATGTCCCATTCTCGTGCCTTCTGCTAAAGTAAAGTGCTCTACTCTTTCCCCCAACTCATAGATAGCCTGCGCCGCAAGGGCCTCAGTCACCCCGATAATGCGTCCATCTTCTCGAATATCCCATGTGGAAACGGGTTTATCTCGATAGAGTTCAATACCATTCCCCTCCAAATCTTCCAAGTAAATAGCCTCACTGTAACCATGGTCTGCACCGCCGACAAGAGGAATCTGCAAATCCGTCAGGTGTTTCAAGACATCAGCCAAAGCCTTGCGTGTCGGCAGGAGAATGGCCAGATGGTAAAGACCATAATGTTCCCTTACTTCTCCGCTCTCTTGTGCTTGAATCAGCTGAATCAAGGCTTTTCCACCAAGTCCTAGAATGGCCTCTGTCTCAGTCTGAGATAAGATTTCTAAACCAATAACTTGTTGATAAAAGGCTGTTTGACTGGCCAAATCCTTTACATTCAAAACTGCCTCTGCCAAATAAATGTGGCTCTTGTATTCATAGGTCATAACTATTTCTCTCCTTCGTTGTAACTTTGATTATTACAACCATTATATAACTTTCATCAAGAAAGTCAAGCCAGACAACTTATAGATTATGATTCTGTAATCTTGTCTATATGGGATTATAACGAGAGAATTTACAGAAAATTGACAATAAAGCCACCGAAATTTTTTAACCAACGCTATGATAACTCTCATCTTAATCCCAAAAAGAAAAGGAGCGGATATGATATCCTACTCCTTATTCTTATCAGAAAATCTAATTAGAATTAGTCTTCTTTTTTCTTGCGAGCAACAAGTCCAAATCCGCTCAAGACACCTAAAAGTCCAAGTGCTGCTAGGCTAGCATGGTCTTCTGTACCAGTATTAGGAAGTTCAGCTTGTCCTTTAGCTTCTGATGGAGCTACTGGAGCTTGTGGTGCTTTACCATTTACTGGTGCTGATGGCATCGTTGGAGTTGCTGGGTTAGCCGGTGTTGTTGGTTGACTTGGGTCTGTCGGTTTCACCGGACTTGTTGGGTTTGTTGAAGGTGTTGATGGAGAACCTGGTTGAGATGGAGTGAGTGAGCCTCCATTTGTAGTACGTTTAAATACGTGGATGACATTACCAGTTCCTTCAACTTTTATTGTATCTACCAATACATATCCTGGAATTGATCCAGCTGGGTTATCACCTTCAGCTAATGGTTTAACTGGTTTACCATTGACATCTACCCATACCGTTACAGGTTTCTTAGTTGATGGTTTGAAGATGTGAGTTACTTTACCTGTTTCTTTGTTTGTAACTGTTCCTACTAGTTCATAGTTAGGAGTAGATCCTGCTGGGTATGTTCCTGGTGTTACAGGTTTGATTGGGTTTCCTTTTTCGTCTACCCACTCAGTAGTCTTACCTTCTTCGATTGATTTCTTAACTTTCTCAGCTTCTTTCTTAGCCTCTTCCTTAGCTTTTTCTTTTTGCTCTGGAGTCAAGTTTGGATCTTTATCGATGTTTTTGATTTTCTCTTCAAGCTCTTTATCTACAGTTTCTTTAGCTTTCGCTTTATCTTCTGGAGATGGTGTATATGGTTTATCTTTATCACCTTCAGATGGGTTTGTTGGGTTGTCTGTAGATGGATTTGATGGGCTGTCTGGAGTTGGAGTATCTTTCTCAACTTCTTTCTTACCATTCTCTTTCGCTTTTTCTACTTCTTCTTTAGAAGGTGCTTTGTCGATGGCTTTCTTAGCTTCTTCAGCATCTTTCTTAGCTTCTTCTTTAGCTTTTTCTTTTTGCTCTGGAGTCAAGTTTGGATTTTCATCAATCTTCTTCACTTTATTTTCTAGAGCTTTATCAATCGCTTCTTTCGCTTTTGGCTTGTCTTCTGGAGTAACAGGAGTTTTTTCTACATCTTCTTTACCTTTTGTTGTAGATTTTTCTACATCTTCAGGAGTTTTCGCTTCTTCCAATGCTTTCTTAGCTTGTTCTGCTGATTTCTTAGCATCTTCAATCGCTTTTTCTTTCTCTTCGTTTGTTAACTCAGGATTTTCTTTAATCTTACTTTCTTTTTCAGATAAAGCTTTGTCGATTGCTTTAGAAGCTTCTTCTTTGACGTCTTTATAAACGTAAGTAACTTCTGTAGTTCCTTCTGTTACTTTACCAGACTCTTCACCCTTAGTTGAAGTTGGTACAAGTACGTAGACTTTACCATCTTTTGTAGTGATTGTAGCTGGTTTGTTGTCACTTGTGTCATATGCTGAGCTTACTGATCCGTCAGTCGTATCTTTAACATCTTCAGCGATTGTGTTACCCGCTTCATCAGTGTAGTGAACGACTACGTTTCCTTTAACCTCTTTGTACACATATGTTACTTCTGTAGTCTTACCTGCTTCAACATCACCAGTTTCGTTACCTTTAGTTGATGCTGGGACGAGTTCGTATACTTTTCCTTCTGGAGTAGTAATACGAGTTGGTTTCATGTCGTTATCAGAAGTATCGTATTTAGCTCCTGGTTTTCCGTCTTTTGTATCAACAGCGTCTGCTTGAAGTGTGTTTCCAGCTTCGTCTACGTAATGAACAAGAACGTTTCCTGCTTTTTCGTATACATAAGTGATTTCTGTAGTACCTTCTACAACAGCTCCGTTTTCTGGCTTAGAACCGTCTTTCAATTCTTTAGCTGTTAAGTAGTAAACAGTACCATCTTTTTCAAGTTTAGCTGGTTTGTTGTCAGTTGTGTCATATTTCTCACTTAGTGATCCATTTTCTACATCTTTCGTATCTTCAGCAATTGTGTTTCCTTCTGTATCAACGTAGTGAACGACGACATTACCTGTGATTTCTTTGTAGACGTAAGTTACTTCTGTAGTTTCTCCAGCTTTAACTTTACCAGTTTCATCACCTTTAGTTGATTGAGGGATTAATTCGTATACTTTTCCTTCTGGAGTAGTGATACGATTTGGTTTCATGTCGTTATCAGCAGTGTTGTAGTCAGCGTTTGGTTTGCCGTCTTTTGTATCAACAGCGTCCACTTGAATAGTGTTACCTTTTTCATCAGTGTAATGAACGACTACTTGTCCAGCTTTTTCGTAAACGTATGTTACTTCAGTTTTACCTTCAACGACGTCTCCGTTTTCTGGTTTAGAGTCATCTTTAAGAGCTTTTTCTGTTAAGTAGTAAACAGTTCCGTCTTTTTCGATTTTCTCTGGTTTGTTGTCAGTTGTGTCATATTTAGCGTTTAGAGAAGCACCTTTCGTATCTTCTTTATCTTCTGCAATGACGTTTCCTTCTGTATCAACGTAGTGAACCACTACATCACCAGTTACTTCTTTATAAACGTAGGTTACTTCTTTCGTTTCACCTGCAACAACTTTACCAGTTTCATCACCTTTAGTTGCTGTTGGTACTAGTTCGTATACTTTGCCTTCTGCAGTTGTGATACGAGCTGGTTTCATTCCGTTGTCAGAAGTGTTATAGTCTGATCCTGGTTTTCCATCTACAGTGTCTTTGGCACCTGAAGCTACGTTAGCACCAGCTGGGTCAACGCCTACTAACGGAGTTCCGTCTTCTGTTTGGTAATTAACGACTACTTGTCCAGCTTTTTCATAAACATAAGTTACTGTAGTTGTACCTTCAACAACATCTCCAGTAGCTGGTTTAGAATCATCTTTCAATTCTTTAGCTGTTAAGTAATATTTAACTCCATCTTTAGTGATTTCGTCTTTTTTGTGGTCTGCTGTATCGTATTTAACGTTTAGAGAAGCATCTGTTTCGTCTTTTTCGTCTTCAGCAAGTACGTTACCTTCAGTATCTTCGTACTTAACAACAACATTACCTTTTACTTCTTTATAAACGTATGTTACTTCTTTAGTTTGACCAGCTTCTACAGTACCTGTTTCATCACCTTTAGTTGATGCTGGTACTAACTCGTATACTTTTCCTTCTGCAGTTGTGATACGAGTTGGTTTCATTCCATTATCTGCAGTGTTGTATTCAGAACCTGGTTTTCCATTGTCAGTGTCTTTCGCACCTGAAGCAATATCTTTACCGTCTGCAGTTCCTACTAATGGAGTACCGTCTTCTGTTTGGTAATTAACAATGACTGATCCAGCTTTTTCATAAACGTAAGTTACATCAGTTTTACCTTCTACTACGTTTCCAGTTTCTGGTTTAGAGTCATCTTTAAGACCAGCTTTTGTAATGTAGTATACAGTTCCGTCTTCTGCAGTGATTTTTTCTGGTTTGTTATCCACAGCAGTGTCATATTTTTCGCTTAGAGATGCACCTTTAAGGTCATCTTTATCAGCTGCGATTGTCTTACCTTCTGTATCAACATAGTGAACTACTACGTCACCAGTAACTTCTTTATAAACGTAGGTTACTTCTTTCGTTTCACCCGCAACAACTTTACCAGTTTCATCACCTTTAGTTGCTGTTGGCACTAATTCGTATACTTTTCCTTCTGCAGTTGTGATACGGTTTGGTTTCATTCCGTTATCAGAAGTATCATATGCTGAACCTGGTCTTCCGTCAACAGTGTCTTTTGCACCTGAAGCCACGTTAGCACCAGCTGCATCTACACCTACTATTGGAGTTCCGTCTTCTGTTTGGTAGTTAACGACTACTTGTCCTGCTTTTTCGTAAACGTAAGTTACTGTAGTTGTTCCTTCAACAACATCACCAGTAGCTGGTTTAGAGCCGTCTTTAAGCTCTTTAGCTGTTAGATAGTATTTAACACCATCTTTAGTGATTTCATCTTTTTTGTGGTCTGTTGTATCGTATTTAACGTTTAGAGAAGCATCTGTTTCGTCTTTTTCGTCTTCAGCGATTACGTTACCTTCAGTATCTTCATACTTAACGACTACGTTCCCTTTTACTTCTTTATAAACGTAGGTTACTTCTTTCGTTTCACCTGCAACAACTTTACCAGTTTCGTCACCTTTAGTTGCTGTTGGTACTAATTCGTATACTTTACCTTCTGCAGTTGTAATACGGTTTGGTCTCATTCCGTTGTCTGCAGTGTTGTAGTCAGTTCCTGCTTTAGCGTCTGTAGTGTCTTTTGCACCTGAAGCTACATTTGCACCATCTGCAGTTCCTTCTAATGGAGTTCCGTCTTCTGTTTGGTAGTTAACGATGACTGATCCAGCTTTTTCGTAAACGTAAGTTACTGTAGTTGTTCCTTCTACTACGTCTCCAGTAGCTGGTTTAGAACCATCTTTCAGTTCTTTAGCTGTTAAGTAATATTTAACACCATCTTTCTCGATAGATTCTTTTTTGTGGTCAGCTGTATCGTATTTAACATTTAGAGAAGCATCTGTTTCATCTTTTTCGTCATCAGCAAGTGTGTTACCTTCAGTATCTTCATACTTAACGACAACATTACCTTTAACTTCTTTATAAACGTAGGTTACTTCTTTAGTTGTTCCTGATTCAACCTCACCTTCTTCTTCACCTTCAGTTAAGTCTGGAACTAATTCGTATACTTTGCCTTCTGCAGTTTTAATACGAGTTGGTTTCATTCCGTTGTCTGCAGTGTTATAAGCTGAACCTGGTTTACCGTTATCAGTATCTTTTGCACCTGATTCTACAGTTTTACCAGCCCCATCTTCGTCTACTACTGTTCCTGCAAGTGGAGTTCCATCTTCAGTTTTGTAGTTAACGATTACTGATCCAGCTTTTCCATAGATGTAAGTTACTTTTGTAACACCTTCTACTACTGTTCCTGTTTCAGCTGGTGATGTAGTTTCTGTATCATTTACGGATGTCATAGTGTTTGCTTCGTTTAGGTAGTAAACATTTCCAGCTGCATCTGTCAGTTTTTGAGGTTTTTCAGTTTCGTTTTCTTTAGTATTATACGCTACGTTTTTAGGTGTTCTAACAGTCTTATCTTCTACTACCACTTCTTGCCCATTAGCATCAACATAGTAATGTTCAGTTACTACTTCAGCTACTGTTTCAGGAGTATCAGTGTAAGGAGCTTTTAATTCTGTGCCATCTTCTGTTTTATAGTTAACGACTACAGAACCTTTTTTCTCGATTTCACGAGTTTTTTCTTCTGCATAAGTGTAAGTGATTGTCGTAGTTCCACTTGCTAAACGGTAGGCACGAAGTGGAGTGATTTCATCACGGTAAGAATACTCTTCAATCTCTGGATTAAAAGCGCCAAGATTAAGATTAATATCATCACCAAATTTACTTGTATTATTTTCATAAACTTCATTAAAATTAGCTGTTACATCCGTTGTAGGTCTGCCTTTATCATCAACTTGGTCTCCAGTATCAGCCTTTATCGCATTAAGCTCCCCACCTTTTGCAGCTATTCCGACAGAGATATATCGTTTGAAATTAAGGGTGTTATCTTCCAACCCTTTTTCTTGAAGATAGGCAAGATAGTTTTTTACAAAAGTTCTGTTTGCTTCTCCTGTTGCAGTATCTGGAGCTGCTTTAAATTTTTGAACCATTGCATATGTTCTATCTATACTAGCACCACTACCTTCTTCATCATCTGCAACATTATCTTTAGGTGATAACGGTATCACCCCTGTAATTGGAGGAGTTTGATCGCTCACAGTTACATACGTATTTTTCTCAAGAACGAAAACATAGTCTCCTTCTTTAATTCCACCATCCGCAGTTACATTAGCTGAAGTGAAGTTTTTCGCAGCTGCTTCTCCAGACTTGAAGGCCTCAATCATTTTATCATCAGATGTGATAGTTCCTGAATCTGCAAGTACATATTTACCATATGTTCCTTTTCCTGTTTGTTCAACGATCCAAGCTTTTCCACCGGGTTTTACAGTATCATAAGTGATTTTACCTTCTGCGTTACTTAACCCTTCTGGAGTCAATTTCGCAGTTACATCACCTAGAGTTGTGTCAGAGTACACTCCTCCACCGTTTCCAGTAGTTTCAACCTTAGGTTCTCCGATTAGGTGGTAAGTCTTCCCATCTTTTTCGATAGTTTCTTTCTTACCATTTTCTTTAGCATCGTTTAGGTCGCTATCTTGTGCATCTCCACCTGTTGTTTCTTTGAATACTTCTCCTGATTTACCGTATACATCATAATTTGTAGAGATTGTCTTGTTATCACCAGAGTCTTGGTTTTTGTTTTCTTCTAGTACAGTATTACCGTCAGCAGTTACATATTTGTAATCTACTTTTCCAGTTTTTGTAATTTCTTTTGTTCCTGTATCAGTTGGATCAGTTGAAAATTGCATACCTGCATCCGGGTTCTGAATATTAGCTGTATCTACAATCACTGACCCCTTATCATTTGAGATCGTTGTTGTGTTGTCGCTGTTTTCTTTCATCGCCGCTTCTACAGTATGGGTTTGTCCTGCCATTGCAAGGGCTGCACCAACAATCAGAGCGACTGTACCGATTTTGACTGAGTCTGAACGACCGTCTTTAAACTTACGAATGGAAAATTTTTCTTTTTTATTTATAAACATTCTTAGTATCCTTTACTATTATTTTTGCATGATTTTCAAAGTATATTATATTGTTATAATAAAAATGAATAATAAACTCGAAATCCCGACACTTCTATTTTAACACTTCTATAACGCTTACACAAGAAATTTAAGCACTTTTTGATCATTCAAACTATAGTTTTTAACTATGTTTATATATAAAAAATCCATACAGAGGTATGGATTTGCATATTTAAAAATATACATTTATGCTACCAGCCAAGTGAAACCGTTTCAAACTGACAACCTAATCGTCGCAATTCTTTTTGACGGTCCTCATAGTAGGGGAGGGAAATGCCTGTAATGGTCACATGGGGTAGGTCTTGTAAGTGGAGGCTGACAGACGAGGTGAAGTGATAAACATGAACGAACTCATATTCTTGAAAGAGTTGGGCAAGGACATCTTCAAAGATTAAGTCTGTCTCCAAGTAAGTCACGTTTGGGATAGTGAAGGTTTCCTTGGGATGAGGTAGATAGAGGTCAATGGCCAAGGCCTTGGCATAGGTACTGATAAAGCGGATAGAGATTTGGTCGTCCTCTTCGGAGAACTTTTGCCCCAGCAGAACCTTGACCGTCTTACCATTTGAAACGGGTACTTGAGGTAAGTCAAAAAAATGCTCCAAATAGACCAGCTTTTCTCTAGCTACGACATGGTAGTCGCTGCGATAGAGGGTATAGTGCTTTTCCGTCCGCTCAATCAAGTCATCTCTGGTCAAGCCCAAAGGCCCCACCTGACTGGGTTGAAGAGGGAGGGCATACATTCCCAAAGGGTAAATATCCGCATAGCCATCATCAAAACTCATGAGGTGTTGGTAGGTCGAACTAGCAACCAAGTCCAGAATCAAGCTATTGTCAAAACTAGCATAAAAGATGGTGCCATAGTCTCCGGCCAGCTCCTGACAAATCTGAGCCAAGTCCTCTGCATCCTGAGGATAGTGAACATAGTCAAAATCCTTAGCATAATGCTCCTGACGAGCATTTTTGACAGGACTGACATAAAGGCTGACAAAATCCTGATTAGGATAGAGTCCCTTGATATGCTGGGCAATCTTGGCCTGCAAGGGCGTTGTGGCAATGATGAGGTGTTTCATCTCTTTGATTCTCCTAGGTGGTGATGGTGCAGCAAGGTCTCAACAACTTCAAAGTCCAGGGCATCGTCGATATCATAAGAATAGAGTTTGGGCATTTCATAGGCTACTGTCTTATCCGTGTAAAAGGTCTCATCTCGTAGGTAAAGATCCTTGCGAGAAATCCAGATACTACCGTTGGGATAGTAATAGACAGGCTCTTTTTGCCGAGCATAGTGCTTAGAAACCTGAGGTGGACGGATAAAAGCTGACTCCTCTAGCTGCAAGAAAAGACTACGACTTTTGTCCGCCTTAACACAAGAAATCAGATGGTCGGCGCCAGACTGACAGTAGAGTTGGTAGGACTCGATGAGGTGCTCCACCTCTCTCAGGGGCGAGGTCACCTGTAGATTCACAAAGACCTGTTCTTCCTCAAAGGGCTGCAAAAAGTCGCGTAAGGTCTCTAAGCTAGAGGTTGTCGACAAGGCCAATTCTTTTGGTCTGTGAACACAACGAATCTCTGGATAGGCTTGACGACAGAGTTCTAGATAGGCTTGTGAATCTGAGGAAACCCAGATGTCACTAAATAGCTTGGAGGCTAGAGCGACTTCGATGGTATAGAAAACCAAGGGTTTGCCTGCAAGCGGTTTGATATTTTTATCCACTAAGCCGCGCGAACCCGAACGGATTAAAATGACGGCTATGGGTTTAGATTTTGCTTTCATATAGTTTTCCTTTGATTTTCTATTGTATTGGACCAGTGAGAAAAGCTAGATTGATCAACTTACAACATCCTATAAGTTCCTATCTCGTAGTTCTCTGTATATCTGAGCTACTTTTTCCAGAGAATAGCGAGAAGCTAAGGCTAGATTTTTTTCATTCGATAGATAAAAATCAGGCTCTTCCATCTCTTCTATCTTTTGAATCAATTGTGCCTTATTCTGGAAAAGACGGATGGCATCCGACTGACCAGCATAGAAACGATGAGCAATATCCACATCTGATAACAAGGCCAGCAGACCTTGATTGAGAGCTTCGACACAGGCATTGGCAAATAATTCTGTGTGACTTGCAGACAAATAGCATTGGTGGAGATGATAAGGCACTTCATCAACGATACCTTTAAAGTGAATGGTTGGTGGCAGGTCGTAGCGATTGCGTAGCTCTTCTAGACGTTCCTCTGTGCCACCATAAAAGGTAATCTGGGCCTTGGAGCCACGTTTGTAGAGTTCGATAAAGGTTTCAATGGCAAGTTCAACGTTCTTGCCTTCTCCCATATGGCCCACTAAGCAATAGTCCAAAACAGGTCCGATTTTTCTTAGCTGACCAAATTTTTCTGTAAACATTGGTGGTAAAAACTTGGTGTCATACCCTTGTTTCGCTAACGTATCAGTTAACACTTCACTGGCAACCAAGTATTTATTTGTCTGGCGAAGATTGGCGAGGCGTAAGTCTCGCATGATATTTTCATGGACGACTTCGTAATAATTTTTATCCGTATTTTCCATATAACGCCAGAGGCTGGGTTTGGGAACGATTTGTTGATCACGGATGAAGAGATCGGTTTGCTGGGCCCATCTGGCTAGGAACTTGACCAGCAAGTCCTCCTCAGAACGGATTTCTCCCTCGATACGATAGATATACTCTGGGTAAAAGATAGTGACAGGAGAGGGTTCTTTGAAGGGATCGATAAAGCGTCCTTCAAGGGCCAGTTCTCCATTTTCGTGATACCAACGAAGTTCCTTTTCCTTGAAATCTTCAAACAAGAAAGGACCCTTGGTATAGTAATACCTTCCCGAGCCATCTCCTAGGGTAACAGAGGCCACAAAACCGTCTTCATTGAGTTCCACCTGATCTCCGTCTGCCAGCGTTAGACTTTCTGGTCTCACTGATAAGTCTGCATGGCCTATATCTGAAAAACTATGCGGGACGCAAAGCAGTTCCTTTTCTAAAAATCCTAACTTGATCAAGTCTTTCTTCCAGTCAGGACGAAGCTGAGGACTCGAAACGAGGTGGACATACTCCAAACCTAGATGGCGTGCTATGCGGGCTCGATAGACCTGGGTACTCTCAAAGCCATAGCGATAGATTTCCTTGGCTGGATGGATAGTGACAATTCTCGACATGCTATACACTCTTTCTCTATTATTTACTTCTTATAGACGAAAAACCACCCTCACAAAAAGGTGAGGGTAGTTCATCCGTTACAATGCTTGGGGATTTCCTAGCAAGTTCCCCCTCAAAAGGACTTTATGCTATTCTATCACAAAGACTGACCATCTGCAAGGTAGATTGGCTTAGACAGAATAGCCTGAGGGAGTTTTCTTATTGTTTGTAAATCGATTCTCTGAAATCATCTGTGCTACGTAGATAGGCATTGTAGATTTTTTGTTTTAACAAGTGGACCCAACTTGCAGGTGCATGGTCGGTTGCACGATCAATGTTAGCCACATCTTTTGCCATTGCTTGATTGATCAGTTCTTGCATTTGGGCAGCTGAACGGATTGTAATTTCCTTGCTGCTGTTTGGCACACCAAGTTCGTACTGAATGGTGATTGGTTTCAACTGATCTTGCTTGCGAATACGTTGATTAAACATATCCTTCTTGAAATCAGACCATGAAGCGTATTGGTTGGCAAAGACATTTTTCAAGACGAGGCTATCAGTGATGAGCCCCACATCTTTCCTAAGCCAATCTGAATAGGTAATGTCCCCGTTTCGTTTAGCTTCTTCTGCATATTGGTTGGATACATATGGTAAGAACCCATCTTGATAACCTTTTTCTGCCAACAATTCGTAGGCTGTCTTTCTAAACATGATGTCACCAGGCGCACCCTTTGGATTGCTGAGGGCAGCATAAATCGGTGAGAACATGCTGATAAGATGATAGCCATTACGAGTATAGTCACTCTTATCACGATAAGCCCGACGGTTGATGATATCATTGTCAATCAAGGCATCCAGACTAGTTAGTTTACTTACTTCAGCATCTGTCAATGGACGAACAGAGTTTCCAGCATGAGTTTGTTTATGGTACTTGTCCTCAATGTAGAAATTCTCTATTTTTCTAAACCATTTTTTCTTGACATCATTAGACTTGGTTAGAATGGCATTGGCTTCCATAGCATCCAAGGTATACAAGACATCATACATACCGTGAACATACTCTTGCAAGGCTGCAGCTGATGTGAAGCGGCTTGTCGGGTCATAAGTATGCAAGCGAGTTAGTGAATCCTTATCCCCTTTATAGAGAGTATTCAAGACAATGGCATCCTTATCTAGGTTGTCAGCAGATTGCAACAGTCCTAAGGCATACAACTCTGCTCCCAATCCTTCACGACGACCTTTTCCTTCAAAGTAAATATGTCCGTCAGAATTGTGAACCATTTCATGGGTATAGACAGATGTCCCGTATTTATCTAACAAGCGGTCGCTGACATAGTGAACCTCAGAACCGTTGGCATAGGCTCCAGCTCCTTTACTTTCCCCATACCACTTACCAGTTGGTCCAAAGAAGTTGTAGATAGAAGCAATGGCCTTATCAGACAGGGTAGCCCAGTAATACTTGCTATTGCTATCTTTCATACCAAAGCCATCTGACACCATGACTGAACGGAAGAGTTTTTCTTTGTATTCTGGTGAAAGGAGATGGTACCAGATATCGTAGTGGTCTCGTTGCCACTCAGCCGATTGGTCGACCTTAGCACGGACATACTGACGCAATTCTTCTCCTGATAAGACTGTATTATTGACACGGTCACGATAGCGTTCGTAGCCACCAAAGGCCAAGGTAGAAAGATTTGAAATCACATAAACATCTTCTTCTGGCAATGTTAATAAAGGTAGGAGCATGTTTTTTAATTTCCAACTTGATGCCGTAATACGGTCATAGACTCCCAGCGTATACTTACTATCTGGTGTAGCTGACTCTTGTTTGGCACGCACTTCTGGAATGGCTGACTTATTCTCTACGATATAGGCCTTGGTATTGGTCTTCAACCATTCATTATTGGTTTTAGTTGGTAGGAAGAGTTTTCTATAAGACTCTAATAAATCCGTCACTGTCTTGCGACCTTTTGCAGGGGCCAGGGTTGTTTCATAGGCACTTAGATTATTTGATGCCTTGAGATTTTCCATACCGCTCTGACCTAGGGCAATGATAGTATCCAAGGTTGAAGCTGTGCTATTGCCATCAAAGTCAAACTTATAGGTATTGAGGTCCTTGGTATTGATGTGATCATAGTTGATATTGTACCAGCGATTGAGGTAGGTCAAACCAAGCAAGAAAGCTTCCTTGTTGTTTTTAATTTTCTCGCTGATGTAGGTTGCTACACTATCTCCCATCGTATTGATAGACTTGTCCATGGCTAGCACTTTACGGAGATGTTCGCCGATATTAGCCTTAACTTTTTCGAATTCTTTATCCAAATATAGCGAATCAAGCGACGCATCTGCCTCAATGCCCAGAACTCTTCTCATGGCTGCTGAGTCATATTCGACCCCTTGCAAATCTGCTAGGACCCGATCAGTCACTTTCGTATAGTCAGATAAAAAGGCCTCTGGTGTAAAGATAAAGTTTTTACCTGCTACGCTGTACTCTGCAATTTGTGTATTTTTGAAGTTTTCTTTGTAGGTGACATCCAGATAACTGATTGTATTATCAGCAAAATGCAACATCAGTTTATTGATAGCTACTTTATTGGCCTGAATATCTGTGATGATGTCATTGTCCTTCATTGGTACAACATCCAGCAGTTCTGTAGTATAAAGCTTATCAGTAGGATCAACTTGATTTCCATAGTGAACCACTAACTCTTTGTTATAGAAAGGCATCAATTTCTCTATATTGTGATAAGCAACTTTTCGACTAGCTTGGCCTTGGCTTAACTGAGTATAGTCCACACTTCGTTGATTGTCCTTGAGTGTTTGACCTGTATCGTCTAGTGTCACTGTCATCCCATAAGACTGGACCTTTTCTCTGGCCTGGTCTTGGGTAATTGGGGTCGCATAGAGATCGGCCTTCTTGTTCTCAACAACAGTGCTAGCATCTTTGATGTCCGCTCCCTTATATTGGTCTCCTGTGATGCCATAACCATCTCCAGTATTAACCATGCTAACGACATGATGGATACGGCCATTTTGCCATGTAGAGCCAGCTATACCTCCGACACGTGGATAGGTTGTCGTATTGAGGATGTTTCCACTTGCTAATGCATGAGAAACCAAAGCACCACTTTGAACTTTCCCTACAATACCTCCAGCAAATTGGTCATTGTTGCGGGCATTACTAGAAATATTTGCATCAACGGCTAACTTATCAATCTTAGCCTTATTACCAGATAGGAGCCCTGCTATACCTCCCACATAGTAAGGAGAAGCATCCGTATGCTTGGCCTGAATGCTACCTGTAAAGGAACTATTGCTTATCTCTGTATCTTGAGCCTTCGCTACCAAACCTGCCACTGACTTGCTACCTGTCAATTGACCTTCTACAGCTACATTACTAATCTGACTATTAGTAGCTACTTTTGCTAGGCTGGCTGTGTCTTCTTGACTCTTAATCGCTACCGCTTTAAGGTCAATATCTTTCACAGTAGCCTTGGTCAAGTTATCAAACAAGGCTGCCTTAAGGTCATAAATCGCAAATGGCTGCCCATCACTCGCACCGATAAGATTACCAGTGAAAGCGCCTGTCACATAGCTGGTTTGTCCCTTAGCTAGGGCCACTTCATCAGCTGTCATATCAGCTCCAAGTCTAAAGGTTCCAGCGAGATTACCCTGCATGGCAGCAATCAGTTTCTTGAAGGAAGTATAGACACCGTCCTTGGCAATCTTTTGCTTATCAATTGTGAAGCTATAGTTATCCTTGTATGCTGAACCTTTCTCTTGAACCAGTTCATTGAAGGCAACGGTTACCTTGTATTTCCCATCCTCTGTTTCCTTAATAGAGCTAACTGGTAGCAACATTTCTTTCATCTTATCTGATTTGACTTTGATAAAATAAGGTGACAAATCGCTTGGTACTTCTGATAGGTTCAGATAACGACGGTAGTGACCATCTTCCTTACCATAGAGCCCCACTTCATCCACATCTTTGATTTCAATTTTCTTATAGTCTAACTGAAAATCTTTCGTTGATACTTCTGTACTTTCTTGATCAGATTGGCCTAGATTATAGGTCAGGTAAGTCTTAATTGTATAAGGAGTATAGTAGTCCAATCCATCAATCGTTTGCTGAACGGATAAATCTTTCAAATCCACTTCTTTAATTAGTGTTCCATTTTGAAAAACTTGAGCCTTGGCCTTAACAAAAGCAGACGTTTGGTCATCTAAGTGATAGGTGACCGCTACAGCTTTTTGGGTCGCATCTTTGACAAGATTAGTAATTTCAACTGTTGGTTTGGTTTTAACAAGACTACCAACCTTGACAATCTCTTTGGTTGGTGCTACTTCTGTACGTGAGACTTCCTTACTAGCTTCTACCTTACCATCTACGAGATAATCTTCATACTCGACAGTCCTTAAACCATCTTTTCCTTCCTGAACTATTTCTCGGAGATTTTTTAAGAGGGTCGCATCTTCAATTTCTTCAGTTTCATGAGGAATGGTTTCTGTTACTGTACGATGATTGCTTGTCAAAGGCAATTCAGGAAGAGCCTCTACTACAGCAGCCTCACCCTCGTGACCCGACTCTTGTGTACCTTGAGTGTTGACGGGTTCTGTATAAGACGGCTTACTTGGCTGAACTAGGGCCTCACCTTCATGACCCAACTCTTGGGTACCTTGAGTGCTGATTGGATCTGTATACGCTGGTTGAACGGGTTGAACTAGAGCCTCACCTTCATGACCTGACTCTTGTGTACCTTGAGTGCTAATGGGTTCTGTATAAGACGGTTGCTCTGCTTGGACTAGAGCCTCACCCTCATGACCTGGTTCTTGAGTTCCTTGAGTACTGATTGGATCTGTGTAGGCTGGTTGAACGGGTTGAACTAGAGCCTCACCCTCATGACCTGACTCTTGTGTGCCTTGAGTGCTAATTGAGTCTGTATACGCTGGTTGAACGGGTTGAACTAGAGCCTCGCCCTCATGACCTAACTCTTGTGTGCCTTGAGTACTGATCGATGCTGTGTAGGCTGGTTGCACTGGTTGAACTAGAGCCTCACCCTCATGACCTG
>FLSE01069796.1_pt1 | contig 17715 bp, 9 predicted proteins | sample 1550461 | NCBI WGS metagenome assembly FLSE01 (sample SAMEA4031758, study PRJEB14383) | metagenome | biome: human; feature: oral; material: saliva | place: Philippines | collected 2014 | reverse complement strand
ATGGCTCGTTACCTGGTTTTAAATGACTTGCCTACCAAGACCAGTCTTGATGATATTGGTCTTGGGATGGCTTTTTATAAGTGCCTTGCCGAACTTGACCCCAAGGACTTACGTGTTTATGGTGCTATTAAGCAGGATCCTCAGTTTATCCAGCAGTTGATTGAGCTGTATCACGAAATGACGACTGCTCAGATGAGTTTTTTGGACTTGGAAAGTTTGACTGATGAGGATAAGCAGGCAGACTTGCTCTTGATTTTTGAGAATGTCACGGCCTATCTCAATCAAGGCCAGTTAGCTCAGGGAAGTCAGATATCCCATTTGATTGAGGCTATTGAGAATGACAAGGTAAGTAGTGATTTTACTCAAATCGCCCTAGTCATTGATGGATTTACCCGTTTTTCTGCTGAGGAAGAGCGGATTGTGGACTTACTTCATAGCAAGGGTGTTGAGATTGTCATTGGTGCTTACGCTAGTAAGAAAGCCTATACCAGTCCTTTTAGCGAGGGTAATCTCTACCAAGCCAGTGTGGAGTTTCTCCATCATCTAGCCTCTAAATACCAAACACCTGCTAAGGACTGTTCTCAAACTCATGAGAAGATGGATAGTTTTGACAAGGCCTCTCGTTTGCTGGAGTCTTCTTATGACTTTTCAGAGCTTACTTTGGAGGTCGATGAGAAAGACCGTGAAAACCTGCAAATCTGGTCTTGTTTGACACAAAAGGAAGAGCTGGAGCTGGTGGCTCGGAGTATTCGTCAGCGATTACATGCAAATCCAGACCTGAGCTACAAGCATTTTCGTATTCTCTTGGGGGATGTAGCTTCTTACCAGTTATCTCTCAAAACCATTTTTGACCAGTATCAGATTCCTTTCTATCTTGGTAGAAGCGAATCCATGGCGCACCACCCTTTAACTCAGTTTGTCGAGTCTATTTTAGCTTTAAAACGCTATCGTTTCCGTCAGGAGGATTTGATAAACCTTCTTAGAACAGGTCTATATACCGATCTTAATCAGGCTGATATTGATGCTTTTGAGCAATATATCCGCTATCTTGGTATCAATGGCTTACCAGCCTTTCAGCAAACCTTTACCAAATCCCACCATGGAAAATTTAATTTGGAACGTTTAAATGCTCTTCGTCTGCGTATTTTAACACCTCTTGAAACCCTCTTTGCCAGTCGAAAACAAAAGGCTGAAAATCTCCTACAAAAATGGAATAGCTTTCTAAAAGAAGGAGAGGTGACCAAGCAGTTACAAGATTTAACAGCTACCATGAAAACCCTAGAGCAGGAAAGACAGACTGAAGTTTGGAAGGCATTCTGCCATGTTTTAGAACAATTTGCGACTGTTTTTGCTGGTTCATCAGTTAGTCTAGAGGACTTTCTTGCCTTGCTTCATTCTGGAATGAGCCTATCTCAGTATCGCACCATTCCAGCAACAGTAGATACCGTTCTGGTACAGAGCTATGATTTGATTGCCCCTCTGACTGCTGACTTTGTCTATGCCATTGGGCTGACTCAGGACAATTTACCAAAAATTGCGCAAAATACCAGTATTTTGACAGATGAAGAAAGACAAAGCTTAAACCAAGCGACGGAGGAAGGGGCACAATTGCTGATTGCCAGCAGTGAAAATCTCAAGAAAAATCGCTATACTATGCTTTCCTTGGTCAATTCTGCTCGTAAGCAGTTGGTCTTGTCGGCTCCAAGCCTTTTTAACGAAAGTGAAAGTAAGGAATCTGCCTATCTTCAAGAGTTGGTCCATTTTGGATTTAGTCGGAAAGAGAAGAGGATGAATCACAAAGGGCTGTCTAAGGAAAATATTGGGTCCTATCATAGTCTTTTGTCTAGTCTGGTTGCCTATCACCAGCAGGGCGAGATGAGTGAGACTGAGCAAGATTTGACCTTTGTCAAGGTTCTGGCGCGTGTGATGGGTAAAAAACTAGAACAGCAAGGTCTGGAAAATCCAGCCTTCCCAACCAGTCCAAGCAGTAAGCAGTTGACCAAGGATACCTTACAGGCTCTCTATCCAGCTGACAAGGAATTTTACCTGTCTACCTCTGGTTTGACGGAGTTTTATCGCAATGAATACAGTTATTTTCTTCGCTACGTTTTAGGCTTGCAAGAAGAATTACGTCTACGTCCTGATGCCCGCAGTCACGGAAATTTCTTGCACCGTATCTTTGAACGCGCCTTGCAGTTGCCTGACGAAGATTCCTTTGACCACCGTCTAGAACAAGCTATTAAAGAAACCAGTCAAGAACGCGAATTTGAAGCAATTTATCAGGAAAGTTTGGAAGCCCAGTTTACCAAGGAAGTTCTACTTGATGTAGCTCGCACGACTGGACATATTCTCCGACACAATCCAGCCATCGAAACCATCAAAGAGGAAGCGAATTTCGGTGGGAAAGAGCAAGCCTTTATTCAATTGGACAATGGTCGCAGTGTCTTTGTACGAGGCAAGGTGGACCGGATTGACCGTTTGAAAGCTGATGGAGCGATAGGGGTAGTAGACTACAAGTCTAGTCTAACTCAGTTCCAGTTTCCTCATTTCTTTAATGGGCTTAATTCCCAGTTGCCAACCTATCTAGCCGCCCTAAAAAGAGAAGGGGAGCAGAACTTTTTTGGTGCCATGTACTTGGAAATGGCTGAGCCTGTCCAATCTCTGATGGCCGTTAAAAGTCTGGCAGGTGCAGTAGTAGAAGCCAGCAAGTCTATGAAATACCAAGGACTCTTTTTAGAAAAAGAAAGCAGTCATTTGGGCGAATTTTACAATAAAAACAAGGCTAATCAGCTGACAGATGAGGAATTCCAGCTCCTACTGGACTACAATGCCTATCTTTACAAGAAAGCAGCTGAGAAGATTTTAGTAGGCCAGTTCGCCATTAATCCTTATAGCGAAAACGGCAGAAGCATTGCTCCATATGTTCAGCAACATCAAGCCATCACAGGATTTGAAGCCAATTACCACTTAGGCCAAGCACGTTTCCTAGAAAAGTTGGACTTAACTGATGGCAAGCGTCTGGTCGGAGAAAAACTCAAGCAAGCTTGGTTTGAAAAAATAAGAGAGGAGTTGAATCGATGAAGCCCATTCCCTTTTTAACTGAGAAGGAAATTCAAAAATTGCAAGAAGCAGAAGCAAATTCGAGCAAGGAACAGAAGAAAACTGCTGAGCAAATCGAAGCCATCTACACTTCTGGTCAGAATATCCTAGTTTCAGCATCAGCTGGTTCTGGGAAGACCTTTGTCATGGCAGAGCGTATTCTGGATCAATTAGCGCGTGGTGTCGAAATTTCTCAACTCTTTATCTCGACCTTTACCGTCAAGGCTGCCACCGAACTTAAAGAACGTCTGGAAAAGAAAATCAGCCAACAAATTCAAGAAAGTAGTGATGTTGACCTCAAACAACACTTGGGTCGCCAGTTGGCAGACCTACCCAACGCTGCCATCGGTACCATGGACTCTTTTACACAAAAATTCCTTGGTAAACATGGCTATCTGCTTGATATTGCGTCTAATTTCCGTATTTTACAAAACCAAAGCGAGCAACTTCTTCTAAAAAACGAAGTCTTTCATGAGGTATTTGAAGCCCATTACCAAGGCAAACAGAAAGAGAAGTTTAGTCATTTGCTGAAAAACTTTGCTGGACGTGGAAAAGATGAACGGGGGCTGCGCCAGCAAGTCTATAAAATCTATGACTTCCTCCAATCTACCAGCAACCCTCAAAAGTGGCTGAGTGAATCTTTCTTAAAAGGCTTTGAAAAAGCTGATTTTACCAGTGAAAAAGAAAAACTGATTGAGCAAATCAAACAAGCCCTTTGGGATTTGGAAAGCTTTTTCCGTTATCATCTGGATAATGATGCCAAGGAGTTTGCAAAGGCTGCTTATCTAGAGAATGTTCAGTTGATTTTAGATGAAATTGGATCATTGAATCAGGAGTCCGATAGTCAGGCTTATCAAGCAGTGCTTGCGCGTGTTGTCGCCATTTCGAAAGAGAAAAACGGTCGAGCTCTGACTAATGCCAGCCGTAAGGCTGATTTGAAGCCACTGGCCGATGCCTACAACGAAGAAAGAAAGTCCCAGTTTGCTAAACTAGGACAACTAGCAGATCAGATAACGATTCTCGACTATCAAGAACGTTATCATGGAGACACATGGGAACTAGCTAAAACTTTCCAAACCTTCATGAGTGATTTTGTGGAGGCTTATCGTCAGCGTAAACGTCAGGAAAATGCCTTTGAATTCGCTGATATCAGCCATTACACTATTGAGATTTTAGAGAATTTCCCGCAAGTTCGTGAGGCTTATCAGAATCGCTTCCACGAAGTCATGGTCGATGAGTATCAGGATACCAACCACATTCAAGAACGGATGTTGGAATTGCTATCTAATGGTCACAATCGCTTTATGGTGGGGGATATCAAGCAGTCCATTTACCGTTTCCGTCAGGCAGATCCCCAGATTTTCAATGAGAAATTCCAAAGATATGCACAAAATCCCCAAGAAGGAAAGCTCATTCTGCTCAAGGAAAATTTCCGTAGTAGTTCAGAAGTGCTGTCAGCAACCAATGATGTTTTTGGACGCCTTATGGACCAAGAAGTCGGAGAAATCAACTATGATAACATGCACCAGCTTGTTTTTGCCAATACTAAACTGATTCCTAATCCAGACAATAAGGCAGAATTTCTCCTCTACGACAAGGACGATACAGGTGAGGAAGAAGAGAGCCAAGCAGAAACGAAATTAACAGGTGAAATGCGCCTGGTCATCAAGGAAATCCTCAAACTCCATCAAGAAAAAGGTGTTGCTTTTAAGGAAATTGCCCTTTTGACCTCTAGCCGCAGTCGAAATGACCAGATCCTTCTTGCCTTGTCTGAGTACGGGATACCTGTCAAAACCGATGGCGAGCAAAACAATTATCTCCAATCCCTAGAAGTGCAAGTCATGCTAGACACCCTTCGTGTCATTCACAATCCCCTGCAAGACTATGCCTTAGTTGCTCTTATGAAGTCTCCTATGTTTAGCTTTGATGAGGACGAGTTAGCACGCTTGTCTCTTCAGAAAGATGAGGACAAAGTTCAAGAGAATCTCTATGAGAAGTTAGTCAATACTCAAAAACAGGCAACAAGCCAGAAAAACTTAATTCATACTGATTTAGCTGAAAAACTAAATCAATTCATGAATATCTTGGATTCTTGGCGCTTGTATGCCAAAACCCACTCCCTCTATGACTTGATTTGGAAGATTTATAATGACCGTTTTTACTATGACTATGTTGGAGCTTTGCCAAATGGTCCTGCTAGGCAGGCTAATCTCTATGCCCTAGCACTGCGGGCTGACCAGTTTGAAAAGAGCAATTTCAAGGGCTTGTCTCGTTTTATTCGTATGATTGACCAAGTCTTGGAAGCCCAGCACGATCTTGCGAGCGTGGCTGTCGCACCGCCAAAAGATGCAGTAGAGCTCATGACCATTCACAAGAGTAAAGGACTGGAGTTCCCTTACGTTTTTATCCTCAATATGGATCAAGACTTTAACAAGCAAGACAGCATGTCAGAGGTAATTCTCAGTCGTAAAAACGGTCTAGGTGTCAAATATATTGCCAAAATGGAGACAGGAGCAGTGGAAAATCACTATCCTAAAACCATCAAACTCTCCATTCCTAGTCTGACCTATAGACAGAACGAAGAAGAATTACAGCTGGCAAGCTATTCTGAGCAAATGCGTCTACTGTATGTTGCTATGACTCGAGCTGAGAAAAAGCTCTATCTTGTCGGCAAGGGTTCGCGTGAAAAGCTGGAATCCAAGGAATACCCAGCAACCAAAAATGGGAAACTAAATAGCAATACTAGACTGCAAGCCAAGAATTTCCAAGATTGGCTTTGGGCTATTAGCAAAGTGTTTGCAAAGGATCATCTCAACTTTAGCTATCGTTTTGTTGGTGAAGATCAGCTGACTAGAGAAGCCATCGGAGAGTTGGAAACCAAGAGCCCTCTCCAAGATAGCTACCAAGCAGATAATCGTCAGTCAGAAACCATTAAAGAAGCTCTTGAAATGCTGAAAGAAGTGGAAGTCTATAATACTCTTCACCGCGCAGCTATTGAACTTCCTAGTGTTCAAACCCCAAGTCAAATCAAGAAATTCTACGAACCAGTTATGGATATGGAAGGTGTCGAGATTGCAGGTCAAGGCCAGTCAGTAGACAAGAAAATCAACTTTGATTTGCCAGATTTTTCAACCAAAGAAAAGGTAACAGGAGCTGAGATTGGTAGTGCTACCCACGAACTCATGCAGAGAATTGACCTCAGCCAGCGACCAACGCTTGCTAGCCTGACAGAAACTCTCAAACAAGTTCAAACCAGCCCAGCTATCAGAGACAAGATCAATCTTGCTAAAATTCTTGCATTCTTTGACACAGCACTCGGTCAAGAAATCCTCGCTAATACCAACCATCTTTATCGTGAGCAACCTTTCTCCATGCTCAAACGAGACCAAAAGAGTAAGGAAGACTTCGTTGTCCGTGGTATCCTTGATGGCTATCTGCTTTACGAGGACAGAATTGTTCTGTTCGACTATAAGACAGACCGCTATGATGAACCAAGTCAACTCATAGACCGTTATCGTGGTCAGTTATCCCTATACGGAGAGGCCTTATCTCGAGCCTATTCGATTGAAAATATTGACAAATACTTGATTTTACTCGGTAAAGACGAGGTTCAAGTTGTAAAAGTATAATCTAGAAAGGAGACCTCATGACACTTCAAGTTAGAAAATCCCTACATGATGCGGTTTTACAGGCTTCAAAAGCTGATACTTGGGAACAAGCTACCAAGGAATGGAATGAAGTTTCCTTGATTTTTAACGGTATCGGCCGTAGCAATTGTGTCTGTGGAAATGCCATCAAGTACGCCTACGAACTCTTTAACGGTGTCACAGGTCAACGCCTCTTTCCAATTGGTAGCGACTGTGTTCGTCATTTTCATCGATTGTCCCTTGACCAGCAACTGGAAGAGGAAGAAAAACTGCTCAGAAAGGTTGAAAATCTGACCAGAAAAGCCCAGAAAAAGGAGAAAATCAAGGTCAATAAAAGTGACTTTGACGAGCGACTTCTAAAATGGCTCTGGGAAAAAGGTGTTTTCAAACCCAATCGTGGCAATCAGTTCACACCTGAGAAAGACTACCAGCTCTTCCTAGAAGTCTTTCAAGGAAGCAGTTGGACCAAGGCAGAACCCAAGAAGAAGGCTCGTATGGAAGAAGTCCTTGAAAAGTGTATCAAACCCTTTTTACTAGGAAAACCAGATGACCAACTCTACCTTGTCAAGCTAGGAAAGGAAAAAATCGACTACGAACAAGAACTACGTATCCAGGCAGAGAAGGAGCGTAAGAAAAGAGATAAAATCGCCAAGCAATATGCAGACAATCTGGTCCTAGCCATGGGACCAGCAGAGCGTGCTTATCAGGATTACTTTGGCTTTACAGAAACTCTTACCCAAGAAGAACGCAAGTGGGAGAAAATACTTTTTGGTAAAAATCGAACAGAACGGGTTATCAAGGCTAAACAATTCCAAAAAGAGCTGGAAAAAGACAAACTAATTGCGAGTCAGGATCCAATTGAAAGAAAGCAGAAGCAGAACTGGCTCCTCAATTCCTATTTTCGTGAGCTTCCTGAAGAAAAAGCCCGATTTTCTAGGCTCTTATTAGAATATCGAAAAAGTGGTGAAGTACCCTTTTCATCCGAGTATCTGTCCGATCATCTCATCGACTTTTTCTATAAAATGAAAGCTTTTGAATTTGAAATCTCACCAGAACAAGTTCGAGATTTTCTAAAAGAAAGCCTCCAGACAGACATTCTATCCTCAGCACAAGAAAGCTGGATAGAAGGAATTCTGACAAATTGCATAGTTCCATTTTTATCTCGAATACTCATCTAAAACTAAATATATAAGTCTTAGAATTTTATATATAGTTAATATATAAATTAAGTAGATTTGAAATCAGTCTTCCTTTAAAAAGTAGCTATTACAAACAAAAGCTTATGCAAAAAAGACTAATTTATGATAGAATAGAGGATAAGAAAGAAAACGTTTTTACAATTTTTTCAATCCGAAGGAGATATATTATGGCTACTATTCAATGGTTTCCTGGTCACATGTCTAAAGCGCGTCGACAGGTTCAGGAAAATTTAAAATTTGTTGATTTTGTAACGATTTTGGTGGATGCACGCTTACCTCTATCTAGTCAAAACCCTATGTTGACCAAAATCGTTGGTGATAAACCAAAACTCTTGATTTTAAATAAGGCGGACTTGGCTGACCCAGCAATGACCAAGGAATGGCGCCAGTATTTTGAATCACAAGGAATCCAAACTCTGGCTATCAACTCCAAAGAGCAAGTGACTGTAAAAGTTGTAACAGATGCCGCTAAGAAACTCATGGCGGATAAGATTACACGCCAGAAGGAACGCGGTATCAAGATTGAAACCTTGCGTACCATGATTATCGGGATTCCAAATGCTGGTAAATCCACTCTTATGAACCGTTTAGCTGGTAAGAAAATTGCTGTTGTCGGCAATAAACCAGGTGTGACCAAGGGGCAACAATGGCTCAAAACAAATAAAGACCTTGAAATCCTGGATACACCGGGGATTCTTTGGCCTAAGTTTGAAGATGAAACTGTTGCGCTTAAGTTAGCCTTAACGGGAGCTATTAAAGACCAGTTGCTTCCTATGGATGAGGTGACCATTTTTGGCCTCAATTATTTCAAAGAACATTATCCAGAAAAGCTGGCTGAACGCTTCAAACAAATGAAAATTGAGGAAGAAGCACCTGTTATTATTATGGATATGACACGTGCCCTCGGTTTCCGTGACGACTATGACCGCTTTTACAGTCTCTTCGTGAAGGAAGTCCGCGACGGCAAACTTGGTAACTATACCTTAGATACATTGGAAGACCTCGATGGCGACGATTAAAGAAATCAAAGAACTCCTTGCTACGGTCAAGGACCTAGATAGCCCTATTTTTTTAGAGCTTGAAAAGGATAATCGCTCTGGAGTTCAAAAAGAAATCAGCAAGCGTAAAAAAGCCATTCAGGCAGAATTGGAGGAGGATCTTCGTTTGGAATCCATGCTTTCCTACGAAAAAGAACTTTACAAGCAAGGATTGACCTTGATAGCAGGTGTTGACGAGGTTGGTCGTGGTCCTCTGGCTGGGCCTGTAGTCGCTGCAGCCGTTATGTTACCTCAAAATTGTAAGATTAGAGGCCTCAACGACAGCAAGAAAATTCCTAAAAAGAAACATCTGGAGATTTTTCAAGTAGTTCAAGACAAAGCATTATCAATCGGTATTGGTATCATGGATAATCAAGTCATTGACCAAGTCAATATCTATGAAGCAACCAAACTGGCCATGCAGGAAGCAATCTCCCAGCTCCGTACGCAACCTGAGCACCTTTTGATAGATGCCATGAAACTGGATTTCCCAATTTCACAAACATCTATCATCAAAGGAGATGCCAATTCCCTTTCAATTGCAGCAGCTTCTATAGTAGCCAAGGTGACACGTGATGAATTGATGAAGGAATATGATCAGCAGTTCCCTGGCTATGATTTTACTGCTAATGCAGGATATGGAACTGCTAAACACCTAGAAGGCCTGAACAAACTAGGAGTTACCCCAATTCACCGAACCAGCTTTGAACCCGTTAAATCACTGGTTTTAGGAGAAAAAGAAAGTTAAGTTAGAAGGAATGATTATGGAGGAACAGTCAGAAACACTCAGCTCCAAGAAAGAATTTGCCTTTGCCTCAAGTACCATATTATCCCAAGTTGGACGAGGAATCATCGTGGGTCTCGTTGTTGGAATTATCGTTGGATCCTTTCGGTTTTCAATCGAAAAAGGCTTCCACCTGATACAAGGGCTTTATCAAGATCAAGCACACCTAATGCGCAATCTTTTTATCATTGGTCTATTTTATTTAATAGTTTGTTGGCTCAGTGCGAAATTAACTCGGTCAGAAAAAGACATCAAAGGCTCAGGAATTCCTCAAGTCGAAGCCGAATTAAAGGGACTCATGACTCTCAACTGGTGGGGAGTTCTTTGGAAAAAATATATTTTAGGAATTCTTGCTATTGCTAGCGGTCTTATGCTGGGGCGAGAAGGGCCAAGTATTCAACTTGGAGCAGTCGGTGGTAAAGGAATTGCCAAATGGCTCAAATCCAGTCCAGTAGAGGAACGATCCTTGATTGCTAGTGGAGCTGCCGCTGGTCTAGCTGCAGCCTTTAATGCTCCAATAGCGGGTCTTCTCTTTGTCGTAGAAGAAGTCTATCATCACTTTTCTCGCTTTTTCTGGGTATCTACTCTAGCAGCTAGTCTCGTAGCAAACTTTGTCTCTCTGCTCATATTTGGTCTAACGCCAGTGCTAGATATGCCTGATAATATCCCTCTCATGACCTTGGATCAGTATTGGATTTACCTTCTTATGGGAATTTTTCTCGGGCTTTCCGGTTTTCTCTATGAGAAAGCTGTGCTCAATGTTGGTCGAGTTTATGATTGGCTTGGTCAAAAAATCCATTTGGATAGAGCTTATTACCCAATTTTTGCCTTTATTCTCATCCTACCAGTCGGAATCTTCTTACCCCAAATCCTTGGTGGTGGAAATCAGCTGGTTCTTTCCCTAACTGAGCAAGATTTTAGTTTTCAAGTTCTATTAGCGTACTTTTTGATTCGCTTTGTTTGGAGCATGATTAGCTATGGAAGTGGCCTGCCAGGAGGAATTTTCCTACCAATTTTGGCACTTGGCTCCTTACTTGGTGCCCTAGTTGGTGTTATTTGTGTCAATCTTGGACTTGTCAGTCAAGAGCAATTCCCTATATTTGTCATTCTAGGAATGAGTGGCTATTTTGGAGCAATATCCAAGGCTCCCTTAACTGCTATGATACTCGTAACTGAGATGGTAGGAGATATTCGCAACCTCATGCCACTTGGTTTAGTAACCTTGGTCGCCTACATCATCATGGATCTACTCAAGGGGGCGCCAGTTTATGAGGCTATGTTGGAAAAAATGCTACCTGAAGAAGCGTCAGATGAAGGAGAAGTCACACTTATTGAAATTCCTGTATCAGACAAAATCGCTGGAAAACAGGTTCATGAACTCAATCTACCACACAACGTCCTCATCACAACACAAGTCCATAATGGTAAGAGCCAAACAGTTAACGGCTCAACCAGAATGTATCTCGGAGATATGATTCACCTAGTTATTCCAAAAAGTGAAATTGGGAAAGTCAAAGATTTGTTGTTGTAGTGATTTTTACATAATTTATGTTATGTAAAAAAATAAACTTCTTAATTAAATATATTAGAAAACCGATTCTCAGCAATGAGATCGGTTATTTTTACATATAAGATATTTCACGTACAAATAATTGAGCTTTGGAAAAATAAGACTATAATTAAGTTAGAATTGATAATGCATAAAGCTAGAAAGGAGTTTACTGTATAAAATCTGTACAGTAAGATTAAAATCATGAAAAAGAAAACAATAGCAATTATACAATGTATTTTGTATCCCATAGCTCCTTACACAGCTCTTCAGTTAAGTAGAATGAACAGAAGTATCGTTACTAATAATCTCTTTTTTATTTTCCTTATTCTGCTGACTATTTCATTCTGGTTTAGTATTTGGAAACTAGAAAAAGCACTAGATAATGATTCACAATGAAACTCCAAAGAAAAACTGGAAATTTTTGTACTTTTCCCTAGACAGCAGATAAACCCTTGATACAACTGAGTTTAAGACGTAATGTACACTCTTTGAAAAATGTACTTTATAATTGAAATGTACTTTATTTTAAGGCAAGATAAAGTACATTTTTTGATCCAGAAGCGTTCAATAAGTATCATTTATAAAGTACATTTTGGTAAAAAGTATTAATACTTTCAATTGTACATTTTTAATGAAAATATTTCTTTTCTAACCATTACAAAACTCGTGAATGTTGAATACTTAGTGGTATAATTAAAACATGACATATAGAAAGAAATACCCCTATGGAAAATAATCATAGTGAAGTTCAAAAAAATAAATTGACAATTAATAAAGTCCCAGTTCAAAACAAAAAGCTTACAGAAGCCCTTAGAGTTTTTCATGAGACACTTAATCATTCAAGGTTGATTGAGGTTCAAAATAGTATGCTACAAGCAAATAAAGCTGCGTTAGCCAGTTTTAATTTTTCTAAGCAAATAGCTGAAACCACTAAACCGTTTCTAACAGAAATAAACTCAGCCACATCTATTTTAAATAACCAAAGATATCTTAAAATTTTATCTGATACAGAAGCAGCATTTAGTGCAATTTCTTTAAAAACTCAAATAGATAATATCGGACGAATACTTGAGCCTATTCACAATATTTTTGATAAATCTGCTTTTAATTTTACTGAAAGTTTAAAAGAATTCTTAAAGAAATACCATGAACCTTATTCTGAAACAGAAGCAGAAGCAATAACTTTAAATATTGAAAAACTTGCTGAAGAAGGTTGGGTAATCTACCATAGCTATAGTGATGACTATCGAACAATCTGCACTATAGATTTTGAAGTATTGATAAAGGAGTGGCAAACTCTATTAAAAGAAGATCTTGAAGATAAGGAGCTTATACAAGAGTTAAAAGACTCAACGTATTACTCAGAACCCTTGATAGATTCTATGATCGAAAGTTATAGAAGCCAAAATTATTACGCTGCTTATACACTTGCTACAATAGCTATTGATGGTGCATTAAACAGATTTTCAGAACAATATTCAAATAAAGAAAAAATACTTGTAGGATACAAATCTGTAGATTTATTAAATAATAAAATTGTTAATAAGACGTTTTCTGATATTAGTCTATTTCATTGGTTATTCAAATTTTTTGTTCGTACTAATAACTTCACATTAGAAGAACCTAATAGGCACATGATTTGTCATGGGCGATGGGAACAGCCACTCTTTGAAACAGATTTTTTAAAGTTATTTAATGTACTTTTATGTATTCTAGAAAACTTTGAGTTTTTTCAGAGTGATTTTTTAAAATTACAGTGAATTGACGCTATTTGTTAAATAAAGAAAGTGATTTGAAAATGGATATTATTGTTAACACGGATTTTATTAATACTGTCATCACTTCTATAATTACGTCAGGGATTATCGGAGTCTTTATATCAGAATACTATCAAAGAAAAACTTTAGTTAAAAAAATGAAAAGAGATTTTGTGATAGAACTCTTTGCTAATAGATTTATGTTAAGAGAGGATTTTTCTGATGATGCAAATGAATTAAATAAAACTCTTGGTAAAATACCGATTATTTTTTCTGACAACCAAGAGGTAATTAGTTGTTATAAAAGAATGTTCCTTAATAGAAACGATGAAACTTTATTAAACTTAATCAAGTCCGTGTGTATGGATAAGACAGTTAATATTGATATTTCTAAGTGGGACGATAAGATGATTATGAAGACACTTTTTATAAAATAAAAATATTTTTAAGTACTACAAAAGTGTTTAACTCCTTAGTTGAATAAAGTAAAATAAAAGTACATTCTTAATAAGATGTACTTTTTCTTGTTTTGTTTTTTTGATAAGGCAAATTTAATTCCTTGTCTATCTAATTTATCTAATTGTTCCAGGAGATCTTGTTCATCATTTTTTGACCAGCCACCATTTTCATTGTAAGTGGCAGTAGATATTAGATAAGGCGAATCCAAAAAAAACAAAATCTCCAGTTTTAAAGTTTTGTTTTTTTTAAAATTCTCTAAAATCTAAAGAAGAAAAATTAATTTTGCGCTCTTGTAATAAAAGGATGAACTTTTTCAGCTTCTCAGCCATATTTATATTAAAATCTCTCTTTCCTGTTTAGCTATGATGAAAGTTCAAAAAAATTTTTTAGTTATTCAAAGGTTCTAAGTCTTTTTTTAAAAGCTTCATAACATCTTTCCGAAAAACTATAATTTTCTTGAAAAATAAGTAAGTCTATGCTATACTACTAGTAGACTTACTTTATGGAGAAAATACATGAAACGTGAGATTTTATTAGAACGAATCGACAAACTAAAACAAATCATGCCCTGGTATGTTTTAGAATACTATCAATCTAAGCTTGCTGTTCCTTACAGTTTTACAACCTTGTACGAATACCTCAAGGAATATGATCGATTTTTCAGCTGGGTTTTGGAGTCTGGTATCTCAAACGCCGATAAAATATCTGATATTTCTTTATCTGTCTTGGAAAATATGTCTAAGAAAGACATGGAATCCTTTATCCTTTACCTACGTGAGCGTCCTTTGCTGAATGCCAATACAACCAAACAAGGAGTTTCACAGACAACTATCAATCGAACCTTGTCAGCTCTTTCCAGTCTTTATAAGTATCTAACCGAGGAGGTTGAAAACGATCAGGGGGAACCTTATTTTTATCGTAATGTAATGAAAAAAGTTTCAACCAAAAAAAAGAAAGAAACGCTTGCTGCCAGAGCTGAAAACATCAAGCAAAAACTCTTTTTAGGTGATGAAACAGAAGGTTTCCTAACTTATATTGACCAAGAGTATCCACAACAACTTTCAAATCGCGCTCTCTCATCATTCAACAAAAATAAAGAACGTGATTTGGCCATTATTGCCCTTCTATTGGCGTCTGGTGTCCGCTTATCTGAAGCTGTTAATCTGGATCTAAGAGATCTCAATCTCAAAATGATGGTTATTGATGTCACTCGAAAAGGGGGTAAACGTGACTCGGTCAATGTCGCTGCCTTTGCTAAGCCTTATTTAGAGAATTATTTGGCCATTCGAAATCAACGCTATAAGACGGAAAAAACAGATACAGCCCTTTTTTTGACTCTCTACAGAGGAGTTCCTAATCGTATCGATGCTTCCAGCGTTGAGAAAATGGTTGCTAAGTACTCTGAGGACTTCAAAGTCCGTGTAACACCCCATAAACTACGACATACCCTAGCAACCAGGCTCTATGATGCCACTAAATCGCAAGTTTTGGTCAGTCACCAGCTAGGACATGCCAGCACACAAGTCACTGACCTCTATACCCATATCGTTAATGATGAACAAAAGAATGCTCTAGACAGTTTATAAAATACATAAAATAAATTATGTAATATATGGTTTTTAAAAAAGAAGCTGGTCCTACAACCAACTTCTTTTTGATTTATCCAACTACCGCTTCAGCGATTTCTTCACGGCTAATACCAGCGAAATAGCGTGTGATATCAATGGTTTCTAACGCCTTAAGGACATCTTCGCGTTCGTATTTCACCCCACGAAGGACATCTTCTACTGCAGCAACATCTTCAATACCAAAGAAGTCACCGTAAATCTTGATGTCTTGGATTTTTGATTCGAGAACATTAGCAAAGACTTCCACCTTACCACTAGTGAATTTTGTTCCACGACGGACGTTAAATTCAGGTGATTTACCATAGTTCCAGTCCCAAGTTCCAAACTTAGTATCTTTGATACGGTTAATTTCAGCTAGTTCTTCCTCAGAAAAAACGTATTCTGTCATCTCTGGATACTCTTTTTTCATGTATTCCAAGAGTAAGTCACGGAATTCTTCGACTGTGATTTTTTCTGGTAATTCATTGATAATATTGGTTACACGAGCACGAACCGATTTCACACCTTTTGATTCAAATTTATCTTTTGAAACCTTAAGGGCATTTGCTAGGACTGACAAATCAACGTCAAAGAGCAAGCAACCATGGTGCATGATACGACCGTTGATATAGGCTTGAGCATTGCCACAGAATTTCTTTCCATCAATCTCAAGGTCATTACGGCCTGTGAACTCAGCTTTAACCCCAAGTTGAGCCAAAGTATTGATAACTGGAGTTGAAAAACTCTTGAAGTCAAAAGCTTTGTTTTCATCTTCTTTTGAGATGATCGTGTAGTTGAGGTTATTTAAATCGTGGTAAACAGCTCCACCACCGCTGATACGGCGAACTACCTCGATGCCATTTTCGCGAACATAATCACGGTTGATTTCTTCGATGGTATTCTGGTGACGACCAACAATGATAGATGGCTTGTTAATCCAAAGTAGGAAAATTTGATCCTCATCCAAAAGGTGTTTAAAGGCGTATTCTTCCAAGGCAATATTAAAGGCAGTGTCGTTTGAATGATTGATAATGTATTTCATGATATCCCTTTATACGATAGAGACTGGAAAACACCTTTCCAGTCTAATCTATCTTTCTTTTATTTTTTCTTAGGTGAATGGATGGCCATTCCTAAAACATCCGCAAATGCTTCGTACATCACTTCAGAGTAGGTTGGGTGTCCGTGGATAGTCTTCAGCATTTCTTCAACAGTAATTTCCATTTCGATAATGCTCGATGCTTCATTGATCAATTCTGCAGCTGCAGGACCGATGATATGAACACCAAGGATTTCTCCGTATTTCTTATCCGCAATAACTTTAACGAAACCTTGAGCTGCATCCGATGCAATAGCACGACCGTTAGCAGCAAAGTTGAACTTACCGATGGCTACATCGTATTTCTCACGGGCTTGTTCTTCTGTCAAACCTACTGCTGCTACTTCAGGAAGAGTGTAGATAGCTGCAGGAGTCAAATTCAATTTGGCAACAGCATGATTTCCTTTAAGGGCATTTTCAGCGGCAACTTCACCCATACGGAAAGCTGCGTGAGCCAACATCTTAGTACCATTAATATCACCTGGTGCGTAGATACCTGGAACAGAAGTTTCCATGTATTCGTTGACCTTGATACGACCACGATCCAATTCAAACTCAACCTCTCCAATACCTTCAAGGTCTGGCACACGACCGATTGAAAGAAGAGCTTTATTTGCAATGATATCGTCTTTTCCTTCAACTTTAATACGAAGTTGACCATTTTCTTCGATGATTTCTTGCAGTTTAGTACCAGTCAAGATGGTCATTCCTTTACGTTCAAGGATCAAGCGAAGGTTCTTAGAAACTTCTGAATCCATAGCTGGCACGATACGATCCATCATTTCGATAACAGTCACTTTTGAACCAAATGTCATGAAGGCCTGACCGAGCTCGATACCGACAACACCACCACCGATGATAACAAGACTTTCTGGTACTTCGTTCATTTCAAGGATGTCGTCGCTGGTCATGACAAGTGGAGATTCCATACCAGGGATGTTGATCTTGCTGACTTTTGAACCACCAGCAAGGATGATTTTCTTGGTTTCAAGTAATTCAGAGCCATTTACCAAGACGTTCTTGTCTTTAGTAATGGTACCAATTCCTTTATGAACAGTAACTCCGTAGCTACGAAGAAGACCAGCAACTCCACCAACCAAAGTATTGACTACCTTAGACTTGGTTTCAAGGAGTTTGTCCATATCAACAGTGAAGTTAGGATTTTCAATCACAATACCACGATTTGCAGCATGACCGATATTTTCAATAATTTCAGCGTTATGTAGGTAGGTTTTAGTTGGGATACATCCACGGTTCAAGCAGGTTCCACCGAGTTCAGATTTCTCAACAAGGGCAACCTTCCCACCGAGTTGGGCAGCTTTAATGGCTGCAACATAACCAGCAGGACCTCCACCAATCACAACGATATCAAAAGCATCATCGCTCTTACCATCATCGTTTGAAGCACTTGCTGTAGGTACAGGGCTAGCTTCTGGCGCTGCTGCTCCAGCTGTTGGGATATTTTCCCCTTCTTC
>FLSE01248171.1_pt1 | contig 17725 bp, 13 predicted proteins | sample 1550461 | NCBI WGS metagenome assembly FLSE01 (sample SAMEA4031758, study PRJEB14383) | metagenome | biome: human; feature: oral; material: saliva | place: Philippines | collected 2014 | reverse complement strand
GCCCTTTTACAACGCAATAGGTGCCCTTTGACAATGCAAAAGGGCACCTTTCACGATGCAAAAGAGCATCAATTAAGTCCTGAACGCGAATTTTTCTTACAGTGAGCTATTACTTTTTCTTGGCGATAGCCTCCTTAATCATTATGATAACGGTCTTCTCGCCCAGTCCAGAACGCTCCCCAGCATCATGAATAGTAGCCTTCTTCAACATGATTTTTCCCAATGGTGTCTTCAGCATCTTAAAGGGTAGATAGCGTGAAGCCAGCTCATCTTTCACGTGAGGATAGGCCTCGAAGACATCGGCAAGGCGTGTCTCGGGGGTTATTTCTATTTCTTTTGGTGTCTGTTTCGGTGTTTCTTCTTCCTTTTCAGGCGTCTGTTCAGCTGTCTCAGTAGGCTGTTCTTCGTCTTTTCCTGCCCATGTGAGCAGTGTCTGTGAGCCTTCCAACGCACGGATATGCGTACAATCCTGCATCATTTCCAGTACACCACGGAACCTGCCTTGGGCATCTCGCACGGCAAAATAGATGATATAGATGAACATTCCTGGCTTGTTGATCCAGAATTCCGCCTTACTCTGTTCGCCACTACGGAACTTTTCAACGATCTCTTTTACGATGTGTACGCTCTTACGGGGGTGACAATTCTCCACTTTTCGCCCGATAACGTTCTTCGAACGAGGGAAGACACGATGGTCAGTATCGGAATAGAACTTCACCAACTCATTCTCATCAACGAACGAAATGTCGACAGGCAGGTGCTGATAGATGAGGTTTATCTGCTCCAAAGTGAGCTTTCCCGTTGTCACATCCAGCTCCTGTTGTGGTCCGGCAGCGTATCCGTACTTGCTGAGAAGTGCCTGAAGATCAGCTGCAAAACCGTCTGTTGAGGCTGCAGGTGCCGTTGTTGTGGTTGTTGGTTTAGCCACATCAATGAATGCAAAGCCAATCTCTTGGTCGCCATGTTTCATGTCTTCGAACTCAGCCGGTGTGATCAGCGCCAGCGAAGTGGGGTAGAGGATGGTCTCTTCCTTCTCCATCAGGTCGCGTGTATGTGCTATAATCTCCTGCTGAGCAGCGATGAACTCATCGTCTTTGTCGTCCAGCAGCAGCTGATAAGCAGCCTTTATCTCGTCCCGAATGAGGTCATCAAAGTTCCACATCGTCGTCGTTGGACGGTCGAAACCCTTCTTTTCGAGCAGCGGATAGAGCTGATTCTGCTTGCGTTGATAGTGTATTGGATACTCACGCAGCTTGTCATAAAGCTCCAACCACTGGTTCTTGATGAGCGGATATTGCACCAGATCCTCCACAGAGAGGAGCAGTTTGCGCATCTCATCATTCTCTTTATAATAATGTGCGATAGGATGATCGGCAGGAAGTTCTGGTCTACTGTTGTCCATAAAACCGTCCATGAGGTCGATGACCTTACGCATATCCACACGTATACACTCGTCTTCCGACTCTGGTTTGAGGGTCTGTTCCACGTAAGCAAGGTGATACGGACGCACCGTTCCCACCTTTTCACGCATCAGTTTATGCGCCTCTTCAAGTGAAATCTGTCCTGATTCGTATTGATTTTCAATCTCTAATAGGCGTTGCATCTTCTCCATATCAATCTTGGGAAGATGGTCTTTCATCTTATTTGTCATAGTCTTTTCGTCACTGATTATAATTCTTTCTGGTGCAAAGATACGAAGGATAATGCAGGCGAAAGATAACAAATGTTACCTGATAATGTTAAAAATGAACAGTAATTAGTTAAAAGATGTTTTTCGCTCGTTAGCTTTTTGTAACATGACACTCCCTTTTATCCATAAAATATGCTTACCTTTGCGGCAATAAAAAGAAGTAAAATAATGATTCATTCGCTCCGAGCAAGGCTCCAGAAGCTCTCCTTCCGAACGGGAGTTATCATCCTTTTGTGTTGTATTCCTTTCTATATTCTGTCGTTTGCACAGATGCTTTTACCCCTGTCAGTGGGCACAAAAGGGGTGTTATGGGCTGTGTTCTTCGGCTTGGCAAAGGCTGTCCAGTACACGGGAGTAGCCGTTCTGGGAGTGGAAGGATACCGACGAGTGAAGGATTACATAAGAGGTAAAAAGACAAAAACAGGGAAAATGGACGGAATAAAACTGGTGATTTTCGACTTTGATGGGACCCTTGGCGACTCTCAACGGCTCATCACAGACACGATGTTGGCTACTATTGAACGACTGAAGCTGCCCCGTCGGTCACGGGAAGAGTGTGCCCGAACCATCGGACTGCCGCTTGCTGAGTGTTTCTCAAGCATCATCCCCATGACAGAAGAGCAGGCTGAGGAGTGTGCAGAGGTGTATAGTGAGATCTTCAACGTGAAGAATGTGCCCGGTGCAGTGCCTCCTTTTCCTGGCGTTTCGGAGACGATTAAGGCGCTGACAGCCAAGAATATCCATGTCTCCATAGCCAGTAACAGGAGCCATCATTCGTTGCATACGCTCGTAAAGGACATGAAACTCAGCGAACACATCACCTTTCTTGTTGGTGCAGACGATGTTGTGCGGCGCAAACCAGATACTGAACCCATTGAGAAGACCCTCGATCACTTCCAGGTAGCACCTCATGAGACGCTCGTTGTGGGTGATACGGAGTTCGATATCATCATGGGTCGTCGGGCTGGAGCCCATACTTGCGGTGTCAGTTACGGTAACGGAACGCGTGAAGAGCTTGAGAAAGCAGGTGCCGAGCGCATCATTGACTCGTTGGAAGAGTTGGTGTAGGGGTGCCTCCGAGCCTTAAAGGGGGTGCCTCCCCAAGCCCCTCCGGGGGAGGGGATGTGCTGATGACAGTGGGATTATTAGTCTATGTAGGTGTTTATTAAGCCTTAAGGGGATGCCTGTCGTGGAGCAGTTCTTCATCAAAATCATATTCAATGACGACAGGATTACCACCAGTCAGCTCCACTCGTGCCATGGCAAGCTCCTCAGCTTGCTGCCGTGTATCAGATAAATAGAACCCTTGTCCAAAGTCTTTGTTGGGCTTCGACATCTTCAGGTCTATGTTATCGAAGTCTATATTCGTCCCATGAAACAGCTTCATGCTAACTGTCCTCCCTTCCTTCTGCACAGTCCGGCGATGTCCTCTACCATACTTTCGAAGGATTGAGTATGGACATATCCGTAATGTTTGTCTATAAAATCAATCCCACTGAACCGATTTAGATAATTGAAAGCCTGCTTCATCGTGAGTCCAAACCTCTTCCCGAACTCATGAATGAAGATGATAGTCCATTCTAATTTCTCTTCTTTGCAGTATTCCATTGTGCCCCTCCTTAATTATAAATAGGTGTAAAACGAACCGCAACCGTCTGTCTGTGGATGCTGACAGGAGGCTCTCTCGTGCCGCAAACCAACGTGAACAGAAAGGTCATCAACCGATAAACACGGTTGTCACTGTGGACAAAGTTACATAAATATTCTGTATAATTGGTGTCTTATCTTACATTTTCCTATAATAAAGGTGTTAGGTTTTATCCTTTAACTCTCCTGCCTTATCTACCTATCATAGGTCTTTAACCTTTTAATTGTTAAAATCCGTTATTTCCTTTCGGTATCTTTGGTTAATTAAGATGAAATGCTTAACTTTGCACTCGCAATTCAGTAATAGAGCGATTTATCTACGAATTGTTTTGGTTATTTAATATCGCGGGTTGGAGCAGTTGGTAGCTCGCCAGGCTCATAACCTGGAGGTCGCATGTTCGAGTCCTGCACCCGCAACTTATTTCGCAGGAGTTCTTGTTTCACAAGAGCTCCTTTTTTTGTTTAATAGCATTCCTCCGCACTGCTAACTCCGCTCTAAGTCTTCTGCCTCTCTACCTTTATACACTATCCTCTATGCTCTTCCTCCCTGTTCTCCACATCCTTTTTCCTTGTCTTCTCCTACAGAGCATGAAGCGTTAGATTCTGGATTTCAATTGGAAGGGAATACTTTTTTATTAAGATCTCTATGTCTAAATTGCTATTAATCCTATCATTTATCCTTTTATAAACTTGATATTCTGATAAAAAAGCACTATATTTGTGGTGTGTTCTTTTGAAGATGGGAAGTCTGTTCAGTACACAAAAGTTGCAGAATCCATCTCGTAATCTGAACTTAATCTGAACTAAGAGTAATAAAAAAAATGGAAATTGATATGAAACAACACTTTATGAGAAGGGTTATTCTCCCCTTCTTTTTTACAGTATTCATCGTATCTTGTGTTTCGCATAAGACAGTTTTATCAAACAATGTAGACGTAAGAAAATATAAGTATGTCATTTTCGGAAACGAAACAGTAGGCAATAGGGAACTCGATGACATCGTAATGACCGTTGAAAATCAAATAGCGAAGACTAGATTAACAGTGTTATCAGCTTCTAATACCTTAAAGATATCTGAGTGTTCTGATAGTATTCTTACTCCGAATATCCACGTTACATCAGAGAAATGGGATGGAGGACATACATATATAGTATTAACACTTTACGATTATAAGAACAATCAAAGTGTAGCAGTCATAAAAAGTAGTGGTACAGGGTTGACCATAGGGCACGATCAAAGTATAGCACTCAAGGCAATAAAGAAGGAACTTAATAAGCTATTTAAATAAATTCGGATCTTCAACAATAAAGATAGATATGTATCCACACGACAATATCTTTAATATTTACTATAATATAGGTAGGCGAACACCATTCTTAGTTAAAAGATGTGAGCCAGGATTAGCACGATCATCAAGTGAAGAGAGGCGTATAGACCCTAATCAAGACAGGACTTTCTTAGTTGAGAGAGTAAAAGCACGTGGAAAATACGGCAAGGCTTATGGTAAATGTTTTGTTAATGGTATACCTGATGATAGTTATAGACAGGAGGGTTACCCCCATATTCAGGATGAGGAAATTCCCTGTGCAGGATGTGGTAGTTGGGTGTTGATTGATGTTCCAGGTGTTTCATGGGAAGAGATATTTCCTATTCATAAAGCAAACGAAGTGCTTATGTTCGGTAAATATAAAGGGAAAACCTTTGGAGAGGTCTACCAAATGGATTATCAATATCTTTGTTGGTTGGAGACAACAGACAGATTCTTCAATATTGACTTTGCTGAACTTAAACGATTATTTCCTAATGTTGTGTGCTCTCGATAAGAACTTTATTCAAATTGGGGAGGAGAAAGCGTAAGTCTTGTGTTTCACTTTAGAGTATAACAACAAGTGATAACCCGTAAAAGGGTGTTGTCAAAAGCAGAAAAAATAAAGGGACTGAATACCATTTCGTATTTAGTCCCTAACTTTTAACATGTAGAAGAAATACCTTTTGAACAATGATTTATGACTTATCAATAGGAGATATAGCTTTAAGTATGAAGATAAAGTCGAAATAATTGATTTCCTCCATGTACCGATTGATAGCTGTCACAGATGAACCATCTTCTAATTGATAGGTCCCATACCCCATCTCTGCTACCTCGAAGTCCATTGTTCGGGTAGGTGTTTCAAGACGAACAGTAGAAACCTCCTTGAACATATCTTCTACTGTCGTTTGCTCATCAATTGATTTTTGCAATAAAACAACGGTCTCATCAGTAACACTTAAATGTAGCATACCATCTTCAAGGACATCGTCCAAACTGCTTTCTGTCAGTGGAACAACAAGGCAATCGCCCTCTAGACGTGGTGCACGACGCACCAGTTTATGAGCTGGTGGTAGATTATTCTCGTCTATCTCGGGTGTCTCAAAGAGGTTCAACTTCCCTTTAATTCCTCTAATGGGTTCATCAAAGATATAGGCATCTTTTATATGCCATTGATGTTCCACTGGTTCTGCCCAAACCGAAGTAGAGTCGTCGCCATCTCCATTTACTGTTACATAACCAATGATTGCTGAGTATTCCAGGTCTTCAAATTCTGGGAAGTTACCGAACAATTGTTCGTTCTCTATTTCATTGTTTACTTCAAAGATCATTCTATCAGCGAAATTCTTAGGAACCTTCGTTGATGAGGCGTGTATTAAGATGCGACCCTTATAGTTGGGAGCCCACGTTCTATTCTCTATGTCTTTTAGCCCACTCACCAATAGTGAAGCCCATGGCTGTCTTACAGATAATGTTTTCATTTTACTAAGTATTTAATAGGTAAGAATTCTATATAGTAACTACACAATGCCTATTCCTCGTCGTCTTTGATTTCTACAGCCGTTTGTGCATTCCGAGCCTCATCAAACTTCGCCTTCATCGTTGGGTTATTATAGGTGAGTTTACGAATGGTCAGCTCTTCTGTATCCTGGGTAGCAAGGCGCAGGTTATTTTCACTACTAACCAACTCTGCACGCACCTTTTGAAGTTTAGATATAGTAGCATCTATATCCTTAATCGCATCATCAAACTTCCTTGTATAGAGTTCATAATGTCTACTGAACTTTTGCTTGAAGTCTTCCATCTTTGTTTCAAAGTTCGTTACATCCACCTCTTTACTCTGTGCTAAGATGAGCTGCTTCTTATATTCCAATGAGTTCTTCGATGCCTGCACCAACAGTGTGATGAAAGTTACAAAGAATTGTGGGCGAATAACATACATCTTCGGGTAGACATGACTCTTATTTACGATACCACTATTATATAGCTCACTGTCTGCCTCCAACAAACTGACCAACACGGCATACTCACATCCTTTCTTCTTTCTATCCTCATCTAACTTCTTCAAGAAGTCTTCGTTCTTATGTTTGGTGGCAGTAGTATCCATCTCGTTCTTCATTTCAAACATAATAGATAGGTATTCTGTACCATCTTCACTATCTCGGAAGATGAAGTCACCCTTCGTACCATCACTGGCATCATTGTCTTTTTCAAAATAAGCATTAGGCATCAGTGGACGCAGATAACGTTCGAACTCAATACTACAATGCTGTTCTAACGTCTCACCAACCATCTTTGTAGACATCTTCGATTTCAGTTCTTTATAATAGTCTATCTGCTCTTGCTTCATACGCAACTCTCTCTCATGTTGCTTCTGTAGGTCTGCTTCATGTAGCTGAGCCTTACTCCTCTCCTGTTCTATCTCGTTCTGTAGCATCACAATCTTGTTTTCTTTCTCTTGTGCTGCCTGCTGCGCCTTGTTACGCTCATCCATCACAGCCAACTGCAGTTTGTCACCACTCTGGCTAATCTCCGATTTCAACTCACTGATCGTCTTTTCTTTTTCAGCGAGTGCAATCTTCATTTCACTTGTCTTCTGCGACTCTATCCCTTCTAACCGTGCTTTGAGTTTAGCAATCTCCTCATTCATCTCCGACTTCTGTCGAGACAGCTCACTCTCTTTCTCACCTTTCAGTCGTTCTATCTCAGCCACCTTCTGACCTAATTCCTTCTCCTTTTCCGACAACTTATTTTGGAATGTCTGCTCCGTCTTCGTCGTAACCAACGCCAATTCAGCTTTATTACGCTCGTCCATCTCAGTCATTCTCCTCTGCACCTCAGCTTCGATTTCCTTTGTCTTAACTTGGTTCAATATAGAAGCATAGTCGGCCTCATCCACCTTGAAAACATTTCCACACTTAGGGCATTTTAGTTCTTTCATAATCCTATTCTTTAAAGTTATTATTTATGTTACGTGTGCAAAGGTAATACACATGAGTGCAGCCTTTCTGCATAGATACTTTTTTCTTTTTTATTTGTGAGATTAGCGTTCTATATTCTACTTACAACTACACCATTTCTATATTACAATTCTATTTTTATTTTGTTTGCTGTCATTTTAACATTTCCTACCAAAGTACTATGTATTAACGCTTTAGCTGATAGAGAAGCGTGACAGAAGTGACAGGAACTCCATGCTATAGTCAACATTCCAATGATAAGGTTGTCCTCGAAATGTACGTACCACATGACATACCACTTCAACTTGAAATGGGACTAGTGATACTGTGAACACGGTAACCTAAAGCTATAATCATATCAAGGTTATAGAATGTAGTCACGTAAGGTTTGTTATCTGCAGCAGTTTTTCGGAATTTCTGAACAATTGCTTTTCTTGTAATTCTCCTTCTTCAAGGACCAGCAATAAGCTAATTAGGGTAGACTGGATTTTCTATGCAAATAAAAAGTTACTGATTATCATGTTGTTACATATAAATATGATTTTCTTTGCAAATAAAAATCTCTATACATAATATGGTAAATAAGTCATAAATTTCTTCGACTTTGTCTCTGGGTCCACGGGCTTTATCAGTCCTACCTCTACAGTATCAGCAATTATACGAGAAGCTATAGATGAATCATTCTTTGTAAGTTCAAAACGTTCCCTAACAGACAAATTGTTGATATACTCTCCGTTTTCATATTTCAAACAAGCATGTTGGTAACAAGCAGACACCTTCTCATCCTTTATCATATCCTTAAACTTTTTCTGAGGATATAGAAATACTCTTGTATGCTGTTCGCTTTTGGTAAATTTAGGGGCAGGTAAAAACATCTGCTCAATTGCGGAAATAGCTCGGTCTATTCCGCTACCGCGTTTTTCACAAATTCCCAAAAGAAACATTGTCTGAGCCAATTCCTCATTACGTGACTGTGGTGGTAGATCTATCAGCCTATTGATGTCATTAAGTGGTGCTCCTGCATTAGTAATAGCTAGTCTATTAGAGAAAATTTCTATAGTCACAGGTAGTCCCTTTATTCCGAAGTCTTGATGGACTATGGCATTCGCAACAAACTCTCGAATTGCAATTTGAGGATAGGTTGGTATTATTTCTCTCTTTACCCCAATACTCTCTTTACCTGTATTTTGCATGATAAAATCAATTAGGCCTTCAAAGCCGACGGCATATCCGTAGGTGCCATGTTGCTCGAACTCTTGAGAACGATTGTTCGTACCACTATATTTTCTCACGATTACTTCTCTACCACGCAGTTTAGGGAAATCCTTTAAATCTCTTGCAAAAAGTAAAGCTCCCAAATTAGTGATACCCCAGATTCCATTATTCCCGTGACAGAGATTGTATTCACTTAAACGATTAACTATTGAGTCTGTCGAATTTGGAACATCTCTCCCCACGAGTTCAAAGAAAGACTTATAATCCAGATATTGGAGGATCTGTCCCTTTGTAAGATCAGATAAAGCTAAACGCTCTTCAAAGGTGACTCCCTTAGATGTCGCAATCATTTCTTTAACTTGATCACGAGACATCTTTACAGTCTGGCCTGCAGAACGCAAATACGAATCATATATATTATGTCCACGTAGAACTACTGGTTTGTCATGCTGTTCGGGTATATAAATGAACAACAAGTCATAGCCATTATATTTCATAACGCTATGAGCTATAGGAATAGAGTACTCCAGATTATTCTGGGCTATATTACCCAATTTCTGGACAATTTTCTTAATATCCTCTCGCGATAAATTAAAACAACTTCCATCATCATTTACACCATAAACAAGGACACCACCTCCTTTGTTATTTGCAAATGCGCTTATGTGTTGGGCAAGGCGCTCCGTCTTACATGATAGACCACTTTTCCAGTCTAGCTCGTTCAATTCTGTCGGAACTGGGCTAAGACTATCCTCAAGTGTTTTAAAGGCTTTTTCTTTCCAATCCATGTATCTTTTCCTTTCAATTATGTTTAATCTCTTTGATTTGTGATATCCCACCGACTCCAGCATCGCCTGCCCAGCTTCGAGTTCCTCTCTTAAAACGATAGTCTTTTGCCATCTCCTTATAGTCAAAGAAACCATCATCATCAAGACACTCGGTACTTAAAGGTCTACCTCCTATATATGAGTCACTCTCAGGGTACCCCACCAATCGTATTTTATCTGGCAGTAATTATTCAAATCTCGCTTCAAGGCCTCTTGATTAAACTCAGGATTCCACTTTGAATAGGGTACAGTCCTCACGTCAATAAGATAGGATATCTCGAAAGATTTAAGCTCTTCAACGAACTCCTCTATGGACTTATGTCCGTGACCTATAGAATACAGTGATGTCTTCATACTCATACCTTTTACTATTGCAAATATAAGATTTTATTTTTGAATAATCATTCGGACGATTATAAAAATAATACAAGAGGTTGAATTACCATAAGTTTTAGATTGCGGGTTCTTTACTTTATGTTTCAATAAAATAGTGGGAAGCATTTGTTTTGAATTTATATCACAATAGCCCTCCATCCAACAACTTTATTTCTTATTCAGTTTGCTGTCATTTTAACATTTACCACCAAAGTACTATGTATTAACGCTTTAGCTGGTAGAGAAGCGTGACAGAAGTGACAGGAAAACTAATTTCCATGTATTATTAGTTGTTTGCAATCTGTTCCCAAGACGATCTAAGATAATGATATATTGAAGTTATAGAAAGTCGTCAAGTAAGGCTTAGCATGGGCAACAACTGTTCGGATATACCGAACAATTGTCTCCTCATGTAACTCTTCTTCTTTAAAGAGATATCTTATATACTCTGGCTAAAAAGGAGAGAATGACAGAACGTTATGCCTCTGGACCATCTTCAGCAACACATTCATAAAGTGTATCATCGTTCTCTGGCAATGAGTAAAGCCTCGTATCTCCTTTGGCTTCCATGTCATGACCCGCACTCTCAAGGTCGGTGATACAAGATCCTGTTGCAAAGAAATACATCGTGATGATAATACTGATAGCCGCATCTACTTCCTGTTCTGAAGCTGTAGGAGAGATATGTGATTCAACATTACGCCAACCCTTCACCAACAGAAGATATTGATAGAGCTGTTTGTATTGGTCATTTGCACTGTATTTCAAGTTCCATAATGGTCGTATGGCATAGATAACATCCTTCCACGTAACGTCTTGTCCTTCATATTGAGGACGCACCTCTACCTTCTTCATTAAGAAGTAGAGCTTCTTCAAGTATGCTTCAAACTTTGTAACCAAGAGATTGAAACTTACGAACTTGTCTACGATAGTGGCTTTCTTAACAAACAGATTGGTGAAGGCACGCATGATGAAGAGTCCTACTCCGTCTAAGCTTTCCAGTGATTTCTTGTCTAATACATAGAATACACTGTCAATGACTTCGTCCTGTCGACGCATATACTTACTGACTCCAGTCAAGGTATTAGTTAAGATTTCATCAATCCTTGCCTTTACCTTGTCAATATCCAGTGCTGGCTCTTCTTGTTCTTCTTCTACTATTGGTACAACAGTGGAATCCTCTTCCGTATTTTCCTCCTCACTTTCAATTGTAACATCGTCCTTTAGCCATGCATCAAGTATCTTCTTCCTTGCATCCAAGTCAAGTATAAACTTCCTCAGTACACTGTCTGCTTTCGGTAAGACCATGAAGGCAGGAACTGTCTCACCCATAATCTTTGCTAAGAAGTCACTTGTCTTTTGCAGGTCGAGCGTAAGCTTTAAGTTCTCAAAGCGATTAAACTCATTCAGGTTCTGTTCATTGACATCACTACTCATGATATTAATGAGCTGACTTGCATTAAGCCCTGTTGCCTCACTTAACGTCATGATTTGCTTATGCAATTCTTTTATCTGATATTCTGCAATATAGTCGTATATCGTTTTTCCTTTATCGAGGTGTAAGTCTCCACTCTGTATGTCATGTAAGATGATAAGCGCTGTATGCTGGTCTTGTTGCGACAATGAAGCGAAAGTCTTACACAGTTCTTCCAGAGCCGACTTAGTAAGTTCACTACCTGGTCCTTCTGTATATAGGTTCTTTATAAACTTATGGAACTTTGCGTCTATATACTCTGCGTTGATGGTTCCCGTACCTGTCTCGGTGATATAAGTATCTATCTTATATTCCCATTCGTCTTTTGACTCACTGGCTGTTGTCCCATCAAACAATTCACGATAACGCTGTAACAAGATATAATAGGTCTGCTCGTCTATTTCCATCTCTACCTTTGTGTACGTGTCACCATGCTGGAACTCATATGAAGTCTGCTCCCACACAAAACCCTGTAGCTTTGCTGCTTCTATCAAATGGGTCATCTCCGAGAAGCATTTCGCAAACATGTTTCTGTCTTCACGTGAGTCAGGTAGTCGTTCAAAGTCTTTGATATTATGAGAATGGAAGATGTCTCTAATGGTCAGGAAACGCTGATTGATATTAGAGAGGTTTTTCTCTAACTTGTCTACAAACACTCCTAATGGTCTGTCTACATACACCTCCAAGGCGTCATTAACATTCTGCTCCATAGTGTATGGGTAGCTATACCACTTGATAATACCAAATGGTTTCCCTTCTCCAAACAAACGATTGGTACGAGAGAAGGCTTGAATAACATCCACATACTTCATCACCTTATCAACATATAAGGTGTTGACCCACTTTGAGTCATAACCTGTCAACATCTGTGTCACAACAATCAGCAGGTCTATCTGCTTGCTATGGTCTGCTTCTATGCCGATATAGGGTTTCTTATGTGCCAACCTTTTAGCCACGTCCTTCTTGTATTTGGCATAGTTAGCGAGCTGAAAGGTCATACCGTATTTGGCATTATAATCCTTCAACATCTCGACAAGTGCATCTTCACGCACAATGCCATCATCAGAGTTATCGATGTTGTTATCAAAGATGGCTACAACGTTCATAGATGGATAATGCTCTTTGAACAGTTTGTAATAGCTAATGGCTTCTGATATCTTCTTCGTTGCTAAGATGGCATGAAACTTACTATTCTTGCTCAATCTGTCCCAACCTTTCACAATGTCTTGCGCTACATCCAAGTAGTGTTCGTCTCTCTCATAGATATTCTTTGGCAAGTAATGCTCTATACCATGCATTTGTTTCCCATTGTCGGAATAGGTAGCTGGCATTTGCAACTGAGACATAAAGCGGTCGTAGATACTACGGAGTTCATCGTCACCTTCTATGAGTTTTAAGTATTCTTCCGTTGTACGCTTCTTTACTTCAGCCTCTGGGTCACGTTCTTTCAGCTTCAGGTCTATCTGTCGGAACGCTACTAACTCACGCAACTCATCATCGTTGTAGGTGTTAACCCTGTATGGATCAAAGCCTAACACGTTACCATCTGGAATGGCATTGGCTATGGTGTACTTATGAAGCATATCACCAAAGAGCGTCGATGTCATTATCTCGTTCTTTGCATTCTCTTCAAAGACTGGTGTTCCAGTGAAGCCGAAGAGCAATGCACGTGGGAAGGTGTGCTTGATACTGATGAGCATTTCACCGAACACACTACGGTGACACTCATCAATGATGAACACCAACCGTTTCTTACCTATCTGGTCTATTAGCTCCTTAGAGATGGCTGCTCCTTCCTTTATGTTACTCATCTTTTGGATAGATGTTACAATAAGGCGGTCGTCTTTATCCGTACTTTTCAGTTTGGCAAGCAGCACTCTGGTGTCCGACGTGTCTTGTATGGAGTCTGTCTCTCCTGCAAATCCTCTATATTCATCAAGCGATTGCACTGCGAGTTCTATGCGGTCAAGTAGGAACACTACCTTATCGGCATCACCAGAGTTGGCTATTAGTTGCGCCGACTTAAATGATGTCATCGTCTTACCCGACCCTGTTGTATGCCATATATAACCGCCACGGTGCTTATGGTCGTCCCAATTTGTTTGCTTTACAACATCGCTTATCTTGCTAACGGCGAAGTATTGATAACTACGAAGCACCTTCAGGGTCTTGTCCTTGTCGTCGGCAATGGTGTAGAACCCCACTAACTGGTGTGCCATAGGGATTGACAGTAGGTCGGTGGCTACCTTCTTCCAGTCGTTGACTACCGTGTTGTTAAAGTCTTCCCAATGGAAGTAGTACTGTGGTTGGAAGGCGTCTTCTTTACCAGGGTTGGCAAAGTAGAGTGTCTCCTCTGGTGTCATTGCCACAAAGATTTGCACCATAGAGAAGATACCTTGCGCGAAGATGCCTTCGTGCATGTAACGTTTCAACTGGTAACAAGCCTGACTCACATTCACCTTGCTGCGCTTTAGTTCTATGTGAATGACGGGCATACCGTTGATAAGCAGCATCAGGTCGCCTCGTCGGTCGCCAGCCATAGCCTCCTTGGTCTTGAACTTTGGTTGGCGAACTATCTGATAACGACTTTGTCCAGCAGAGATTTCCTTGGGGTCGAATATCTTTAGGTAGACAGTCTTACCATAGTTATTACTATCCTTCTGGCAGTCACGTTTGATGCAAAGCTGCTGTCCATTGATAAGGTTGTTGATAGCGTAGGGCGAATCACAAAGGTTTACTTGGTCAATAACCTGTTGCATCTCGCTTGTTGTGAGCGGATGGTTACCCAACTGGTCTATCCCTCGGTTGTTATCATAGATGATATTAGCCCAGTTTTGCACAAGCTCTTCTTCGGTTGGGTTCTTTATCACCTCGTTCCAACCGTGCTGAAGCAGGTGGTTAGTTAATGCTTCTTCAAATTCAAGTTCCTTTACGAAACCTTGTATGTTGTTACTCATAATCATTCTGTCATTAGGTTGTTATACAAACATTTTGTCTAAACAAGCAGCCTTTATCTGCCTTAGCTTCTCTAATCGCTGCGTCTGAAGAGCTATCTGCTTATCTAAAGAGGTAAAGTAAGAGGCTATCTGCTGTTGTTCATTTTTATCTCGAGGACAATAAATAGGCATCTCATAGAACAATTCATTACTTATTGATAATCTATCAAATCTTGCGCCTGTATTACCATTATCCTTCATGAATTTATGCCATACGTTTGTATGAAAGTAAATATCAAGAAAGCTTTTGTTAAATCCTGTCACTCTAAAAACATAATAAAGAGGAGACACAACACCAGCATATCCTAACTTGTTCATATTAATAGGACCTACTGGAGCTAAAGTAGATATACGCGGGTTATAAACAAAATCATTTGGTTGAACTATGAAATATCCACTTACATTATCTGTGTTAGACACATCATGATCAAAGAAATCTCTCTGATTAATAATACCATATTCAGCAGAATTCGTTAATGTTATAGATATGTTATTTAACCTATTTTTCTCAATTACTTTGGTGCTTATATCTTTTAGTTTTACTTCTTCCCACTCTCCTTCAAACCCTTTGAACCTAATCTTAGGTACGGTCTCTCCCTTCTGTGGGAACATTGCTTGTAGGCTCGCTTCCTTCACTTGCTTTAATGAAGCAAGGCGAGAAGAGGCTGTGGAGATTTGAGTATCAAGAGAAGAAACATAACGAGCAATAACCTTTTGCTCTTCTATATGAGGGAAATAAACACAACCTTTTGCTATGTCACTGTTTCGTAGATGAACAATTGTCTTACCTTGTGCAAAAACACTCAATTGCATACGTGTTGGACTATAAGTAATTGCCATAGCCATAAATGTAGGATCATATAGTTTAGTATCAAACTTGAGTATATTCAAATCGCCACCAAGAATGACGCCTGCATTCTTAACAGTAGATGCTACCGATATGTCCTCTGGAGATTCGCCAGAGCCTGGTATAATAACTTCTCCCCCCGTCGAATACACAGAGTTATTCTTTGGAATGACAAATGTATCAACAGTATCAATGACAGATTCATACTTTGTATACATACGTCCATACAATATTATTGGATTCCCATCTTTACAGAGGTCTGTTTTAGAATATCCAGATCCTTTTGAGAATGTTACCATTTCTCCCAATGTATAAGGAATCCATACTCCATGAAATCTCTTAAATCTTATTTGAGGTTCATTCATTTCTTACTCCTTTATCAACTCCTTTAACCCTTCTATTGCACGCTCATCACCTGTTAGTTGGTCTATGAGCCCAGCTAACTCTTTGTTTGTTGAGGCAAAATCGTCATTGATTTGCTTATAGCTGACTGCATATTTCTTATTCAGAGCAACGACAGACGTCTCGAGTGTGGTGGTAAGTGCCGAACGTAATGTATCGTCTATTCCGTTACATACTGGCTCTATCCACTTCTCGTGTAAGAGTGTTGCCACCTCTGTGTCGGATAGGTTTTCGATAGCTTCTACGGTCTTATCAATAAGCTGTTGCTTCGCTATTCTTATCTCTTTGTTCGTCTTTGTCTGCTCGTTCCAGAGTGCAACTATCTTTTCGAGCTTTGCCTTTGTCTCTGGTTCTACATCAGCCTTGGGCTTTGCATTGGCTTTAATGGCTGCCTTATCGAAGGCATTGTCCTTCTCGGCATCGCAATAGTTCTCTGTCTCTTCCTCTGTAAACGAGTCGTGTAGGTCGTCGAGCTCGCTCGCTATGACTTCTATGCGCTGTTGCATATTGGCAATGGCAGTAAGTTCTGCTTGGAACTTCGCCTGCTGAACAAACTCAAAAGGAATAATGCGACCCTTTACACCATCAGGTACTTCTATCTCTTCATCGCCCTTCTTCACCATCTTATAAGCTGTCTCCACCTCACGAGCAGCGTTAAGTCCGTCTTGCTGCAGGGTCTCAATGTCGTTGACTATCGTCTGCCAATTGTCTGCTAAAGCCTGATAAGCAGCATACTTATCCACGAGTGCTGTGTTCTCCACCCGCTTAAAGATGTCGGTGGCTATCTCATCTAATGCGGTGAGTTCGTGAACTGTCATCGTGTTGTCTATCAATCGTTGGTGCATAGCATCGGCAAAACCTTCAAAGGCATTGGCGAACTGCTGTTTAAACGACTGCACATCTGCATTGTTTTCTATTGTCTGCCTTACTTCCTCCGTGCGCAAAAGAGAATAAGGCTTGTCCGCCTCTGCCACAAACAAGTCGGCTCGCAGAGATGGGAAAGCCTCCCAATAGCGTTGCAGACTGTCTATTTCGGCGTTAGGAATACCCCCAAATACTGTCGCATAAATATCGTAATGTTCGGTCTCCTCATTGCCATCTACATAACGAGGAATATTCAGGTTGTACCCATTCTCACGTATCTCCTTACGACTGACAGTGCGAGAAAAGCCCCTCACCGTGGCACGGTTGCGCACGGTATCAGCAATTTTCTTAATATCACAAGCCCGCAGTTTGTTTTGTTTTCCATCTTTCACAAAGCACTTGCTGGCGTCTATCACCAGTACATCGTCATTCTCACGATGTTGCTTTAAGACCATGATAAGCGTAGGAATACCCGTTCCAAAGAAGATGTTAGCAGGTAGACCGATAATCGCATCAATGTTGTTTGTCTCAATAAGGTTTGTTCGGATCTGTTCTTCTTCGCCTCCACGGAACAACACACCATGAGGAAGAACTATTGTAAGAATGCCGTCTGGCTTCAGATGGTGTAACTCATGTAGCAAGAAAGCATAGTCAGCTTTGCTTTTAGGCGCTACACCGTAATTCTTAAATCGGGCGTCCATCTCGCGGTCGGTTGGATCCCAATGCTGGGAATAAGGCGGATTGCTCACAACAGCATCGACATAGAGCGGCTGATTGATTTCGCTTCCTACCTGCTGTAAAGGCCAGTCCTCGTCTAACGAGTCGGCACAGCGTGTATAGATATTGCTGGGTTGAATACCCCGCATGACAAGGTTCATACGGGTGAGGTTGTAGGTATTCTCCTTCAGTTCCTGCGCATAATACTTCACTTTGTTCTTATCGGCAATGTGTCTGCCAACCGACTTACCGATTGTAATCAACAGTGAACCAGACCCAGAAGTAGGGTCATAGATTTCTATCTGAGACTTATTCTTCTGACTCTCCGCCACAAGTTCCGACATAAGGATAGCCACCTCGTGGGGCGTATAGAACTCGCCTGCCTTCTTACCTGCACTGGC
>FLSE01338479.1_pt1 | contig 17733 bp, 17 predicted proteins | sample 1550461 | NCBI WGS metagenome assembly FLSE01 (sample SAMEA4031758, study PRJEB14383) | metagenome | biome: human; feature: oral; material: saliva | place: Philippines | collected 2014 | reverse complement strand
GACTGTAATTTAGCATGTAAATATTGCTTTGCTAGTCAAGGCGATTACGGCGGTGTAAAACGCGAATTGATGAGCTTTGATGTAGCTAAACGTGCTGTTGATTTTCTCATTCAAATGAGTGGCACTCGTCAACATTGCGAAATCGATTTCTTCGGTGGTGAACCTCTTCTTAACTGGGATGTGGTGAAACAAACTGTAGAATATATTGAGCAAGAGGCGCCAAAACATAATAAAATCTTTAAATTGACATTGACTACCAATGGTATGTTATTGTCTCAAGAAAAAATCGATTATGTAAACGAACATAAAATGAGCTTGGTCTTGTCTCTAGATGGTCGTGAAGAAGTACATAATGCTATGCGCCCAGTTGCTGGCAGTGGAGCTAACTCTTATGAATATATTGCTAAAAACTTAGTTAATGCAGTTAAGCAACGCCATGGTTTAGAATATTATGTGCGCGGTACATATACGCATAGAAACCTTGATTTTACGAAGGATGTATTGGCTATGTCCAATTTAGGCTTTGAACACTTGTCCATGGAGCCTGTAGTCGGTGAAGAAGGCGATTACGTACTTCGCGAAGAGGATTGGCCAACGCTTGAGAAAGAATATGAAAAGTTAGCAGATATATATTTGCAACGACAAAAGGAAGGATGGGGAGAAAAGTTCAACTTCTTCCACTTCCGTATGGACTTGTATCGCGGACCCTGTATGGCGAAACGTTTACGCGGTTGTGGGGCCGGTCATGAATATATGGCAGTGGTACCAAATGGCGATATTTATCCATGTCATCAATTTGTAGGCAAAGATGGTTATATACTTGGTAATGTATATGAAGGTTTAAAAAATACTGAAATTCCAAAGGATTTCCGCAATACTCATGTATTCACAAAACCTACCTGTGCAGAATGCTGGGCTAAATTCTTCTGTTCTGGTGGATGCCATGCCAATAACATTACATTGGGCGGCGACCTTCAAACTCCGTATGAGTTTGGTTGTCGTCTACAAAAGAAACGCATTGAATGTGCTATTATGATTCAAGCTGAGCTTGAACAAGCTGGTATTGATGGCAGTATTCCTGCAGCTTTAGGATAGACAGTTTACATATTGTTATACATTTTGTAATAGGAGCCACTATGGACACTAGATTGGAAGAAAAACAAACTATTGAACGTTGGGGGATTCGATTTACAGGTATCGTACAAGGGGTCGGATTTCGGCCCCTTGTTTCTATGTTGGCCCATCAATTAGGAATTACCGGGTTTGTATATAATGATAGTTCTGGTGTATATGTAGAGGCCCAATCTGATGCAGATACATTACAGTTATTTGTGGATACTATACAAGAAGAACAGCCGCGCTTGTGCCGTATCACGCATGTGAGCATTACTAAGGTTGATTCGTCTGTAAATGAAGATGGCAAAGAATTTGTGATCGCTCAGTCTCCACTAGAAGGCACTGTCAACACATTCATTAGCGCCGACACATCACCATGTGATGATTGTTTAGCTGAAATGAAGGAACCTGGTAGAAGATACGATTATCCATTTATCAATTGCACCAATTGTGGACCTCGCTATTCCATTATCAAATCTATGCCTTATGATAGAGAACGTACTACCATGGCGGATTTTACCATGTGTGACGACTGTCATGACGAATATATTGATGTAAATGGGCGTAGATATCATGCTGAGCCCAATGCATGTGCTCAATGTGGCCCCAGTTATCGATTGTTAGATAAGGATGGTCATGTATGTGCTGTGGAGGATTGTTTTGAACGTGCTAGAGAGCTAATTGCCAATGGGGCCATTATAGCCTTAAAAGGAATTGGTGGATACCATTTGGTATGTGATGCTACTAATGACGAAGCTGTACAATTATTACGTGAAAGAAAACGTCGCAAGGATAAGCCTTTCGCTATTATGGCTGGTTCCATCGATATTGTAGAAGACTTTGCCATCGTCAGTGATGGTGATTTAGATGCGTTAAGCGATATGGCAAGACCCATTGTTCTGCTTGAAAAAAATGGTTCTCCTCAAAGAGTTATCAGTGACTTGGTGGCACCTAACAATCATTTAATCGGTGTCATGTTGCCTTATGCGCCTGTTCACCATGTCTTAGTTCCTCATGATGCAATATGGGTCATGACCAGTGGTAATGCAAGCGGGGACTCTGTTATTTATAATGATGAAAAGGCTTTTTCCGATTTACATACTATAGCGGATTATTTTTTAACACATAATCGTCAAATTTATGCACCTGTCGATGATTCTATTGTATCAGTAGTGGAAGATACGCCTGTATTAATTCGTCGGAGTCGTGGATATATTCCAGAACCAATCCACTGTGAATCAATCAACGATATATCGATACTCGCTATGGGGAGCGATCTTAAAAATACATTTGCTATTAATAAGAATCAAGAAATTTTGATAGGACCCCATATTGGTGATTTAGCTAGTCAGTCTACGCACGATACCTTTGAGTGGACTATACAACGTTATGAACAGCTCTTTGATGTACAACCACAAGCCATTGTTATGGATAAGCATCCAGCATTTTTCTCATCCAACTATGGAAGAGCATTGAGTCAAAACTTGCATGTTCCTGCCATAGAGGTTCAACATCACCATAGTCATATTGCAGCTGTTATGGCTGAATATGATCTGAAATACCCTGTGTTAGGCATCTGTTTTGATGGCACTGGATATGGAGATGATGACACGATATGGGGCGGTGAATTTATGCTGTGCCATGGTGCAGAGTATATGCGTGTTGCACATATTCATTTAGCTCCGTTGCCGGGTGGTGAAAAAGCTGCGAAGGAACCGTGGCGGCAGGCTTTATGGTATCTGCGGAACCATTATGGAAATGATTTGCCTGATGTGTATAAGACATGGCTAACTACCTTGCCAGATGGATGGCAGATTTTAGATAAAGCACTACAATCTGATATGCCCATGATGATGACTTCCAGTGCAGGTCGGTTGTTTGATGCGGTTGGATCCTTGCTAGGACTAGGGAATGAGCATTCTTTTGATGCACAAATCGCTATAGCTCTGGAATCAGCATGTCAAAATGTAGATGGACGCTTGTTAGACTTTAATTATGATGGTGAGGTTTTAGACCTTGTGCCCATGGTACAGCAAATTATGGATGGCTATTCTCGTGGTGAAAGTGTCGCTTCATTAGCTGCAAGCTTTCACAAGACACTGGCCATAGCTATTTGCGAAGTAGGTGCAGACTTATGTGAACGCTACGGTATCGATGATGTATGTGTTGGTGGTGGCATTTTCCAAAATCGCAGGCTATTAGCATCCTTACAACATAAGTGGCATCATGGCATGCTGTATATTAATAAGAAGGTACCTTGCAATGATGGAGGCCTATCGTTTGGGCAACTATGGATTGCTCATCAAAAAATGAAATAAAAGTGCCTTTGGTTACATAAGATATCTTGTATTTGTGATACAATTAATACGTTAAAATATTTAGATTAATAGTTATAAGTATATATTTATAATTACTATTGAGGAGGGTATATGTGTTTAGCAGTACCAGCACAGTTAGTTTCTATTAATGATGCCATTGGCACTGTAGAATTAACAGGTGCCACGCGTGATTGTAGCTTACTTCTCGTGCCAGATGCAAAGGTGGGGGACTGGTTATTAGTCCATGCCGGTTTTGCCGTTCAAATTGTAGATGAAGAAGAAGCGAAGGCAACATTGGATGCCTTCCGGGAGTTGGAAGAACTTGAAGAAGCTTACTTTGCAGGAAAAACAGAAAACAGCTGATGCTCTATTACATCGCATCAATGAACTTCACACACCTGGTGAACGGGTGCGACTTATGGAAGTATGTGGCACACATACGGTATCCATTTTTAGAGAAGGGTTACGTCAATTATTGCCATCTGGGATAGAATTGGTCAGTGGTCCTGGATGTCCTGTATGTGTAACGGACCAAGTGTATATGGATAAAGCCTTAGCATACGCAAATCGCGATGATGTCATTATCGCTACCTTTGGCGATATGTTAAAAGTACCTGGCAGTTATAGCAGCCTTAGTGAAGCCCAAACACAGGGTGCTCATATTCATGTTATCTATACGCCGTTAGAAGTGTTGGAACTAAGTAAAAAACATCCTGATAAATATATAGTATTTTTAGCAATAGGTTTTGAAACGACTATTGCTGTCATCGGTGCTACTGTGAAAGCTGTAGCACAGGCTGGTGTGAAAAATGTATTATTCTTGGTGTCTCATAAATTGGTTCCGCCTGCATTACGAGCCTTATTAGATCGACAAGCAGGACAAATTGATGGCTTTATCTTGCCGGGGCATGTAAGTGTTATCATAGGCGAAAAACCATATCAATTTTTACCGGATGAGTATAAAATACCATCTTGTATCGCTGGGTTTGATGGGGTAGAAATATTATCTGCTATCGTTAATATTTTAGAGCAACGTAAAAGTGGTCATTTTGAAGTAGGTAATACCTATCATTCTGTTGTCATGAAGGAAGGCAATCCTGTAGCTGTGCGCATGATGAATGAAATATACGATGTTTGTGATGATGCATGGCGTGGCATTGGTACAATTCCAAATTCTGGGTTACAGCTTAATGATGACTACGCATTTTTAGATGCAGAAAAAATGCTTCCTATACAGCTAGAAAAACCGTCTCTTGATCCTAAAGGTTGCCAATGTGGTAGTGTATTACAAGGTTTAATCAAACCTAATGAGTGCCCGCTTTTTGGAAAAGCTTGTACACCGGATCATGCGGTAGGTGCTTGTATGGTATCTGTAGAAGGTAGTTGTGCTGCATGGTATAAGTATGGCTTTTCTAGTGGCGGATTAGCCTGGGAGGATTAAATGGAACGAGTTCGTTTAGTTCATGGTAATGGTGGCCGTTTTAGCCACGAGTTGACAGAACGATTTATATTAAAATATTTTACTAATGATCTGTTAGCGCCCTTGCATGATGGGGCACAATTTCCGGTATCATCTGGCAGAATGGCTTTTACAACCGATTCCTATGTTGTACAACCAACCTTTTTCCCTGGTGGTAATATAGGTAAATTAGCTGTATGTGGTACAGTCAACGACCTAGCTATGAATGGTGCTGTTCCACAATATCTAAGCTGCGGGTTAATATTGGAAGAAGGATTGCCCTTCGATGAGTTAGAAGAAATTCTAAGCACTATGGCAGATATGGCAAAACTTGCGAATGTACAAATCGTAACGGGTGATACAAAGGTCGTAAAAAAAGGTGAAGTTGATAAAATTTACATCAATACGGCTGGTATTGGTATGATTCCCGAGGATATTCATATAAGTCCAAATTTTGTAAAACCTAATATGGATATCATCTTATCTGGATCGATTGGTGATCATTCTATAGCTGTTATGGGTGAACGATTTGGCTTAGAATTGTCAAACTCTATTAAAACCGACTGTGCTCCATTAAACCACATGGTTCACGAAGTATTACAGGAAGTTGGCCCTCAAGTTGCATTACTACGCGATCCGACGCGTGGTGGTGTTGGCACAGTCCTTAAAGAGATAGCGGAGCAAAGTCAAGTAGGGATAAAGGTAGAGGAATCTCAATTTGTTATTCATGATGAAGTGAAGTCTGTTTGCGACATATTGGGGTATGACCCTTTATACTTAGCCAATGAAGGTAAATGTATCTTCGTAGTAGACCCTACTGTAACTGATCGAGTATTAGACATATTGCATGGTTTCCAAGAAGGACGCGAAGCAACACGTATTGGTGTCACTATGGATAAAAATATCGGTAAAGTGGGTTTACAGACATCCATTGGTGGCGTTCGTCTTGTAGACTTACTCGGCGAAGATCAAGTGCCAAGAATTTGCTAAGTTTTAGTATCTAAATATGATATGCTGAAAAACATAGTTAAAAATTCAATTGTATAAAATTCATAATAAACTCATTGTATTTTTATATAATTTTACTATCTTTAAGTGTAAGTATTAATACTTTCACTAGAAACTATGTATAGAATTTGTTAAAATATAAGTATCTATTAGGAGGCTTATCATGAAAAAGAAAATTATGACCGCTGTTCTAGGGATTTGTTTGACTACAACTGCATTTGGTGGTATTTTAACTACTCAAGCTGGTGGTTTAAGTAGCATCCTTGGTGGTGCCGCTAAAATCGGTGGCGTTGGCATTTTAGTTAGCAAATTTGGTCCACAAATTGATTCTTTCTTAAATAAATTACTAAAACAAAATAATTTGAGTACTGAATATACTACAAAAGTAGTGCCTATTATTAGTATTGGCTCAAAAGGATATATTGGTGCTGCCCAAGTAACTGGCCCAGCATCTAGCATTGAACAAGTTAAGGCGGTGGCTCAAGTAGAAGGTAGCTTTAATGGTATGGTTCGTGTTAAAGGCCTAGTTCCAGTAGATAGTACAAACCCTGTAGGCGCTTCCCGTGTTCAAGGTGTGGGCGTATCTGCGCTTATTGATTTGAAAATTTAATGGCCACTGAGTTACTCCGTTAAGGAGAGCTCAGAAAATAAGCACGGTCTTAGGCCCGTGCTTATTGTGCTGTTTAACGTATATGTCCCATAGAGGATGAGTTGTGGAGGATTATATGAAGAAGCAAGTACTTACACTTTTGATGGCATCTTTATTGACAGGCACAGCATTTGCTGCACCTGGTACAGTTACGGAAAAAACACAAGTATTAGAAAGCACTGTATATGGTGCACCTCAAGATGGCGCTGTAGTAGATCGCATTAACCAATTGGATGAAACTGTGTATGGCAATGGTTTTTCTGGTAATTCAGCTACATTGAGCAAACGTGTAGATTCTTTATATGATTCTGTAGAAGGTAGTGGTACTAACATTTCTTTACGTGAAGAAATGGATGCACTTGAGTATACATACCAAAATAGTATTAATGATGGCTCATTGGTAGAACGTGTTGAAAAAATGGAACGTAGTGTTAATGGCAGAATTTCAACAGGTTCTTTACAAAAACGTATCATTAGCTTAAAAACTAAGGTCTATGGCAGTAATGTGACCCTTACTAACCAAGTGGGAACATTATCTTCTGACCATGTATTTAAGGTAACATTAAATGATGCGGTATCTACAAAAACAAGTCATGAAGGGGATACAATTAAATTTACTGTTGCGGAAAATGTAATGGATGGCAATGTATTGCTCGTTCCAGCAGGTACTGTAGGCTCCGCAACGATTACATCCTTGAAAAAAGCACGCTCCTTTGGACGTAATGGTGCATTAGATATTACATTTGATACTGTTCCAGCTATTGATGGCACAGAGTTTACTGCCGTTCAAGGAAATGAAGCGAAAGAAAAAACTAAAGGGGAAATTAAAGCGGCTGGTGCGTCTGTTGCTGGTGCAGTATTGCTTGGACCTGTAGGCTTAGTAGGCGGTGCTTTCATTAAAGGTAAAAATATTGATTACCCTGTAGGATCTACTATATTTATTCAACCTCAAGACTCTGTTTCCATTCAAGGTCTTGTTATTGGTGGTGATGGTTTAGCTCACAGTGATGATGAACTAGCTGAAGCTGTGACAGTACCGACTGCAACTGATGGTTCCGTAGATAGTACTGTGGATGAAGCAGATGATTCAACTGTGAACACTGACGAAGAAGATACAAACACTGCTGATACAGAAGAAGTAGAAGATACAAATGATACAGCAGAAAATGTATCACAACCAATCGTCGTAGTAAAACGTAACCAATAGAGGAGTTTAGTAACCATGAGGAAACAAAGAGTACAATGGCTCGTGGCAGCATGCTTGCTTTGTTTAGCCCAGCCAGCGTGGGCTGCTTCAGATTCAATTACATATCAAGATAGTTTAGATAGTATATCTGAATCATATCCAGGTGAATTACAACAACCTTCGACACCTGAACGCAGCAATATTCGTGTTGTTCGTCGTGGTGCTTCACCGATTACTGCACCGACAGAAAAGTTACCAACTCGTGTAGATGCAGATAAGATGACATATTCTGGTAGTACTGGCGATGTAAATGCTTTTGGCAATGTAGTGGTTACACAAGGGAATCGCACATTATTAGCTAATCGTATTACAGGCAATACTAAAACTACAGAGTACAGAACTGCAGATGGTCCATATCGCTATTTAGAAGATGGTGGTAAAACAAAAGACCTTACAGGTGATGTTATGACCTATCGCACTAGCGACCAGCATTTTGATGCAGGTCATACACAAGGATGGTCTGATCCGTATTATGTGAAAGGGCAGAATTTATCCTATGATGGACAAACTGGTTCCATTGAAAAGGGTATGATTACATCTAAACATGCGATGGCATTTAAGCATACACCTGATTATCGTATTGAAGGTGAAGATATTAAGATTTACCCTGGTGATAAGGTAGTCATTCAACATCCAAGCTTTTACATTAAGAATTTTAAACTCTTTAGTTTAAAATCTTACACAAAATCTATACGTGGCGATAAACAAGGTAAAGTAAGTGCATTTTCTATTATGCCTAGACCTATTTATAACAGTGATGATGGCATAGGTCTACGTGGTAATGCAGAAATTCCATTAGGTAAATCTGGTGAAGCGTATTTTGATTATAAATGGTATTCAAAGGCCGGATTTAAGCCTCAAATTGGATATCGTTATTTCCTACCTTGGGGTACTGCATCCATAGGATATAGTAAGGTATCTAATGAATATAACGATGAAACTGTATGGGTAGAAAAAATCGGTGAACTTCGTGTCGATACACACACGTACCACATTGGTAAATCTCCATTTACTGCACGTGGTGAAACAAGTATTGGTTATTGGAAGGAAGGTTCTGTAAAGGGATCTCATAAGGATTATAAGGTAGAGGTATCTCATGATCCAATCAATCTTTGGAAGGATGGCACATTGCGATTCTTCGGTGGCTACCAACGTGACTATTATGGCTATGATAAATCGATACGAAGCATGCCATACTGGGGTGCTCAATTCCGTACATCTGTTGGACCGAGAGTTAATGCGTGGGTTTCCTATAATCAACGTAATATTAATTATAATAATTCACCATACCGTTTTGACAGTACTGAGCTTCCTAAAGAACTTATTTATGGTGGGTCCTTTAAATTAACACGCCTCGATGATATTTCTGTAAGTGTTAAACAAAATATGATGAGTGGCGATGTGGATTCCATCTATTACACATACCATCGCGATTTGCACTCCTTTGATATGTATGTAACATATAAAGATTCCCATAAAAATAACGATAACCAATGGAAGATTAAATTTGTTGGTAAAGATTTCTAAGGAGCATAAATATGAAGTCTATTCGTAAGGCTGTTATTCCAGCTGCTGGTTTCGGTACACGATTTTTACCAGCCACGAAAGCACAACCAAAGGAAATGTTGCCTATCGTCGATACACCGGCGATTCAATATATTGTAAAAGAAGCACTCGATTCTGGTATTGAGGAAATCCTTATTATAACAGGACGTAGTAAACGTGCTATAGAGGATCACTTTGATAGTAGTGTTGAATTAGAAGAGCTATTACAAAAGCAAGGTAAAAATAAACAATTAGCTATGGTAAAAGATTTGGCGGATATTAAAATTCATTTTATTCGTCAGAAATCACCGCGTGGTTTAGGTGATGCCGTATTATGTGCTAAAGCGTTTATCGGTGATGAACCATTTGCCGTATTATTAGGTGATGATATTGTTTATAATCCAGAAAAACCATGCTTACAACAGTTGATGAATTGCTATGAACAACATCCAGGTATCATATTAGGTGCTCAATTTGTACCGAATGAAAAAGTAAGCTCTTATGGTATTGTGTCCGGAGAACCGTTGGCAGATAACTTATATCGCGTTCATGGTTTAGTAGAAAAACCAAGTGTTGATAAGGCACCGTCCAATTTAGCTGTTCTTGGTCGCTATATTTTAACACCTGATATTTTTGATATCTTAGAGAATACAAAACCAGGTGTTGGTAATGAAGTACAACTAACAGATGCATTAGCTGCATCAAAAACAGATACATATGCATTAGCCTATGAAGGGATTCGCTATGATACAGGTGATAAATTGGGCTATTTGAAAGCTACTGTTGAGTATGCTCTTAGAAATGAAGATTTAGGACCTACATTTAGAGAATATTTGAAAGGTTTGAAATTATAAACTAAATTATATATTTTTTCGACCTAGATATAAAATTGAGGCCACCGTTGATTATCAATGGTGGCTTTTCTTGTTAACCTGTGTATAGATGTTGGTTGACTATGATGGAATCGTTGATTATAATTTAATAGTAATGGTATAAAACTATTATTATAATGATGAAATATAAGGAGTGACATGCGAGATTTATTAGCTCTTTTAACTGATGAAACTACATTAAATTTACCTACTAATTGTGTTATTACAAAGGCTTATTTTGATACACAAGGTACAGCGAATACTGTGTTTCATAATGTAGAGTACAGAAATAATCGTATTTTTGTTTGTATGTCTAATACAAGCGGTACATTATGGGTGGATTTATTACAATTAACGAGACCTTTACAAATTCGTCAGATTCCCAAAGTTAACGAAGGAGATAAGACTCTTGCATTTACAAAGGATGAAATTATACAATTCGTAGAGGATGTAAACGATCGTAATCGTATTCATCGTGAAGCTCCTTATATAGTTCCAGGTTTACTTATACTTGAACACCTTTGGAATCATATGATTAATCATAATACGACTGTTGGGGTATCTATCCGCTTTTTATCGCCCATGCTTGCTGATGATTGTGTTAATATTGATAATCGGCGTAAAATGGGTGTATTGGATGGCCTATTAGATGATATGGTTCTGTTCAAAGCTCGTCTCTATGATGAGCATAAAACGATGTAATATTTTTATATAAATGAGGTATATTATGGAAGCAAGACGTTTAACAAAAATGGCTTTATTAACAGCGCTATTATGCGTGTCCGCATGGATTTCATTTCCACTACCATTTAGCCCAGCTATGGTAACCGCATTAACATTGGTAGCTACATTGACAGGTTTATTATTATCTCCTAAGGATACATTAATCGTATTCATCGTCTATGTATTGCTTGGAACTGTAGGATTACCAGTATTTGTAGGTGGTACATCTGGACTAGGTAAGCTACTTGGACCTACTGGCGGCTTTATCTTCTCTTGGCCAGTTGCTTACACTTTGTTAAGTATCTGTAAAGGTAAATCAAGAAGTTTCTTATCTTATAGCTGGCGTTCTATAGCCATTACAATTCCTGTAGTATATATTTTTGGTGTAGCTGGATTTATGATTGTTACAGGAACTCCATTTTGGGCATCTCTACCAATCGTGATGCTTCCATATATTCCTGGTGATATTGTAAAATGTTTAGTTGCCTCTTGGTTAGCTACAAAAATTAAAATATAATGATGATATGTGTAGGAGGTGTTATTAGTACACCTCCTTATTTATATGGAGAGCTACTATGTCTGTTTTTATTCATAATGGTTTACGAACCCCCATTGGTGTGGTCAATGGACAATATAAATCAATACGCCCTGAATTACTTGGCGCAAAGGTTATCAACCAGTTGTTTTATCGTATGGAACAGCCTTCTATTGATACTATTTTTTGTGGCAATGCTGTTGGTACAGGTGGAAATATTGCGCGATTGATGGGGCTTTACAGTGAGTTGCCAAACACCATTCCGGCTGTTACGGTGGATATGCAATGTGCATCGGGGATGATGAGTATTGAGATGGCCTATGCTCATATAGCATCTGGACTGATGAATACGGTGATAGCTGGTGGTATTGAAAGTTCGTCCTTACAGCCTATGAGAAGATATGCAGAATATGATGATCGTCGGGGCGATTATATGGTGGCGCAATTTTCCCCTGAGGATAGTTCACCGTTAGCTATGTTAGAAGGAGCGGAGCGCACCATGATAAAACATGGCGTAGGTGTAGAGGAGTTAAATCCATATATTATTAGGAGCCACCAATGTGCACAGCATGCGAAAGACAAGGGTATACTTTCACCATATATACTGGATATTGAAATAGATGGAAAACACTGTGTTGATGAATCAATCCGTTCATCTATGAATGAAAAACTGTTAAATCGTATGAAACCTCTATTAGGACCTCATTCTATAACGACAGCAGGTAACGCTTGTTTAACTCATGATGGTGCAGCCTTTGTAACGCTAAGCAATCAACCGGGGCCATTTAAGATTATTCAGATTATGCCTTGGGCTGGAGACCCTTTGTATAGCCCAGAAGGTGCGTTGTTAAGTACCAAAAAGATATTAGACGTAACCAAGCTTTCACCAACAGCAATCGATGTGTTTGAATGGAATGAAGCATTTGCCGTAATCTCAGCCTTGTTTGGACGAGAATATCCAAATCTGGTTGAACGATATAATATGTTAGGTGGTGCATTGGCCTATGGACATCCTTATGGATGCTCTGGAGCTATGTTAGTGTTGCACTGTATGGCAGCCTTGTCATATTGCAATGGGCGATATGGTTTGTGTGCCATTGCAGGGGCTGGAGGTACAGGAACAGCTATGATTATTGAGCGTGTATAGGTTAGGAATATATTGATGAGTAAGATATTGCAGAACATATATAAGTATGGTCAGAACCAACAGTTCCATATGGCCCTTATTATAGATGAAATTCATTATACATATAAGGACATTTATGAAAGTGCTATAGCACGAGCGCAGCAAATAGAGTCCGATGCATGCATTACACGGATTATAAATGGGGATCGACAAATTATATTTATAGATACAGATTCTGTATATGAGCAACTCATATTGTGGTTAGCTACGCTATGTAAAGGATATATTCCTATTGTTTCACATCCACATATGGATAATAAGTATCGCCAACAGTTAATAAGTTTACTTGGTAAAACAGATATCCCTAATGACGCGCAGTTTGGTGTTCTCACATCTGGTACAACAGGTATGCCTAAACCTTTATGGCGCACAGAATCATCTTGGGTTGATTATTTTGATATACAAAATGATATCTTTCATATTAATCATGCTACGCGTATATTTGTTCATGGCAGTTTTAGTTTTACAGGCAATACGAATATGATGTTAGCTGTCCTATGGGCTGGCGGTCAAATCGTAACGAGTAATAAAATGCAACCAAAGAGATGGCAATCATTGATTCATTCCCATCAATGTACTCATATTTATATGTTGCCTACAAAACTGCGTTTACTATTACGATGGAATAGCAGTACCTGTTCTTGTGTACAATATATTATTGCAGGCTCACAAGTTGTAGATATAGAATTATTACATTCTCTACACATGCTATATCCAACGATGGAATTCATTCTGTACTATGGAGCATCAGAGCTAAACTATATTAGCTATTGTACTGGTGAAGAATGGCATACGTATCCCGGCACCGTAGGTCGTCCATTTCCAGGAGTCACTGTTGACATAAAAGATGATTATATTTATGTATCCACACGATTTAGTATATGCGGGCTCGAAGGAATGGTAACAGTTGGTGACAAGGGCCATTGGTGTGGAGATTACATTATATTTGATGGCCGTAATGGGGATATTATTAACCGAGGTGGTTATAAGGTTGCCGTATTAGCCTTAGAATCTCAGTTACAAGTTTTACCATCTATAGAGGATGTTGCTGTAATAGGCGTGCCTGATCTATTGCGCGGAGAAGAGGTTGTGGCCTTTATCGTGCCTGCAGAGGGCGTTACAGTGTCTGAGGTAGAATTTGATGTGCGTAGAGCTATTCCTCATGAGGAGCAACCTAAATATTTACGATATATCGATGCCATACCGTTAACAGATTGTTCAAAAATAGACAAAGAATTGCTAAAAGAATGGTATAATAAAGAGTAATATTTTTACCCTTTAGGAGTCATCATGCAAATTAATAAAGCAGCCTTAGAGATTTTTGATTTTACATCATCTTTAGCGGTCTATTCTGAACATGAATTAAAAATAGGTGAGCAAGACATACATGACTATATTGCAGGGCATGTAACGAAAGCTTTTAAAGACCCGAGTGCAAGAACGGGTACCTTACATACGCATAGTCCTATGGGAAAGCGCATTGGAGAATATAAATCTGAAGAGATTTCATTCATCACGTTGGCAAAAGAGTTAGGTGAGAAGACCTTTGACTATATGAAACAAGCTACAGTAGGCGTAGTAATTGATACTATCGTATGTGATGTAGTAATAGATACATCCTATATCTGTATGTTATTATGTCAGGCTCATGATGCTTTTACACATCAATTGTTTAGTGAAGATGATGGATCTCTATCAACAGAGCTTGTACCACATAAGGCAGTACTACCGATGCCAACACAAAAATTGCGAGCCTTTGTGGCTATTAATACATCGAATTTATCCGTTCGCATCTTTGAACCAAAAGGTGAATATGACGGTGAAGTTTGTTATATTCTAGCAGATAAAGTATTGCAACTTGGTACAGATCAATCTTCTAGAGATACTGTTAAGAAGGTAAAAACCATTATAGATAAGGTGGCACAAGCTCACGAATCCGATGGTGTAGCAGAGCTTACAATGGCAAAGTCCATGATTGCTAAAAATGCAGAAGTATCCGATACGGTGAATCCGGTCCGTATTGTGGAAGAGGTATTCAAGTCTAACCCGATTCAACAGGAAGCTGCTAAAAAGGTGTTAGCTGAACAGGATATGATGCGGCCATTACCGGTGAATCGTGAATTTGCTACGAAGGTAGGCGAACATCATAAGATTAAAACCGATACAGGCATAGAAATTTCTTTTCCTGTAGAATATATGCAAAATCGTGAATTTATTGAAATTAAAACAAACGATGATGGGACGCTTCGCATTGAATTAAAGAATATAAATAAAATTGTTAATAAATAGGAGGCTCTTATATGAGTAAGGAAAAGCATAAAAAAACAAATGCATTACGCATATTAGATACTCATCACGTAGCATATACGATTAGTGAATATGAGTGGTCTGAAGAACGAGGGCAAGGTGTTCATGTAGCTGATGAACTAGGCCTAGATGAAAAAGAGGTATTCAAAACTTTGGTTGGCAAGGGAGATAAAACAGGATATGTTGTATTCTGTATTCCAGTAGCCGAAGAACTCGATATGAAACAAGCTGCTCGAGTTAGTGGTAATAAATCGGTTGAGCTAATTCACGTTAAAGATCTACTAGGTATAACTGGCTACTTGCGCGGTGGTTGTTCACCCGTAGGGATGAAAAAGCAATTCCCTACATATTTTGATGAATCCATGCAGACGCAAGATGCTGTATACGTTAGTGCTGGTTTGCGAGGTATGCAGATGCATGTTGATCCACTAGATTTACAGTCCGTGGTAAATGCTGAATTTGTACTTCTTACCATGAAACATTAGGAGGTTGTATGGCTAAGAAATTTTATGCTGTAAAAGCTGGCCGTACGCCGGGAATTTATGAGTCCTGGAGTGACTGTGAAAAGCAAGTAAAGGGCTTTGGTGGTGCTATTTATAAATCTTTTTCTACAAAAGCAGAGGCACAAGCCTTTATAGGTGATGAAGGTATGAGTATTGGTGATTATCTTACATCAACAAAGACGTCCAAAACAAACCATACAAAGGAATCTCTAGCTCCTGATTTTTCAGGACCCAATCATTTAATAGCGTATATTGATGGTAGTTATGACAAATATAATCAATCGGTAGGTTCCGGTGGTATAATGTTTCTAAATGGTAATAAAGAAACATTTTCATTCGGCACAAAAGATGTGAAATATACAGAGTTTTGGAATGTTTCTGGTGAGCTATTAGCGGCTAAGCATGTTATGGAATATGCATTAACTCATGAGATTCCTAAGTGCTCCTTATATTATGATTATATGGGCATAGAAATGTGGGCTACGAAGAAGTGGAAGCGAAATAATGCATTAACTAATGAATATGCAGCGTTTTGTGAACGTATCTTTCCACATGTGAAAGTATACTTCCACAAGGTACATGCTCATACGGGTGATACGTATAATGAGATGGCTGATCAACTCGCAAAGGCAGGGGCAGCTAAAGGTAAATAATATAAAAGGGGAAAACAATGCGTGTTTGTGTAACGGGGGGTGCCGGATTTATAGGGTCCCATTTAGTTGATCGACTCATAGCATTAGGTCATACTGTATTGGTAATAGATAATCTTTCTACAGGGGTACGAGACTTTGTCAATCCGGAAGCCACATTCCTAGAGATGGATGTACGGGATTCTAATATTGAGTCTATTTTTGCAGAATTTAAACCTCAAGTCGTCTTTCATGAGGCGGCACAAACTATGGTGCCTGCATCCATGGAAAATCCTAAGATGGATTGTGATGTGAATCTCATAGGTCTAATTAATATGCTTGAATCTGCTAGAAAGCATAAGGTTGAACATTTTCTTATGCCTTCCTCTGCCGCGGTTTATGGTGATCTTGATACATTACCTCTTACAGAAGACATGTCTGGTAAACCAACATCGTTTTATGGCCTTACTAAATTGACAACGGAAGGGTATTTACGCATTTATGAACAAGCTTTTGGTCTAAAAACAGTATGCTTTAGATATTCAAATGTATATGGACCACGTCAAGGTGATGGCGGCGAAGGCGGTGTAATTAGTATATTTAACCGTCTCGTTAATGAGGACAAGCCGCTTACTATATTTGGGGATGGTGAGCAAACGCGTGACTTTATATATGTGGCCGATGTGGTTGAAGCCAATATTAAAGCCATGAACCATCCTGATTTAACAGGGATTTATAATATTTCTACTAATACAAGTACATCTGTTAATGAATTAGTGCGCTATTTTAAATCAATTACTAGTAAAGAAATAGTAACGAACTATGAAGCAGAACGGATAGGGGATATTCGCCATTCTCGCTTATGTAATGAAAAAGCAAAAAGAGATTTTGGATTTACAGCAATTATGGGTTTAGAAGATGGATTGAGTGAGACCATCTCATATTTTAAGGAGAAATAACAAAGAATTATGGGGGAAACGTATTTTCTAATTGTTATGGCCGTGTGGAATTGTATCATTTGTTGTATATATGGATATGACAAGTTTTCCGCTATAAAGGGGGATGAGCGGATTTCTGAATTTACATTGCTATTTTTGGCCTTTGCCTTTGGCGGTTTAGGTGCATTATTGGGCATGGTACTATGCCATCATAAAACAGCAAAATTGAAATTTAAGTTATTAATTCCCATCGCTATTCTTTGGTCCGTATTTGGCATCGGTTATGGCTATGGTTGGATTGGTGCATAAAGGAGATACTTGATGTTACAGTTAGATTCTGGGTTTGAACTAGATTATAACAATATCTATAATGAAAGCTGCATACAGGCAAGGGACATACAAAACTTTGAACGGGCCATTCAAAATGTATGGCGTCATACCAACATTTTGCGCTCCACTGGGTATGAAGAAGGTCATTTATCCAAAGATGGTCAACCAGAACCAATCTTGTTTTATCAATTACCGTATATTTCTGAAGATGGTATCAATACACCGAATATGATGAAACGGTTACATGACTTACGTGAGTATGCTCGTAAAAGTATTGATACTGTTGTTTCTATTGGCATCGGTGGGTCTTATCTAGGTAGTAAGGTACTCTTTGATGTGCAATGTGGTTCATTTTGGAATAACTATACT
>FLSE01002868.1_pt1 | contig 17756 bp, 19 predicted proteins | sample 1550461 | NCBI WGS metagenome assembly FLSE01 (sample SAMEA4031758, study PRJEB14383) | metagenome | biome: human; feature: oral; material: saliva | place: Philippines | collected 2014 | reverse complement strand
TTCACAGAAAAGGACACCTGAAAATGACCCGCTACCTCGGAACCGCAGGCGTTGCAGCCCTCACCGGCCTCGCCTACAACACCGTGACGGCCTACCGCTCACGCGGCAAGCTCCCAATCCCTGACGCCATCGTCGAAGAGGGAGGCACGGAGACCTGGGGCTGGCTGCCTGAGACAATTGAGCGTTGGTGGCGCGAGCGGCTGCGGGAGCGCCCCGGCAAGCGTCCCTCTATCGTCTGGCTTGAGGATATCGAGACCAATGACGCCATCATCCTCACGGGTGAGCTGAGCCGTGACAGACTAGCCTCGTGGCTTGAGGGGGTGTGCGAGTCCCCCTCCGATCTGGCGCGGGAAATCCTCTCACACAAGCGCAAGAGTGACAAGAGCATCCCGGCCCGGATCGTGATGCGCCGCGCACCGCGCCTGGACACAGTGCCCGCGGGAATCGAGCGCCGGGACCTGCGTAGGCTCGCCTGTGAGACGTGCGTGACCTGCTATGGTGCCACGGCCGGTCAGGTCGCGTCGGTGCTCGCAGTGGCCCGACCCACGGAGTACGACGCGCTGATTGCGTCTCTCGCGATTGCGTAACGGGAAGGCCCCCTACCGAATCCGGTAGGGGGCCTCCTTGTGTGTTCAGTGCCGGGGACAGTCATCGAGGGCCGCGCGCTGCGCGGATAGGTCCTCACGGAGCCTTCCGAGGTCTTCACGGAGCATTCTGACCTCGTCTACGCGCTCACTGTGCTCGCGTTCGGCTCGCGCGTCGGCGCGGTTCTGAGCCTCCCTGATCGCCTGCATGCCCTCACGGACTTGCCGAGCGAGTTGGTCCACGTCATCCCTGAGATTCGTCCCGTGGTGATTTTCGACCTGAGACCGGGCTGCCTCTGCTGACTCGTGTACGGCGTCGATCCGCCGACGCAGCCGAGCCGAAAGCGCTTTCAATTGCAGGGTGACAACACCGCAGATAGCGACCCCGAGGGCCACCAGGGCAGCGACAACCTCGGGGGTCGCCATGACGGCGACCAGGGGATGGGTAGTACCAATCATCGGTCTGTGGCTGACTCGATTAGGTCGATCAGGCCCGTTGGCTTGAGGGCCGCGTACGTGATCTGGGCGGCGGCGATGACACCGCCCATCTCTCCGAGGATCGCCGAGACGGACTCGGGATAGCGGGTGAGCGCCCACACGAGACCGGCCAGCGTCGCCGAGACGGCGACGGCAACCCAGCGCTTCGCAGTGGCCGACCATCCTGCGCGGGTGATCGCAGCGACCAGGATCGGTGCGAGAGCGCCCGCACCGGCAAGCAGTGCCGTGGTATCCACGTCACTCACCCGCCTTGAGGGCTGCGACGATGTCGGCGACGAGGACCTGACGGCGCGCTGCGCAGTCGGCTGCGATGGCGGCGATATCGCCGTCGTCCAAAGAGACGGTGTACTCCTCGTCGAGCGCGAGGGCCTTGACGGTATCCTGCCAGGTCTTCGCCGAGGTCATGGCCGTTACGGTGTAAGGCGTAACGGCGTAGATGGTATTCGTCTGCTTTGACCGGACAAACTGCATGTTGTTTTCCTCACTTGTAGTGTTGATTGCGAGCTGTGCGGTGGTGCCGTTCACAAGGCCCATGTAGTAGGACCAGGGGAAGGACGGCCCTGGGTCGGTATGGTCAGACCGCTTATAGACGCGGCTGACCTGATCATGCCCCACAAATCCGGATTCACCAGCGGCCAGCTCCTCGTCCGTCAAGTGACGGAGCGGGATACCGAGGCTGTCGGCAATCTCGCGGGTGGCCTGCGCGGACAGCTGGAGCATAGCGACGGACGCCGCGTCACCCCATTCCTCGGGGGACTGCCGGGCGTACCCGGCATGCTCCACTTGATAACCGTCGCTGTTGCAGCCGGGGGCCGCGAAAGCCACCGCCGACGCGGGCAGGCAATAGACGACGCTATCCTGGTCGACGCACATGTGCGCCGAGGCGACCACTTGTCCGCTCGCGAAGTAGCGAGCGACGTTTTCTGCGGTCTGAGGCCCCTCGGGGGCCTCCATGGTATGGATGACCATGACTCTGCACGGCGTATCGCGCTGTGCGATATAGTGGGCCGGTGTGAACTCTCCCACGTGGCATCTCCTCTCTAGAGCGTGGTTGCAATCCAGCGTGCGCGGTTCTCACCGCCGGACTGGCCAGATGTGTCGTTCCACATATAGTATTTAAACTCCGTCGCTGTCACTTCGTACACCGCCACGCGAAGGCGCTGCGAGGCGATGGACATCACGACGTTGGGTACGGCGCTGAACGCTCGCGGGAAAGTGATGCTGCCCTCGTAGGTCTCCCCTGGCGCGTACGAGCCGGTAGCGAAAGACCCAGACTGGATGCCGTTGAGGCACTTGTCAGCGAGCGCCTTAAGCTCGGCAAAGTTTGAGTTTACGTCTTCTGCGCGGGCGATTTCGCCCGGGATGAATGTCTTCACACTGTCTCCTTATCGGGGTGCGAAATTGAGCTTCGTGACCCACTGTGTGGGTGTGAGCTTGTGCGTCACGCGCGTGATGCGCGCGGGATGACTATCCCCATTGTACTCCACGGTCACCGCGCGTAGAGACTCCATATCGACGCATCGGAGGATGTCAAGCGCCGTACGAGGTCGGAGCGTGCACGAGGACGGGACCCAGTCGCGGGCGCGGCTGGTGATATACGAGGCTGCCAGCGCGGGCAGGTCCGCCGCGAGGCGGGTTGTCGGAACGCGGATCTCGGTCCCGCCCCACACCTCAGAGCCGGTCACGCTGTCGTGCGAGACCGTCGTGTCATCGGCTCTCCACTCGCCCGCCTCGACTTTACAGGCGTGATTTTCGAGGGTCACACGAGCGACGACATCCGTCGCTCGCCAGCCCCCGTCCAGGTCCGTATACCACATGACAGGCGGGGTCGAAGCCCTTGACAGGTCGCTATCGTCGGTGAGGGTCATGGACGGCGTATTGCCCAATTCTGAGTACACATTGACCGTGCCGTCGCGTGTGGCATGCCAGGCCCCACGCACTGAACAGCACAGGCCGTCCAGGTGCTTGGCAAGGTTGGTCTCCCACACGACGCCGGGGACCCAGGGATTCTTGACAGGTGCGCGCGGCGTGCTGTAATTGAGTAGATAGGGACGGCCCGCCATGAGACGCGCGAGGCGTTCGCTCCATAGCTCCATGCCGAGCGTACCCGCGCCGCGCGCGCCGTAACGCATGGTCGACGCGAACTGAGCGACGATATCAGACGCCGTGATGACGGTCTTGTAGCGGATCGCCCCGCCGGGCTTGTGTGGCGTGCACTCGAGGTCTGTGACCGTCCCTGTAAACATCACAGTGCGGGTAGGCCAATACACGAGGCGCACGGGCGTCCCTTGACGCATGCCGGTCTCGCGAGGCGCGAGCGCGTTGATCACCGTCGCCGTCAGCGTCCCGACCTGTGCGAGGTACGCGGGACCCTCGCTCTTGACACCTCGAGTCACGTCGATCTGAGTGCAGGGATCTGTGATGTCCTGCCACGCCTCCACCTCGCGACTGACACCCTCCCACGGGACGGTGTTCCAAGCCGCAAAATCCCAGGCGAAAACGATCCCGCCGCGCGGGCCATTCCAGCGCCGCACGCCCCATCTATCGACGTTCCATCGGAGCGCGTTCGAGTCCTGTACAGGGAAGTACGCCTGGAGCGACAGTCTATCGGCGGGCCGCAGGCCCATTTCATCATCTAGGATGTACCAGAAGTTTGCCTTGATCAGTCCGGAGCGGGCACCCGAGAGGTCGACGGGTAGCGTCGTGCCCGAGGTCATCGTGCCCTGGAGTAGGTGTGTGCGCCCGCCGCCCGTGCTGGCGGATCGCCCGGCGCGCAGCACCATACACGTGTCACTATCGGTCTCCACTGTGATGGAGTACCGCAGGGGCAAGCCTGGCTTGAGATTGTCAAGCGTAAACGAGCATAGATTATCGGCCCCTGCAACGTACGCCCATCCGCCGTTACGGAAGGTAACGGATGAGTAATGCGTGAACTCGTTCGGGCGAATCGTCGCGAGAGGATGGTGAACTGTCATCGTCCGTTCATCCTCACGTATTGATCCAACGCGTCGGCGATGGTACGCCCCGCCTCCACGGACGGCGTCAGCATGTCCGCCGTGACGTTGATCGTGTACTGATTGACGACGGTAGGCCCGCCAGCCACCGCGAGGTCAGAGGCTGGGGAGAGCATGTCCATCCCCGCAATGTCGCGGGTGAGGCCAGTGAGGGAGGCGCGCACGCGCGGGTACTGGGACTCCAGGCCCCGCACGAAACCACCAATGACCACGCGCCCCGCGGGGACCAAGAGGACCTTGTCAAGGTCCTCCGGACCCTTCCACGAGGGCAGCATGTTCGTCAGTCCACCAAGTGCCGACTGCACCGACCCGAACGCACTCTTGATACCACTGACAAACCCATCAATCAGACTCTTGCCTGCAGACCATAAGGTATTGCCAAGATTACCAAGCGCGTTCTTGGCCTTGCCGGGTAGGCCGCTGATCCACGACACAGCGGTGTTGACGCCGCCGCTGATTGCACTGGTCATGGACGACATCGCGCCGCTAATCGTCGAGGATATCCCTGATCCGAGGCTGCGCACGTAGCCCATGGCGGATGAGACCCATCCGCTGATCGTACCAATCGTCGCGTTAATTGCCCCTGAGATGACTGACACCAGAGCGTTCCACACTGCCATGGTCACGCTATAGATCGCCTGGAAGCACGAGGTAATGAGCTGGGCTATCCACGTGATCGCAGGCCCGACGATGCTTGTCACCAGGGCCGCGCCCGACGTGATAATCTCGATAACCGCTGCGATGATGGGGACGATTGCCTGGATCGCGACGGTGAGGACCGACGCGAGGACGCTGGCAATCATCACGACGAGGTCGATAATGGGAGTCAGGGCTGCCATGATGACGGACAGCAGAGGCCCGAGTAGCTGACCGATTACCGTGATGAGCGGCGACAGAGCGACCAAGAGCTGCGCGATAGCGTCGCCGACGGCTGCCAGCAGCGCACCGATCTGCGGTAGCAGCGGTGCGAGAGCCGAGACGACAGTGCCGATGATGTTGATAATCACCGGGATCAGGCCCGCGAGGGCGTTGAGGATGCTCCCAATCACCGTCGCGACGGCCCCCAAGAGATTGCCGATCATTGGCAGCATGGGGGCGAGCATGCTGACGACGGCCTGAATCACCGTCGTGAGGATCGGCATAAGCTGGCCAATCGCCGGGATCAGCGTACCCGTGACGATGCCGCCGATCTGAGTCAGCAGGCCACTGATCACGGGGGCCACCTGCGCAAAAAGACCCGACAGTAGGCCCGCGAGGCCTTCCAGCGCCGGGCCGATCTGCGGTAGGACCTGCCCGAGGACGTCTGCGAGGGCGACGCCCATCTGTCCAACCAGCGTCGCAATCTGAGGTATGACGGGCATGAGGGCGTGGAAGATCAGCGAAACAGGGGAGAAAACGCTTGACAGCTGCATAACCGTAGGGATCAGTGAGGCTATCTGCGGCAACAGGGGAGCGAACGCTGAGGCGAGCTGACTGACGACGGGCGCGACGGCTGACACGATGGGACTGATCGCTGCAACGGCCTGGTCCTTGATTCCCACGAGGAATGTCAAGATACCCTGACCACCACCCATGGACTCGAAAGCGCTTGACACCCTACCCTTTAGGCCCGCGAACGCGGTACCGATCCCGTCGATAGTGCGACTCACGTACGGCTTCGCGTTCTCAAAAGCGCCACCGATCACGCTTGTCACCGGCGCGAGCTTGGCAGGAAGGCCCGTCGCGAAGTCGGCGAAACGCTGCCCAGACCCCTGCAACATGGACTCGATCTTGGGGCCGAACGCCGCTTCCAGCTTTTCAGCGGCGGGCTTGAGGGCCGTGGAAAGGCCGTCCACGCCGGTTGTCGCTTCCTGGAAAAGCGTCTTGGCGTGAGTGAGGGCAGGGGCGGCGAAAAGCGCACCAAGACGCCCCAAAGAGGCGTTGAGGTTTTTCAGCGCACCACTTGTCGTATCAGCCATGATACGACCGGCCCCAGAGATGTTCTTTTCAATGGCCGACTGAAAGTCTTCAAGACTGACCTTGCCGTCAGAGACCATCTTTCGCAACTCATCATTGCTTACACCCATGCTCTCAGACAAGTACTTCCAGATAGGGATTCCCCTATCTGCCAATTGGTTCATTTCTTCGGTGGTGACCTTTTGGTTGTTTGCCACTTTACCGAAGATGGAACCCATCTCTTCCATACTCGTCCCGGCAACCTGGGCGGTGTCAGCCACCAATCCCAGGTAGCGCTGCAGGTCCTTGCCGGGCTTAATCTGGGCTGCAACCGCCGTGCCCGCGACGGTAGCGGCGGCGTCGAGACCAAACGCGGTGCCCTTGACAGATGCAAGGGCATCGTTCATCGTTTGGGTAATCTGTTCCCCCTGCATACCGAGCGCCCTGAGCTTGGCTGTGGCTTCCTCAATGCCGAGGGCGCGGGAGATGCCCTTTTTTGCCGCGAGGCCGACGACGCCCGCGCCGAGGCCTGCGAGTGCCCCGACGCCGACGGCGGCGGTAGTGCCCAACTTGGCCCCGAGGTCGCCAAGGGCCGACGCGGCGTTACCCAGACCGCTACGGAAACGCTTCGTATCAGCAAGAACTGATACAATCACGGACTGTCGTCCCACGTCTACACCTCTCTATCTGCGACTGGCCTTGACGGCGCTAATTAGGGCCTCCCTCTCTAGGAGGGTCAGCGTTTCATATCTTGGCGGGGCGCACACCCCGGCGACCACGAGGGCCGCCATGTCGCGTGCGCGCTCCCTCACATAGGGGGGGTGTCCTCCTGAAGGGGAGCCAGGATGGCTTCCGTCTCGGAGACGGGGAGGGCGTCGATTTCAGCGACGCTCATTTCACGGCCAGCACGCTTCATCATGATGTACACGAGGGCACGGAGGACGCGGCCCACGGGGTTGTCATCACCGATCTGTGCGAGCGGGATACCGGCCATATCTTCCAGCTCGATAACCTCGCCAATGCTCAAAGAATCGAAATTCACGTCAGTTCCTTCCAGTTTACTTCAGATTGTTACGTTCTAACAGCTCGCTGATATCACTGTCTAGGCGAGCTAGGACCTCACCGCGAGTCTGATCCATGGCATCCGCCAAAAACTCGTCGGGTAGGATATTACGGGCTGGCCACCCGTAATGGACAACGCCCGCATATGGCATCGTTTTGCGCTCATACCCGGCCCTCACGACAGCCTTGGTTTTGCCGCGTCCCGCGCGGATTGAGGCTTTCAGGCGTCGGCTCTTGCCGACGGGTGCGAGCTGACGGGCACGGACGGCGACGATTTCGCCGATCTCGTGCATCAGGTCCCGCATTTGCTCGGATTCCGCGCCCGCTTTTTCTAGGGCGCGAATGGCCTGCCTGAGGCCACGGACGCGGACCCCTACAATTTCGCCCATCAGCCAGCCGCGCTGGTCTTCTGAGACCATTCGACGACGGGCATCTCAAGATCGAACGAAGACACTTCGTTGATCTTGACAGGCAGCGCGGGCGGCTGCTTGATCGTCACCTTCCCCACGTAGTGAGGCTGATCGGCGCTGGGCGTTTCGTTGCCATTCGGGGCAAAAATGAACGGCAAGTCCTTGCCCGTGTTATCGAACAGCAGTCGCCAGAGGCTTGTCGCGGCGGTTGACACAATGCCGCTGACCTTGAGCTGCATCGGGGTCCCACCGGCAAGAATACTGCCGAACGTTGCGTACGAATCGTCGGATGAGGGGGAGAGTTCAGCCCCGCTCATATCAGGCCAGACGGCCTTCCCCTGGATTTGGAACCCGAGCTTTTGCCCCTTAATGCGGGGCGATTCCCTCTCGTCAGCCATGATAGTTCTCCTTAGTTTCGGATCGGGCCGTGCACACTGATTGTGACGGCGGGGAGCTGGTACGTCTCACCAGCCAAAACGTACGGCTGGGAGACACTGTCTACGGTCCACAGGCCCTCATAGGCGAGGGCGCTGAGGATGAGCGAAACACTCATTTCCATGGCCTCGGTCACCTCGTTTTGCTTGCCGCGAGGGACCGTGATGATGAGCTGCAGGTGCACATCCCAGAGCTGGCCGTACGTGGGCATCTCGGAGGGCTGCAGCCACGGGGACCCCGCGAGGATTGCAATTTCAGGCGGATTGGGCCGGTCCACGTCGTGCGCGACGACGTGAAGGCCGGTCGCCTCCTCAATCGAGGTGGCGAGCTGGGTCCTAAGCTTTGTCAGGTCAAACACGCTTGTCACCCCATTCCGAGAGGGAGATACGGCGCGAGGATGGGCCGCGCGGCGACCATTGGGTCACGCGCGAGACGGAGACCCGACCCCATGTCCGTATACCCGGTCACGATGCCCCCGACAGCGTCGCGGGACGCCCATAGCTCCGAGCCGACCTTATGGACGGCCAGTATCAGGATTCCACCAGGGACATCCCGGTCGGCGACGTACTGGGCGACCAAGAGCCGGGCCGCGTCGTAGACGGGCGTTAGCTCTTGGTCGGTTCCAGTGCAGCGCAGGTAGGCGCGAAAAGCGTCGATCTGCGCGGTTGTTGCAGGCTGCACGTCAGGCGCCGATCTTGAGCGGGACGATCAGCTGAGGTCGTTCCTGCGCAATCGCCGTGTAGTAGTACACGCTCATGTCGCGGGTGAGGGTCAGAACGTTGTCGTCCTGCAGGTGGGCCACGCCGGACGTGTACACCCTGAGAGCCTCACTGTTGAAGAAAGACCCGGCAATCTTGTCACCGCGCGCGGAGGTCGCCTTGAGGTCGGGGATGACTCGGAGATTTCCAAGGGTGCCCGCGAGAACGTCGGACGCGATAGTGCCGACGACGCCCTGGCCATGTCCGGACAGGGCCATGAGCGGAACTCCCTGACTGGTCTCCAGGGACACGAGGGCCGCCCACGTCGCACGGTCAACGATCAGGCCATCGCAGCGGTATCCCAGCTCCTGGTAGGCGGCGCTGGCGTCGAGGAGCAGGCCGATCAGGTCGGCGTACTTGACGTCAGTCATAGCCTTGTTAATGCCGATCGCGTTCGCGGCCTGATCCTTGACAGCCGCCTCAAAATTGGTGTGGAAATCAGCGGCGGCAGCCCGGCCCGCAGCAACGGCCATGGCGCGCACGGTCACGCTAACCATGTTCGCCCGAGACCGCTGAATCTCCTGGAAGCTCATCGTATTGGCCCCACCCCAGGTGTTGATCGGGGCGGTAAGAACCTTGGTGGTGACCTTGCCGATAGGCAGGGGGTCACCCTCGTGCTCCTGTCGCTTGACAGTCACCGTATTGTCGGCGACCTCCAGGAACTCTAGGGTCATGCCCTGGGCAGGCAGTGGGCCTCGCGAGAACAGAGGAGAGATGGGATCAGCCTGCTCAATGATCTCAGTCAGATCCTTGAGGAAGGCAGGCTGCTGAGTCAGGGCGTCGTCGGCGGTGGTGCCGCCCTGGTAGGCACGAGTGCAGTAGGGGGCGAGCGAGTCGCGGGCCGCCGTATCGCCCGAGGCGAGGGCCTGCAGGTACTCACCAGCAGTACGCATATCGGGCTTTGCCGGGGCGGGCACGGCCACGGGGGCGGTTGACAGGCGGCGTTCCAGGTCGGTGATCTGCGCCTGGAGGTCAGCGATCTCGGTCATACGGTTCTCCTTGTCGTTATCAGTGCTTCGCACTTCGTTAATCTTCGCGTCAGAGTAGGCGGGGTTGAGGACGACTGAAAATTCAATGGCGCGGGCCTTTGTCACCGTAGTGACCGGGATACCGTCAACCGTGTCTTCGCGCGATTCTTGCAGCTCGAAACCGATTGACATGCTCTTGAGGACGCCGTCACGGATAAGGGTGTACACCTCGTCCCCGCGACTAGTCTCGGAGATGCGAGCGTCGATCTCCAGACCAGCGTCCGTCTCCCTGGTCGCGGTGATCGTGCCGATGGGGTAGGCGTGCTGGTAGACCAGCACGGCGTCGGTGGCGTCCACGCTGCCCGGCTCGAAACGCTCGCGATAGTAGCCCAGATCATAGATCTGGCCATAGGGGACACCAATCGCGGTGAAAGAGCGTGTCTCCTCATCGACAGATCGCACCTCAAGCGCGGCGTCACGCGTCTGCATCGTCATGGGTTTCCTCCTTTGTCAGTGGGGGCAGGCCTTCGATTGCTCGCACCTCGTCTATGGTGAGGAACCCCGCGCTGAGAGCGGTCGCATGGGCTTGATAGCGGGACGCAGTGTCAGGTCGCAACAGCGCGTCAAGATTGAAGCGTGCGCGCTGGCCGCGCGGTAGCAGCCACGTGAGGGCATCCTCAATAGGGCTGAGGTACCCCATGAGCATATCACGGACCACCGCTAGGTTTGCGGCTTCTGCGCTGTTATAGGTGAGCGAGCCGCCCTCAATGGCGACCGCGAGTTTTGCCGGGGGGATACCGAAAAGTCGTGCGATACGGACGACGGACCACTTCTGGGAGTCGAGCCATTGGAGGTCAGCAGGCTTGACGCCCACGGGCTGGTACGTGAGGCCGCGCCCGAGGACGGCGGTCTTACCCGCGCGTTGCTTGCGGTCCCACTCCCTGGAGGCTTCCTCAGCCATTTCAGCGGTGATCGCCTCGTCCGTACTGAGGATGCCGGACGGGACGCCGCCCTTCATAAATAGGGAGTCCGCATAATTTCCAAGCCTGACCATGCCCTCCAGGCCACGGCGGGCGGCCTGGATAGGCCCGAGGCCGACCGGGTCCCCCGGCTGCACTAGATACCGCAGGTGCGCTATATCGCGGCGGTCGATCTCTACACCGTCGACTGTGTAATGGACGCGACGCCACGCGTCGAGGGTGACGCCGACCCGGGTCGGATCGAGCGTTTCGAGGCTCACGATACCGCCACGCTCATCCCTGCGGACCTGCCAGAAAGCGTTGCCGTGCAGGGCGAGGGCGGCGACTGTTTCGACGATCCACGAGCGTTGCGAAGCCCACGGATCGGGACGGTCGACGAGAGGGGAGCTGATCTGCTCATTACCGCGCCATACGTCAATCGAGAGCTGACCCGCAAGCGTCTGGATGTAGGACAGCGCCCGGTACACACCGTCGAGGCCGACGATCTCCTGCGATGCGACAGCAGCGTCACGGGACGGGGGCAGGACGGCGGGGGACAGGCCATTATCGACCCGCCCCCGCTTCAGCCACCCAAAGATGTTCCATCCCATGTGTACATTATACCACATGCCTAGAACAGTTGGAGACGGCCCGACCGGCGTCCCGCCTGGTACCCGGCGATTGTGAGCGACCGCAGGGCGTCGATAGGCGAGGGGGAGCGGCGGGCGTTGAAAACCAGCGCACCTGCCATGGGCGTCACGGTCGCCGACTCCAAGGCTAAGCGCACCTGTTCGTCGCCGTCGTGGCGGATCGTACCCGCCCTGGATCGGTCCTGGAGCCACTGGCAGGCAGAGGCGTACTCCCTGGTGGATAGGCGGACGACGGGGATACCCGCGTCATCTAGCTCATCGACGATGGTCCCGGTAGGACCGACGGCGTCGGCATAGATTGAGGTGTACCCGGCCTCGTAGGCTCGCACGACAGCGCCGGAGAGCCACGCCGTCCCCGGCCTCGTCTCTACCACGCCCACGACGACGTCGTCGCCGTCCCTGTACGCACCGCAGATCGTAGCGGCTGATCCGTCTATGGCGGCGTCGACCCCGAGGACCACCCGGGACGGCGCTGGCCACTCCACCGTCTCCGTAGACGCGAGCGAGTCCCACACGGCGAGGTCGATTGCCGATTCAGCTCCGGACAGGTCCTCCAGATTGAGGTAGCTACGTTTCCACGTTGTGATCGGCTCATCCCGACCGAGGGTCAGGATTTTGTCGTACGACTGCGTGTATCCAATCGCGGGATGGAAAGCCAGGGTCTCGCGACTGTACGGGTCCTGAGCGGCCAGCTCCGGATCAGCTGACCATTCAAAGTAAGCGGTGCGACTGTGCGGATCGTTGACGGCTGCCCGGCCCTGAGCGATGAGGCGGTTGAGGTAGGCCGACTTGGCGGTGCCCTTGGTTGAGACGATCCAGAGCTGGTTGTCAAGCACGGTCGCGAACGTCGGGTTGACGGCGGCGATAAGGGCATTCCCGGATTCCTCGTCGAACGCCCAGGCCTCGTCAATCATGACGAGGTTCAGCGAATCGCCGTGAATACTCTTGGGTGTGGGCGCGAACGGCATGAGCTGGCTTCCCGTGCGCCGGTAGGTCAGACGTTCGCTACCCTTGGATGCGTAACGCTCAAACTGGGTCGGGTGAGCGTCGGTGTCCAAAGCTTTACAGATCTGATCCCAGCGCTTTCTTGCGTCCTTGCCGGTCTGTGCAGTCATCTGGACGATATGGTCTCGGTATGCCAGGATGCGGTCAGCAGCGACTGCGCGCATGAGCGCGGTCTTCCCCGACTGGCGAGGCACCGAAACGATGACGGTCGTGTATTGCCACTCCCCCGGCGTCTCTAGGCTCAGCTCCATCGCAACGTCAGCGACCTGGCGCTGCCACGGCATGAGGGGCGTCCCCATCACCTCGGCAGCGACGTGAGCGACGCGGTTCCCGAACGACGGGCGGCTCAGGTCCCGGCGGGTCGCGTACTTAGCGACGGCGCTCATTCAGGGCCTCCTCAGTCAGCGCGTGAAGCGTCGCGTCAAGCGCGTCATAATAGGGATCCTGGCCAGTCAGTGGCTCAGGCAGCTCGTCGAGGGTTTCGACGAGCGTTTTCATAATGGTGGTCGTAGCCACCGAGACTTTGGGCGCGGTCAGGCCCCTATCGAGTGCGACGGCAGCGGATTCGAGGACAGCAGCCATAGCAAGGTACTTCCCCGTCAAAACGCCGGCCTCGGCCAGCTCCTCCAGCGTCTTTTTCGTGCTGAGTTCGACCGGACCGGGTCCACCCGGTCCGATCTCGAATAATTCGCGATTTTTTATCACGGTTCCTCTCTTTTCTCCCCCGTTTTGCCTGATCCCGGGGGGAGAAGGCAGGTGGGGGCGGGGTTTCGTCGGCTTAAGGGCCTTTAAAAAAGCCCAGAAATCTTGAGCGGCCTGATTTCCCTGTTTTTCGGCCTGTTTCCCTTGCGGACGTTGCAGGTGTGGTGAGCCACCCTGAGATTGGTTAGGGCGTCTGATCCACCTCTCGAGCGGGGTATGACGTGTTCCACAGTAGGACTGAGTGGGTCTGGGTATCGGAGGCTCATATCTACGGGCTGTCCGCAGATTGCGCAGCGCGTGCCCCATGTGGCTGCTGCCTGCCAGAGTAGCTGCCTGACTTTGATACCTCCCCATGTCATGTATCTAGTGTATCAGCCTGGGGTGTCAAGCTGGTCTGGTACCGGATCAGGTGGTACTGGTACCAGGTTTCAAGATTCCTTCCTATAGGAGAACTGAGAACTGAGCTGCTACTACCAGTACTTCAGTTTCTCAGAACTTTCAGTAGTAATTATGTAGAGAATGGTACCACTGGTACCAGGCGGGACTTTTCGTTGGGATTGCAACGGAAAACCTGGTACCAACTTTTGGTACAACCTGGTACCTGGTACCACTTTTTGGTACCGCTTCCCTGCTTGGGCTTGTAGGAACTGATCGGAATTTCCGATCAGTTCAAATCAGTTCTCCGACCCTCTGAGAGGCCTCTGAGCCGGTGTGGTACCAAAAGTGGTACCGGCCTGGTACCGGCCTGAGAGGGTGAGTGTAAAGCTGGTGGGTATGCCTGGTATAGGGCGTCGGTGCCCTAGATTGTCGGTGGCCTCACTAGTAGTAAGGTCACCCACGCCTTGACAGGCTGCGTGAGCAGTGCCTATACTTGTGTGCATCACGGAAGTTCCTTTCAGTGATAGGTTTGGTACAGAAAGCCCCCGACTTGCAGAGGTCGGGGGTTTTCTGTATGCTAGTATGTACCACACCTTTAGATTGGAGCTTCATTATGGACATCTCTTGGTCCCCCTCGATTCGCGTCGCGAAGATGCAGCAGCGTGAGCTGACGCTCGGTACCTTCCTGAGCGTCTTTGACCCTGCCAACGTCCGTGAACAGCCAAGCAAGGACGGCCCGAACTATATTGCTGGCCGCCTGCTTGACTACTCGAAGGCTCGCGGCAAGGGGAACGTTATTGACCGGTGCGCTGTCGTACTCGATTGCGACGACGCCGATCAGGCCGGTATCAAAAAGCTGGTGGATGGCGTGCGAGGCCTCGGAGTACTGTCCGTCGTGCACTCCACCTACTCGTCAACGCCCGAGGCGCCGCGCGTGCGCGTCGTTATCCCCCTCGCCTCTCCGGTGATGCCGGGGGACTACGTGAGCCTGTGCCGGGCGCTCATGGCGCACCTGAGCATGGTCACGTGGGATGAGTCCTGCGCGCAGGCTGAGCGGGCCATGTACGCGCCCGCCAAGCCTGCGGGCGGCGAGTACTGGGCTGTCCGGACGGATGGGCCGCTCATGGACGGCCTCGAATGGCTGAAATCGCATGCCCCCGCGCCGAAAGCACGTAAAACGCGGGGCAACGTCGCCAAGCGGGACCGGAAGCGCCGCCCCAAGAACGACGCAGGGGTTCAGGGGGCGTTCAACCGCGTGTACACGATTGAGGACGCTATCGAGTCCTACGATCTCCCCTACGAGCCATGCCGAGACGGACGATGGACGCTGTACGGCTCCCACACGGAGGGCGGCCTGCGCCTGGTAGAGGATCGCGAGGATCTGTGCATCAGCGAGCACGCCAACACTGACCCCGCCCATTTCGTGGACGGAAATGGCAGCATCCGTGCCCTGAGTGCGTATGAGCTGTGCGCCGTTCACCTCTACGGTGAGGATGATGACACAAGCGTCCCGCCGCGAGAGCGGGCGTCAATGCAGGCCATGGCGGCGCGAGCCGCCGAGGATGAGGCCGTGCGTGCAGAGCTGGCAAAGACCATGGGTGGCTCTGGGGAGGCCGGTGACGTGGCGTGGCTGGCCGACGCCGTCGACGACGTCGACGCGCAAGCGCAGCGCGCCGCCGACGCGCTGCGGGATCGCCTCGCGTACGCCGAGGGCCTGGGCTGGCTCACCTACGCGCCGGAGCGGGGCGTGTGGGAGCGCGCGAGCGAGTCGGCTGGCCTGGCACGCATCGCTACCGTCGTGCGCGGCTGGTACCGTGGCGCGATGCTGACCGGCAATGAGGGACTAATCAAGAGCGTGAGCAAACTGAGGACAGCCCGCAGTCTACGGGCTATCCTCACGCATATCGAGGCGTTCGTGTCCGTCCCGGCGTCGGCATTTGACGCCGATCCCGCGCTGGTGTGCACGCCTACCGGCGTCGTCGACCTGTGCACCGGTGAGCTGCGACCCCACGCTGCCAGCTACCGGATGATGCAGTGCACGGCGGCACCCTACGTGCCGGGCGCGACGCACGAGGCATGGACCAAGGCCCTGCAGGCCCTTGACGCCAATGAGCGGGCCTGGTTGCAGCGGTGGATCGGCTGCGCTCTCACCGGCTACCAGCCCGACGATAACGGCGCGGCGACGCCGATCCTCACCGGCGGCGGCTCCAACGGCAAGAGTGTGATCATGACGGGTATCGCCCGCGCTTTCGGCGGGTACGCCCACATGGGCGCTCACGCCCTCCTGACGCCGGACGGCGGCAAGGATCTACTGCGCGCCGCCGCCGCCCTGCGGGGCGTGCGACTCTGTTATGTGGAAGAGCTGCCGGACGGAGTCCTCAACGGAAACGCCGTCAAGCAAATGTCAGCAACACCGACTGTCAAGGGTGAATTCAAGTTCAGGGACGAATTCGAGTTCACCGCCACGCACTCTCTCATGGTGAGCGCAAACGTCATGCCCAGACTGGACGAGGGCACAGACGCGGTTGTGCGCCGCCTGGCCGTTTTGCCCTTCCGCTACCGCTACGTGCCGAACCCAACGCGCCGGGGTGACAAGCCCGCAGACGCTGGCCTTTTGCGGGCGCTAGAGACCCGCGAAGCGCAGGCCGCGATTCTCGCGTGGGCTGTCGAAGGCGCGCGCGGGTACTTCGCGGCTGGCCAGCACGTCCTGCCCGCAACGGAGGATATGCAGGCCGCGAAAGACTCGTGGCTGGGTAACATTGATACGTTGGCCGGTTTCTTTACAGATATGCTGGTCGCTGACGAAGACGCGATGATCCCATGGACGCATTTGTACGCGGCGTTCGCAGATTGGCAGCGCGAGAACGGCGGAAAGGCCTGGAATAAGGCCACTTTCAAGAATCGCGTTGCCTCGCACAGGCTCTTCGCTGACATGACAGACGGTAAGCTCCGGACCAGCGGAATGAGTCTTTACAGTGACGGTATTGTGGGTGGCCCGGCGACGCCGACCGGGGGCCGCGTGGCTGGCCTGCGCGGCGTGCGCTTCCGCCGCCCGTCTGACGACGTAGAGCCAATGGCCGATATCGAGGTCGCTGATGACGCGCTGATCGCCGCCGAGGACGCCCCGGAGCCGACGCCCCACGTCGCTCCGGAGCGCGACGCGGTAGATCGCCGCGCGCTCATCGGCGAGATTGAGACGCTGGTAGGTGCGCTGCATGAGATGCCGGGTGGTCAGGCTGAGGTAGATCGCCTAGTGGCTGAGACCGGCTGCAGGGGACCGGAAGCGCCGCTGGGCACCCTGCGAGCGTTCAGGATGCGCCTGCGGGGATCGCGGGATCGCATGCGTAAGTGAGTGGTGCACGTCATAGCAATACCTCTTGCATGTGGGTATGGGGGTATGTATACTTAAGTCATCGGCAAGGGAGAGAGGCTCCCTCCGATAACCTGAAAGGAACACTGAAATGCTGACCAACATCTCCGATGTCTACGCCGAAATCCGCACCGCCCTTGGCGAGTTCGCCGATGACTTCAACATCGAGGCCATCGCCGACGCAGCCTACACCTTCAACCCCGCAACCCAGACTTTCGAGGCCGCCCCGGAAGCCGAGTTCTGGGCCGCTGTTGAGGCCAACGAGCGCTGACCAACCCAATACCCCGGGGGCGCAAGCCCCCGGGGGCCACTCGAAAGGAACACCGAAATGAACACCATTAGCGACAAGGTCCGTCAGCTCGTGAACTACGGAGGCGATGTTGAGCCGGGCTTCAACGTTGGCGCGGGTCTGCGCATCACGCTTGATAGCACGGGCGATGGCTTCGTGGTGATGCGTGAGGATCACACCATTGTCCTCGAGCTGCCCGGCCAGACGGGCATGCTGAGCGTGACTACCGCTGACCTGAGGCAGCAAGAAAAGGCCGCGATTACCCGCGTCGTGCGTGGTGCCCGCCCGCACTTCACGCCCGACTGGCAGCTGTGGCACGCCATGCGGAAGCGTAGCAAGGGCATCTACACGCTTCTGCCGGTCAAGAATTTCATCTGACAACTTCACAGAAAAGGACACCTGAAAATGACCCGCTACCTCGGAACCGCAGGCGTTGCAGCCCTCACCGGCCTCGCCTACAACACCGTGACGGCCTACCGCTCACGCGGCAAGCTCCCAATCCCTGACGCCATCGTCGAAGAGGGAGGCACGGAGACCTGGGGCTGGCTGCCTGAGACAATTGAGCGTTGGTGGCGCGAGCGGCTGCGGGAGCGCCCCGGCAAGCGTCCCTCTATCGTCTGGCTTGAGGATATCGAGACCAATGACGCCATCATCCTCACGGGTGAGCTGAGCCGTGACAGACTAGCCTCGTGGCTTGAGGGGGTGTGCGAGTCCCCCTCCGATCTGGCGCGGGAAATCC
>FLSE01002048.1_pt2 | contig 17825 bp, 3 predicted proteins | sample 1550461 | NCBI WGS metagenome assembly FLSE01 (sample SAMEA4031758, study PRJEB14383) | metagenome | biome: human; feature: oral; material: saliva | place: Philippines | collected 2014 | reverse complement strand
ATCGTATTCGGTATCGATACGACGACGGCAGCAGCCATCAGTGGTATCTTGGGAATTTTATTATTTGCATCTCCTAAAATGGGTGGCGTTCTCGATAATACGGCGAAAGTGTTGGGTACAGTGATGCTCGTACTCATCGGTTATGTAGCGTTTTCTACTAATCCTCCTGTAGCAGAGGCTGCAACCCATGCCATCGTGCCAACCAATTACCCTTGGCTAGCTACGATTACCCTTATCGGCGGTACCGTAGGTGGATACATTACATTCTCCGGCGGCCATCGCTTGATTGATGCGGGCATTACAGGCCGTGAACATTTAAAAGATGTGCGTCGCGCTGCCTTCATGGGCATGTCCGTAGACGCCATTGTTCGTATATTGTTATTCTTAGCCGTACTCGGCGTAGTATCCATGGGCTTTGCATTAGATCCAAAGGACCCAGCAGGTTCTGCGTTCTTACTCGGTGCTGGTGAAATCGGTCATAAATTATTCGGTATCGTATTCTTCTGCGCTGCGTTGACCTCCGTTGTGGGTGCTGCCTATACATCGGTATCCTTCCTTAAAACCTTGTTCAAGGTGGTGGAACGGTATGAAAAATTGACCATCATGGCATTCATTTTCGTGTCCACATGCATTCTTATTTTTATCGGTAAACCAGCTACGCTGTTAATCGTGGCGGGCTCTGTGAATGGTTTGATCTTGCCTGTTACCTTAGCCGTTATGTTATTGGCGACGCGTAAGACGAATATCGTAGGGGACTATAAGCACAATCCGATTTTATTCTATACCGGCTGGATTGTCGTGCTTGTGACTGCCTATATCGGCGTTACATCTTTGCAAGGTATTGCAAAATTATTAGGTTAGGGGGTACATATGAATCCCACAATTTCTCCGGTTGGGGATAGTGCTATCTCCATCGAATTTGGTCAAGTGATTGACCCTAAGATTAATCAGCGTATCCGTCAGACTGTGGCGGGTATTGAAAGCCTCCATTTAGAGGGCATTATTGAGATGGTGCCTACCTATTGTGCGCTCCTCATTCAGTATGATGCGCTGTGTCACACCTATGCTGAGCTGTGCCGCATTCTTGAACCTATCTGTGCGCAGCCTATTAGGACTGGTGAAAGTGAACTCGTGACGGTCGTTGAAATACCGACCGTCTATGGTAGTGAGTTCGGTCCAGACCTTGGATTTGTAGCCTCTCATAATCACCTTACAGAGGCCGATGTGGTAAGCATTCACAGCGGTACGGACTATCTCGTGTATATGATGGGCTTTATTCCAGGTTTTACGTATCTAGGTGGCATGGATCCGCGCATCGCTACACCTCGTTTGTCTTCGCCGCGTACGCATATTCCGGCAGGTTCCGTAGGCATCGCGGGTGAGCAGACTGGCACCTATCCGTCGGATTCCCCTGGGGGCTGGCAAATTATAGGCCGTACACCTGTATCCATGTACGATGAGTCTCGTGAACAGGCGGCCCTTCTCAAGGCGGGCGACTATGTACGCTATGTTCCCATTGATGAAAGTGCGTTTCACTGTATTAAGAAATTGGGCTCTTCCTTTAAGCCCATAGTGCATCATGTAAAGGTAGGTGACCTCCGTGGCGGTATGTGAATATAAGAATGCGTCATTTGAGGTGGTTGCGCCTGGTATGATGACCACCGTCCAAGATGGAGGGCGCATAGGCTTTCAACAATATGGTATGCCCGTGGCTGGCCCCATGGATGGTGAAAGCTATGCTATCGGACAAGCCCTTGTAGGGAATACGACACCCGTAGGTGCTTTGGAGTGTACCGTACTCAGCCCTACGCTCAAGGTGAAAGGCACATGTATTGTTGCTTTCACAGGCGCCGATATGAGACCTACCATTAATAATGTGGAGGTGCCGCGGTACATTCCTTTTGTCTGTCATAACGGCGATGTAATCTCTGGCAGCTTTAGCCAATGTGGGGTGCGCATGTATATTTCCTTCGCCGGTGGCATCGATGTGCCTGAAATCAACGGCAGCGTGGCGACACATACAAAAGCGAATATTGGCGGATTTGAGGGACGTCCCTTAGTGGCGGGTGACGAAGTGCGTTTAAAAGACTGCATGCGTGATACTATCATCTGCGATTATACTAGAGAATCAAATCATTTATTTAATACGGTTCTATTTAATCGGGGTGGCCGTGAATGCCATGAACCGCTGCGCGTTGTACTGGGCTCGCAAGCTAAGTACTTTACAGAAACAGGTATTCGCAATTTTAGTAGTGAACTCTATACATTGACCATCCAATGCGACCGCATGGGATTTAGATTAGATGGGGCGCCTGTTGAACACATCGACGGCGCCGATATCATCTCCGATGGCGCTGTGTTTGGATCGATTCAAGTCCCATCTGATGGCAATCCAATCATCCTCATGGCGGATCGACAAACGACGGGGGGGTATACGAAAATCGGTACCGTTATTACCGCTGATTTGCCTAGACTGAGCCAGTTGCCTATTGGAGATGGAATTACCTTTGATATTGTATCTGTGGAGGAGGCACAAGAGATGTATAGGGTATATATGCAAAATTTGCATAGCAAAATTAACTTGGCTTCCGCACAAAGTACATTTGTATTCTCTGTGAAAAAAACATCTGTTACTTGAGTATGAATTGATGATATTATACTTAGTATGTATATATTATTGCTACATTTGTATATTTTGATGAATGAATATGTATATGATGAAAGACACTACTCTATTTGAGTAGTGTCTTTTTGTATGTAGAGTTATCTAATTAATAAAAATATTATCTTAAAAATAAAATGAAATAGGTATATCACTCTTAAATATAAAAATATATCCATACATATAAATATGAGATGAAAAATACACGTATCAAAATTAAAGTGGTATTTCTTGGTCTGTAATGCTCTATATTTGATATGAATAAATACTTATAAATATTTATTCAAAAGTATATAATATACATTGAATAAAATGAAAGATATAGATTACATCTATTCTTTTGGTAAATCAATAAATTATTGATTTGCAATTAAATATTCTAAAAGTAGAGACTATTTTATTGTTAGATGCCAGTAGAATATGATAAAATTATGAAATGAGCTTTAAAATATAATGCGTATATTTTATAACATTGTGAAAATTCGAATATTAGAAATTGATTAGTATATTATATGGTTTTGAGAGATAGTTAGTGAAAAGGAAAACGAATGAATAAGATTTTTAAAGTAATTTGGTCTAAGTCAAAACAGTGTTACATTGTAGTATCTGAAATTGCAAAGAACAAAACAGGTAAAAAGAAAGTTGTAGTGGCCGGGATATTTGCGGCGTTGGCATTGATAGGTGGAATACAGTCGGTAGAAGCTGCGAATACTAGTGGCTCTGGTAGTTCTAATGCAGTTGCATGGGGAACTGGTAGTAATGCGCCTGGTGATAATGCTATTGCTATAGGTAAAGGTGCAAATGCTGTAAAAAATAATACGATTGCTATAGGTACAAGTTCTAAAGCCAATTTGGATATGGCTGTTGCAGTAGGTAACGAAGCATCAGCAGATACACATGGAACCTCAATAGGTGCTAATGCTAAAACAACAGGATATGGAGCCTTTGCCGGTGGTGTAAATGCACAAGCGAATGGTGTTGGTGCTATTGCTATTGGAGGGGCTACTTCTGATGCGTACAATCAGAATGCGGTAGCTAATGGTGAATCTGCTGTTGCTATTGGTTCTAGTGCAATTGCTAGTGACCGTGGTGGCGTAGCTGTTGGCTGGAATGCAGAGAGCAAAGTAAACGCTGTAGGTATAGGGTTTAATGCGAAGGCGAAAGCAAATAATGCGGTTGCTATTGGCGTTGAAGCAAATAATGATAAGGCTAATGCCATTAGTAATAACTATTCTAGTGTATCTGTCGGTGTTGCAACTCGAGCTAGAGCTGTTGGTTCCATGGCAATGGGGGTTAGCGCTGATGCATCTGGTAACTACTCTATTGCTTTAGGTAGTGGGGATGTTCGTGGTGACTATACGAATAATGCGAATTATCCTAAAGCCACTGGAGAAAAGGCTATTGCTATTGGTTATAATTCTAATAGTAGTAATACAGGAGCTACTGCTATCGGTGCAGGTGCAACTGCAAGTGGAACAGATTCCTTTGCGGGTGGTTCTGGCACAGCTGGTGGAAATTCATCTATTGCTATTGGTAAATCTTCAGGTGCAACTAATGACAGAGCTTTGGCCGTTGGTGTTAATGCTAAGGCGACAGGGAAAGACTCTGTGGCTGTTGGTAGTGGTGCGGGAGGTACAGTTGGATTAGGATTTGCATCTCGTATCGATGAGAACACGGGCGTTGTTCAAACAATTAGAAATATTAATGTAGCCACTACAGCGGATGGTGATAATGCAGTCGCTGTAGGGCATTATGCTAATGCAATGAATAGTGGCGTTGCTTTAGGTCAAAATACGCTAGCTGCAACTGGAGGTGTGGCTATTGGCAAAGGCGTTTTTGAAGATACAAATAATGTCAAAGCTGGTGGTACAGTAATTGGTCAAGACTCTACTGTAACAGGTCTCTATTCTTTAGCTGTGGGGCGTTATACATTTGCTAGTGGATCTACCTCTATGGCTATGGGGTACGATGCAAGTGCTAAAGGTAACTATGCTGTCGCTATGGGGCGAAAAGTGATTGCCGATGGTACCTCTACGGCTATAGGTCATCATGCAGTAGCTACTAATGGTGGTTTGGCTATTGGTAGTCAAGATAATGATGCCTCTAAAGATAAAACGACTGCGTCTGCTAGCGGTGCTGTTGCTATTGGTAAAAATACACAATCAACTTTGAAGGGAGCAGTAGCTTTAGGTAGTGATTCTACAACAGCAACAAGTGCTACCAAACAAGAGAGCGTTACTATTAATGGCATTACATATAATTTTTCTGGCGCAACATCTGATACAGGAATGCAGGTTTCTGTTGGTGCCGCAGGTAAGGAACGTCAAATTAAGAACGTAGCAGCAGGTGAAGTATCTGCTACAAGTACAGATGCCATTAATGGGTCTCAACTATTCGCTGTGGCTAGCCAAATCAAACCTATCAATTACATTTCAGTGAAATCATCAGCTGTTGGTAATAAAAATAATGCTGGTGCTACAGGTGCGGATGCTGTTGCAATTGGTCCAGGTGCTCAATCATCCGGTGATAATGGTGTTTCTTTAGGAAATGGGTCTCAAGCTAATGCTGAATCTGTAGTTTCTATTGGTTATCAATCAAATTATGGAGCTCAAAATAATTCTAAATCAATAGGAATTGGTTGAGCCGCAGGGTATCAATCTAATGGGTCAGAAAACATTGGCATTGGTAGAGATGCGGGACGTAAATTAACAGGTAGCAACAATGTTAGTATTGGTAAAAGTGCTGGCTCAGGTGATGTATACACTAGTGGGTCTGTTTTACTAGGCCAAAGTGCTACTATTATTAATAGTACAAGCGCGACCCCTATTAATGATGTTGTGGCTATAGGTAATAGCGCACAAGGGGGCGCTGCTTCGTCTGTCGCAATAGGTACAGGTGCAATTGCTAAGGTAAAAGATAGCGTTGCAATAGGCTTCAGCTCTAAGGCCACTGTTGATAAAGGTGTTAAAGGGTACGATCCAAACGAGAATCGTACTAATAAGTATGCTGGATTAACTAATAATATACTTACCAGCACAAATGCAGCGGTATCTGTTGGTGAAGGTGCTAGTGTAACTCGTCAAATTACTGGTGTAGCAGCTGGTACAAACAATACAGATGCAGTCAATGTGGCTCAATTAAAGAGCGTAAACCTTGCCTTCAGTGGTAATAATACGGATACTACTGGTGATGTGAACCTTGCTAATGGTACGTTGGCTATTAAAGGGGACACTACCTATATTACAACGACAGCAAATACAAATGGTATTACCATTGCTGGTAAAACACAGGATATTAGTGTTAATGCCAATGGAGTGGCTTCAGCAAATAAAGGTATGGCTGATGCAAAAAACGTAGCACAGTCTATTAATGATGCCATTTCTAAAAGTGCATATACATGGACAGTGTCTGCTAATGGTGATGCCGGTGAAAGCGTAGCAAAAGGTAATAAGGTAGACTTCAATGGTGATTCTTCTAATATTACTGTTGAACGTGCAGGTAAGAAGATTACTACCAAATTAAATAAAGATATTACCGTAGATTCTGTGAAAGCTAATAATAAGGTAACCGTAGGTACTGCAGCTAAACAGCTTGTGCTAGATGGTACAACAGGTGTAATGACGGTTGGTATTGGCACTAATGCAATTAAATTAGATGGGACCTCTGCAACTATTACGGCTGGTTCCGGTAATAATGCGATTAGTTTAAATGGAACCAATGCACAGGCAGCATTCGGTAGTGGTACTAATTCGGTTTCTATTAATGGTAAAACCGGTGCTGTGACAGGTCAAATTTTCACAGCCGGCAATACGACAATTAATACTAACGGTTTAACAAGTGGTACTGGTTCACGTACAGTTTTATTTGGCACAAATGGAATTAGTGCAGGTGATCAAGTCATTAATAATGTAGCTACTGGTGGCAGTAAAGATAGTAATGCGGCGAATATTGGAGATGTTAAACGTTATGTATCAGGTGCAACGCTTAACCTGACAGACGGAGCCAATAATAAAGGCTCTGTTCAACTTGGTGATCAATCACTCAAGGTGACAACTGGTACAGGACTCAATGCTACAGTAAGCGGACAAACTGTTAATATAGGTTTAACAATAGATGCACAGAATGCCATCTCAAATGGTATTGGATTATTAGGTAATGTTGGTAGCACCGGTATAAAAAAGCTAAAAGAAGGAAATGTCGCTTTTGATATCAAAGGTGATGGATCTGTAGTAAAGACAACTGCATCTAATTCTGGTGTAACTATTGCGGTTGATACAGATAAATTAGCGGCTAATACCAATTTGGCATATACAGCTAATGGCGCATCTACAGCTAAGAACGTAGCTTTGTCTAAAGGGCTAAATTTTGTTAATGGTAGCAACACTATTGCAATTGTAAATGACGATGGCAAAGTATCCTTTGACCTAAATGCAGCGACTAAGAATCAAATCAATACTAATACTACTGGTGTTGCTGCTAATAAAGCTAGTATTGCTACAAATGCTTCAGATATTGCCACTAATAAAAATAAAATTGCTACAAATACCACAGATATTGCTGCCAATAAGAGTAAAATTGCAACTAATACTACTAATATTGCAGCAAATACAACAGCACTTGCTCGGAATATTTCCCTTGGTGCCGATTCTGGGGCAAAATCTAGCCAGTCTTTATCTACCACAGATGTAGCCTTCAATGTGAAGGGGGCTACTGGTGATTTCATTTCTACTAAGATGAATGGCAATACTGTAGAAGTATCTACTAAACGCTCTACAATCAATAGTGATACAAATAGTGGTGCAGCCTCTGTAACAGGTGCTGATGGTTTAGTTACTGCTAAAAATGTAGCAGATGCTATTAATAAGGCTGCAGATGCAGCTAAAGCAGGTGCAGCATGGAATCTTACAACCAATTCTAGTACAACAGATAAAACTACTGTAAAAGGTGGAGATACTGTAAATCTTGTAAATGGCGATAATATCGTAATTACACAAGACGGTACAGATAAAAAGAAAATCACTATAGCAACCAAGAAAAATCTTATGGTTGATTCTGTTACTGCAGGTAATACAGTTATTAATACCTCTGGTTTAACAAATGGTACAACTGTCATTACAGGTACAGGTGTTACAACAGATAAAGTAACTGTTGGTGGCTTGTCTATTGATAAAACTGCTGGTATTAATGCAGGTGGTAAAGTTATCTCTAATGTAGCTAGCGGTAATGTAAATAATAATGCTACTGATGATACAAATGCTGCCACAATTGGTGATGTAAAAACTGCTGTTAATGGTTTGTCCCAAAACCTAAACATCAGTGATGGCACAAAAGATAGTTCCGTGGCTCTGAAAAGTCAAAAATTAACTGTTACAGGCACAGGTGCTGCGAAAGCTACTGTTAATAATCAAACTATTACTGTTGATGTAGCAGAAGGTACATTAACACCTAATACAACGAATGGTACTGTAACGGGTACTACCGGTGTAGCTAAAGCCACAGAGGTTGCTGCTGCAATTAACAATACAAATACTGTATTAGGTAATAAGATTGCAAAAAATACACAAGATATTGCTACGAATACGTCGAATATCACTGCAAACAAAAATCAAATTACCACTAACACAACAAATATTGCAACAAACACAGCCAATATCGCTCATACAATAGCTTTAGCTGATGATAAAGGTGCCTCTACGACGGCTAAGTCCTTAAAAGATGGTAATGTATCTTTCAATATCAAGGGGGATAACAAGTTTATCTCTACTACTGCATCTGGTAATGATGTAACGTTGACGGTTAATGAACAAGCTATTAAGGATGCTGCTAAGTCTGCTTCTTCTTTCAAGGTGAAAGCGAATGCTCATGCTGAAGAAGAGGTAAAAGGTGGCGACACTATTACCTTTAACAATGGTGATAACATCGAAATCAGCCAAGCTGGTAAGACTTTCACCATCAAAACTGCTAAGGATATGACCGTTGATTCCTTAACTGCAGGTAATACAGTTATTAATACGACTGGTTTAACGAGTGGTACTGGCGCTGGTGCGGTTTCCTTTGGTACGAATGGTATCAGTGCAGGCAGCCAAGTTATTTCTAATGTTGCTAGCGGTACTGTAAACAACAATGCTACTGATGATTCCAATGCAGCTAACATTGGCGATGTGAAACAGGCTGTAGCTAACTTGTCTCAAAATCTCAATATTACTGATGGCACAAACAATGGCACTGTGAACCTTAAAAACCAAAAACTTAATGTGGCTGGTGCTAATGGTGTAACGGCAACTGTTAATAATCAAACGATTACAGTTGGTTTAGATGCTGATACTGTCAATGCTACAACGAAGGGCATTGGCCTCACTGGAGATACAGGTTCTACAGGTAATAAATATCTCAAAGATGGCGACGTATCCTTTGCAGTAACTGGCGATGGCAATCTTGTGAGCACGTCTGCTACAACAGCGGGTGTGAAAGTTGCTGTTGATGCGGCTAAGGTGAAAGATTTAGCCGTAGATGCTGTAACAGTAAGTAAGGATACGCAAGCCGACAATCCGATTACTGTAACCCCAACATCGGGTACTAATTCTAAGGATTATGCAATCGGTATCGATACAACAAAACTTGCGGCTAAAACAGATTTAACATATCGTGCTAACAGTGCTGCAGACGCTGATGCGAAGAAGGTTTCTTTATCTAAAGGCCTTAATTTCGTAGATGGTGGTTCCACAGTTGCTACTGTTGATAACGATGGCAAAGTATCCTTTGATCTTAATACAGCTACTAAGAACCAAATCAATACAAATACGGCAGATATTGCTACTAATAAAGGTAAAATTGCGACTAACACAACTAATATTGCAGCTAATACAACTGCGTTAGCTAGAAATATCTCCCTCGGTGCAGATACTGGCACTGCGTCTAGCCAATCCTTGAGCACTGCTGATGTGGCATTTAATGTGAAAGGTGCTACAGGTGACTTTGTATCTACCAATATGAATGGTAATACAGTTGAAATTTCTACAACGCGTGCTACCATTAACAGCAATGCTACCACAGGTGAAGCATCTGTAACTGGCAATGATGGATTGGCAACAGCTCAGAATGTAGCCGATGCTATCAATAAAGCAGCTGATGCAGCTAAAGCAGGTGCGGCTTGGAATATTACAACGAATTCCAGCACAACCGATAAAACTGCTGTCAAAGGTGGAGATACAGTAGATCTTGTTGATGGCGATAACATCGAGATTACACAAGATGGTACAGATAAAAAGAAAATTACTGTTGCTACGAAGAAAGATATTACCGTTGATTCTGTAACAGCGAACAACAAAGTAACTGTTGGTTCTGGTGCGAATAAAATTACCTTGGATGGCACTGATGGTTCTGTAACTGGTAAAGCTTTCACAGGCACTACTTTCACAGGAACATCATTTACAGGTACGTCATTCACGGCAGGCAATACTGTTATCAATACAAACGGTTTAACGAATGGCACAACAGCCATTACAGGCACTGGTGTTACGACAGACAATGTGACTGTTGGTGGTATTTCCATCGATAAAACGGCTGGCATCAATGCTGGTAATAAGGTCATTAGCAATGTGGCTAGTGGTGGCACTACATTGACGAATGCTGCGAATATCGGCGATGTTCAAAAAGCAGTAGCTAACTTGTCTCAAAACCTTAATATTACTGATGGTACCAATAATGGCACTGTTGATCTTAAGAACCAAAAACTTACTTTAGCTGGTGCTAATGGCGTAACAGCAAATGTTAATAACCAAACAATTACAGTTGGATTAGATGCTGATACTGTCAACGCTACAACGAAGGGCATTGGCCTCACCGCTGACAATGGTTCCACAGGTAATAAATACCTTAAAGATGGGGACGTATCCTTTGCTGTGACCGGCGATGGCAGCCTTGTGAGCACGTCTGCTACGGCGGCAGGGGTGAAAGTTGCTGTTAATTCCGCAACCATCACTGCTGGTACAGATGGCACAATTACTGCTCCTACCACTGATGGTGTAGCAACTGCTAAAAATGTAGCGGATGCTATCAATGCCGCTAAAAAAGCGTCTAAAACTGAAATCACGGCTAACACTGGTGAAGCAGCTAATGCTACAACAGGTAATGTGATATTAACATCTACTACAGCTGCTGATGGTCATACTATTTATGACGTAAAACTCAACGATAAGGTGACATTAGGTTCTGGTGCTAATGCGGTAACCATCGATGGTACAACAGGCGCTATTACAGGTAAAACGGCTACTATTGGTGGCGTTACTGTAAATGGTACGGCCAATACTATTGGTGGCTTATCTAATACAACTTGGAATGGTACTGCTACTACTGGCCGAGCTGCAACAGAAGACCAATTGAAAGCAGTTGCAGATGCGGCAGGTAGCCAAACTTGGAATATTACGGCAGACAAAGCTGGTACAACTGGTAATCAAACAGGTACTAAGAAAAACGCCACTGTTGGTAAGGATGAAACTGTTGAATTAGTTGCGGGGGATAACCTTACAATTAATCAAAATGAACGTAAGTTTACGTATTCCTTGAATAAAGATCTTGCTAATTTGACTAGTGTATCTGTCGGTACTGGTACAACTGAAACTATTAAACTTGATGGTGTAACTGGTAAAATCACTGCTAAAAATGCATCGATCGGTGGTGTAACTATCGATGGTGATAACAATCATGTAACGGGTCTGTCCAATATAACATGGAATGGCACAGCCACTACTGGTCGTGCTGCAACAGAAGACCAATTGAAAGCTGTAGCTGATACAGCTAAAACAACTACTGATGCTGTTAATTTGAAATTCTCTGGTGATACAAATACATCCCCTGGTGTTGTAAATCTTAAAGATGATACATTCGGTATTAAAGGCGAGGGTAAGTATGTATCTACTGATGCGAATGGTAAAAATTTGACTGTGAAAGTCTCTGAAGCAGAAGTTAAAAAATCTGCCGTAGCTGCTGTAACAGTCAGCACAGACACAACAGACGCTAATAATCCATTGACTGTAACACCTACAACGAGTGCAGATGGTACAACTAAGGATTACAAGGTGACTATTGATGGTACTAAGATTGAGAATAAGACGAACTTGTCCTACAAAGCAAATGGTGGTACAGCAAAACAAGTTTCCTTAGCTGATGGCTTAAACTTCAAGAATGGTACGTTAACAACTGCATCTATCGATGATAATGGCGTTGTGAAATACGATGTAAATACAGCATCTATCACTGCTGGTACAGATGGTACAATTACAGGCCCTACAACTGATGGCGTAGCAACTGCTAAAAACGTAGCTGATGCTATTAATGCGGCTAAAAAATCATCTAAAACTGAAATCACTGCTAACACTGGTGAAGCAGCTAATGCTACAACAGGTAATGTGACATTAACATCTACTACAGCTGCTGATGGTCATACTATCTATGACGTGAAACTCAACGATAAGGTGACACTTGGTACCGGTGCTAATGCGGTAACTATCGATGGTACAGCTGGCAAAGCAACTATTGGTACTTCCATTGTGGATGGTGTAAATAATACTTTCACTACTGGCGGTGCAAGCCCTGTAACATTAAATGGTGCTACAGGTACGATTACAGGTAAGGCTGCTAATATCGGTGGTGTTACTGTTAACGGTACGGCTAATACTATTGGCGGCTTATCTAATACAACATGGAATGGCACCGCTACTACTGGCCGAGCAGCAACAGAAGACCAATTAAAAGCTGTCGCAGATGCTGCGGGTAGCCAAACTTGGGAAATCACAGCAGATAAGAAAACTGGCACATCTGGTGTTCAAACTGGCACAAAAGAAAATGCTAAGGTTGGCAAGGATGATACAGTTTCCTTAATTGCTGGTGAAAACTTAACTGTAGATCAAGCAAGTAAAAACTTTACATACTCTTTGAATAAAGACCTTGTGAAGATGAACTCTGCAACCTTTGAAGCAACAGGCGGTAAAACAACTGTTATCAAAGGTGATAGCATCGTTCAAACTGATGGTGCTAACGTAAATACATCTAATGCTACATCCAATACAATTACTGATGGTACAAATACAAGTACAATTACTGCTGGTAAGGCACAAATTGGTACTGTTGGTATCGATGGTGTAGCAAGCAAGATTAGTACTGGTGGTACAAATGCTGTAGTAGTTAATGGTGCAGATGGCACTGTTAAAACTGGTAATGTAACAGTAACTGGTGGTACTACAAACGATATTACTGGTTTGTCTAACACGACTTTAACTGCAACTGACTTTGCAACAAAGGGCCGTGCAGCTACAGAAGAACAATTAAAGGCTGCCACTGGTGCTACTACATTGAAGTTCACCGGTGATGTAGCAACTAATACTGGATCCGTAAACCTTAAGGATGATACATTCGGTATTAAAGGTGATGGTAAATATATTTCTACTGACGTAAATGGTAAAAATGTAAATCTTACCGTCTCTGAAGCAGAGGTTAAAAAATCTGCTGTAGCAGCTGTAACAGTAAGTACAGATACAACAGATGCTAATAATCCATTGACTGTAACACCTAATGCTAGTGCAGATGGTACAACTAAGGATTACAAAGTAACTATTGATGGTACTAAGATTGCGAATAAGACGAACTTATCCTATAAGGCAAATGATGGTACAGCAAAACAAGTTTCTTTAGCCGATGGCTTGAACTTTAAGAATGGTACATTAACAACGGCGTCTATCGATGATAATGGCGTTGTGAAATACGATGTAAACACGGCATCTATCACTGCTGGTGCAGATGGTACAATTACAGGTCCAACTACAGATGGTGTAGCAACAGCTCAAAACGTAGCTGATGCAATTAATGCAGCTAAAAAGGCGTCTAAAACTGAAGTGACTGCTAACACCGGTGAAGCAGCTAATGCTACAACAGGTAATGTGACATTAACATCTACTACAGCTGCTGATGGTCATACTATTTATGACGTAAAACTCAACGATAAGGTAACACTTGGTACTGGTGCTAATGCTGTAACTATAGATGGTACAGCTGGTAAAGCTACGATTGGTTCTTCCATTGTGGATGGTGTAAACAATACATTCACAACAGGTGGTATAAGCCCTGTAACATTAAATGGTGCTACAGGTACAATCACAGGCAAGACGGCTAATATTGGTGGTGTTACTGTAGATGGTACAAATAATCATGTCATGGGCCTTGCTAACAAAGACTGGACACCAGGTGTAACACAAGCTGTTTCTGGTCGTGCCGCTACAGAAGATCAATTACAAAAAGTATCCGATGCAGTTGGTGCTGGTTGGAAGATTAACACCGGTAAGGTTACTGGTTCTACTGGTGAATCCAATGGTGCTGCGTCCACTAAGGTAGCAAGTGGTGAAGAAGTTCAGTTCCAAGCTGGCAACAACTTAATCGTTGATCAAAATGGTAAAACCGTAGCATACTCCTTGAATAAGGCACTTAAAGATTTAGAATCTGCTACGTTCAATGGTACAGGTACTAACAAAACTGTTATCAACGGTGATTCTATTACACAAACTGCAGGTACTCAAACGAATACATCTACAGCAGGTGGCAATACCGTAGCAGATGGTACTAAGTCCACAGAAACTACTGCAGCTGGTCAAGTGATTAAAGATGGTACGAAGACAAATACATCTACTGTTGATGAAAATACAATCGTTGATGGTGCTAAATCTAATAAAACTACTGTAGATAGCAATGTAATTAATGATGGTACTGGTAATGTAAATACATCCAATGCAACATCTAATACAATTACTGATGGTACTAATACAAGTACTATTACTGCTGGTAAGGCTACGATTGGTTCTTCTATTATTGATGGTGTAAATAATACATTTACAACTGGCGGTGCTAATGCTGTTAAGTTAGATGGTGTAGCTGGCACAATTAAGACTGGTGCTGTAACAGTAACTGGTGGTACAACAAACGATATCACAGGTTTATCTAACACAACTGTAAATTCTGCAGACTTTGCAACAAAAGGCCGTGCGGCTACAGAAGAACAATTAAAAGCTGTAGGCGAACAAACATGGCAAATCACTGCAGATAAGAAAACTGGTACATCTGGTGCTCAAACGGGCTTAAAAGAAAATGCTAAGGTTGGTAAGGACGATAAGGTGTCCTTGATTGCTGGTGAAAACTTAACTGTAGACCAAGCAGGTAAAAACTTTACATACTCGTTGAATACAGACCTCGTGAAAATGAACTCTGCAACCTTTGAAGCAACAGGTGGTAAAACAACTGTTATCAAAGGCGATAGCATCGTTCAAACTGATGGTACTAAGACCAATACCGCTACAGCATCTGGTAATACTGTAGCAAATGGTACTAAATCCACAGAAATTACAGCAGATGGTCAAGTGATTAAAGACGGTACTAAGACAAATACGGCTACTGTTGATGAAAATACAATTGTAGATGGTACTAAGTCTAATAAATCCACTGTGGATAGTAATACTATTACAGATGGTACAAATACCACTGAAACAACATCTAGTTCTGTAACTGTTAAAGATAATGTTGGTAACAGCACAGTTATCACAAAAGACAACATTACAACAGGTGTTGGTGGTAACAAAATCACTCTTGATGGTACAGCTGGTAAGGCTACAATTGGTTCCTCTGTAGTTGATGGTGTAAATAACACATTCACAACTGGTGGTGCAAGCCCTGTAACATTAAATGGTGCTACAGGTACAATCACAGGTAAGACTGCTAATATCGGTGGTGTTACTGTAGATGGTACAAATAATCATGTAATGGGTCTTGCTAACAAAAACTGGACTCCAGGTGTAACACAAGCGGTATCTGGTCGTGCTGCTACAGAAGATCAATTGCAAAAGGTATCTGATGCAGTTGGCGCTGGTTGGAAGGTTAACACTGGTAAGGTCACTGGTTCTACTGGTGAATCTAACGGTGCTACATCTACTAAGGTAGCAAGCGGTGAAGAAGTTCAATTCCAAGCTGGCAACAACTTAATTGTTGACCAAAATGGTAAAACTGTAGCATACTCCTTGAATAAAGCACTTAAAGATTTGGAATCTGCTACTTTCAATGGTACAGGTACGAATACAACTGTTATTACTGGTGATTCCATTACACAAACTGCTGGTACTCAAACGAATACATCTACTGCGGGTGGTAATACAGTAGTAGATGGTACTAAATCCACAGAAACTACAGCTGCCGGTCAAGTGATTAAAGACGGTACTAAATCTAATAAATCTACTGTAGATAATAATGTAATTGATGATGGTACTGGTAATGTAAATACAGCCAATGCTACATCGAACACCATTACAGATGGTACAAATACAAGTAATATAACTGCTGGTAAAGCGACTATTGGATCCTCTATTATTGATGGTGTAAATAATACGTTTACTACTGGTGGTGCTAACGCTGTGACATTAGATGGTGCTACTGGTACGATTACAGGAACAACCGCTAATATTGGTGGTGTAACTGTTAATGGTACAGCGAAGACTGTTAATGGCTTATCCAATACCACATGGAATGGTACAGCTGTATCTGGTCGAGCTGCTACAGAAGATCAATTAAAAGCTGTAGGCGAACAAACATGGCAAATTACGGCAGATAAGAAAAATGGTACATCTGGTGTTCAAACGGGCTTAAAAGAAAATGCTAAGGTTGGCAAGGATGATAAGGTGTCCTTAATTGCTGGTGAAAACTTAACTGTAGACCAAGTAGGTAAAAACTTCACATACTCTTTAAATACAGATCTTGTGAAGATGAATTCTGCCACATTTCTTGGTACAGGTACTAACAAAACTGTTATTACTGGTGATTCTATTACACAAACTGATGGGACTAAATCGAACACATCTACTGTAGATAGTAATGTTATCGATGATGGTAGTGGCAATGTAAATACATCCAATGCTACATCGAATACAGTTACAGATGGTACTAATACAAGTACTATTACTGCAGGTAAAGCGACTATCGGATCCTCTATTATCGATGGTGTAAACAATACATTCACAACAGGTGGTGCAAGCCCTGTAACATTAAATGGTGCTACAGGTACAATCACAGGTAAGACTGCTAATATTGGCGGTGTTACTGTAGATGGTACCAATAACCATGTAATGGGTCTTGCGAATAAAGACTGGACACCAGGTGTAACACAAGCGGTATCTGGTCGTGCCGCAACAGAAGATCAATTGCAAAAAGTATCCGATGCAGTTGGCGCTGGCTGGAAGGTCAACACCGGTAAGGTCACTGGATCTACTGGTGAATCTAACGGTGCTACATCTACTAAGGTAGCAAGCGGTGAAGAAGTTCAATTCCAAGCTGGCAACAACTTAATTGTTGACCAAAATGGTAAAACTGTAGCATACTCCTTGAATAAGGCACTTAAAGATTTGGAATCTGCTACATTCAATGGTACAGGTACGAATACAACTGTTATTACTGGTGATTCCATTACACAAACTGCTGGTACTCAAACGAATACATCTACTGCGGGTGGTAATACAGTAGTAGATGGTACTAAATCCACAGAAACTACAGCTGCTGGTCAAGTGATTAAAGACAGTACTAAATCTAATAAATCTACTGTAGATAATAATGTAATTGATGATGGTACTGGTAATGTAAATACAGCCAATGCTACATCGAACACCATTACAGATGGTACAAATACAAGTACTATTACTGCTGGTAAGGCTACAATAGGTTCCTCTGTAGTTGATGGTGTAAACAACACATTCACAACTGGTGGTACTAATGCTGTTAAATTAGATGGTGCAGCCGGTACAGTTAAGACTGGCACTGTAACAGTAACTGGTGGTACAACAAACGATATCATTGGCTTGTCTAACACAACATTAAATTCTGCAGACTTCGCAACGAAAGGCCGTGCGGCTACAGAAGAACAATTAAAAGCTGTAGGCGAACAAACATGGCAAATCACTGCAGATAAAAATACTGCTACATCCGGTGCTCAAACAGGTACTAAGAAGGATGCTAAGGTTGGTAAAGATGACAAAGTTCAATTGATTGCTGGTGAAAACATGACCATAAATCAAAATGAACGAGACTTTACTTTCACCCTTAACAAAGACCTTGTGAAGATGAACTCTGCTACATTCCTTGG
>FLSE01347870.1_pt1 | contig 18119 bp, 13 predicted proteins | sample 1550461 | NCBI WGS metagenome assembly FLSE01 (sample SAMEA4031758, study PRJEB14383) | metagenome | biome: human; feature: oral; material: saliva | place: Philippines | collected 2014 | reverse complement strand
GTTGAATGTCGCCTTCATACTTGCTTAATCGTTTCTCAATAATAGGTATATTTTCTTCACAGTAAGAGATTGTATGACGATAGTGATCCTTGCTGCGTTGAAAGGCGCGTCTTTGATTTTCTAATAGAGTTAGATCATTCTCTAGTTCCATCTTATATTTGAGATAAGGATTACCTGTTGCTAGTGCCTTAAAATCAGAAGCTGTCATGGTCTGCTCATCAATGTCTTCTGCAGCACGAATCGGCTCCTTAGAAGTCATAATCTGCTTAATATAACGAAGTTTGTTCTCCTGAGTTGCCCATAGATAATTATCAAACGAACCTTTGGTAATATAGTGGTAAATATCCACTTCCTTGTTTTCATTTCCCTGTCGGATAATCCGTCCATTGCGTTGCTGAATGTCACTTGGTCTCCACGGTACATCCAGGTGATGAACTGCTTTCATCTTGCTCTGAACATTTAAACCCGTTCCTCCTTTTTCAGTTGAGGCAAGAAGAATCCGCACCTCTCCTGCATTGACCTTTCGAGACAAACTATTCTTCTTTTCATCACTATTGGCATCATGTACAAAGGCAATTTCCTTACTAGGGATTCCTCTATCAACTAATAAAGCCTTTATTTCAGAATAGACATCAAAGCCATTGTCCTTTTTCTTAGGTGTGCCAATATCTGAAAAAATCATCTGAGTAGCCTTATTTTCCATTCCCTCACGATAAATTCTCTCAACATTATCCACTACCTGAAGCAGCTTATGATTGTCTGCTAGACTATAGCTAGAGTCCAACAAACGCATATCAATAGCTAGTTTTCGTGCCTCACCCGTTATCTTTAACATGTTATCCTGGCTCGGATCAACTGTCCCATATTTGACTGCATCTGACCTCATAACTAATTCTTCTAAATAGAGTTTCTGGTTTTCAGTTAACTCACTCTCAATAGGGATAATATGAGCTTCTGGAACAGGTAAATCCAACATATCTTGTGTTTGAATGTCGGCTGTTTCTTTATAGATTTTCATCAACTCAGGTAGATTGACAAACTTTTTAAAGCGTTTCTTAGGTTGGTACTTATCCCCTGTAGGAGCTAATTCCATAGAGTTTTGAATTTCTCCAAAAGCACCTACCCAAGAGTCAAAATAATCAACTTGATAGCGTTTTAAGATATCTGGTTGAATATAGTTCATCATAGTATACAACTCACTAATAGAATTGGAAACAGGAGTTCCTGTCGCAAAGACAATATTTTTAAAATCATGTTCTTCCTGAATCTGTCGAACCTTCATTTCCATATCCACATTCTTCTTAGACGTTGTATTGGTAATCCCTGCTACATTCCCAAGTCCAGTAATTGGACGAATATTTTTAAAGTGATGTGCTTCATCCACAAAGAGAAAATCAATTCCTAAGTTCTCAAAATCAATAAAACTATCACGATTGAAGCGTTGCAGTTCTTCCAATTGTTTCTCTAGACCACTTATTGATTGCTCTGCTTCTTTAACGGTATACTTATTTTCAGAATGTGTTTTAATCTCTCGTAGTTCATTGAGTTTATCCTCGATATAATTCATCTGTCTTTCTTTACTGACAGGTATTTTTTCAAATTGAGAATCCCCAATGACAATGGCATCGTAATCTCCTGTAATAATACGTGACACAAATTGTTTTCTTCTCGCCTTCACAAAATCTTTCTTAGTGGTCACAAAGACTTTTTTAGTAGGGAAAAATTTCATGATCTCTTGGCCAAATTGAGCAGACAAACTAGAGGGCACCACATACAAGGGCTTATGAACCATCCCCAACTCCTTTAATTTAAACCCAGCACCAAGCATGGTCAAGGTCTTTCCTGAACCTACCTCATGAGCTAACAAGGCTCTTTTTTCTTCTACGATTCTTTGAATGGCATTCTCTTGGTGAGGACGAAGACTGATGTTTTGTGCCAAGCCATCAATAACTAAATGGCTACCGTCATACTCTCGACTAACCGTTCGATTATAAAGACGATTATAGCTTTCCTCAATGACTTGTTGGACTTCTGGATACTGTGAGACAAATTCTTGAAAGAGCTCTTGTAAATGCTGCTCTTTTGCTCTTAGAACAGAGGTTTTTTCCAAATCTGTGATGGTCTTTTTCTTTTCCCCTTCCGTAACAGTCATGGTAATCGTCGGTTGGTTCGAATTAAGTAAATTCTCAAAAATCTTTCTTCCTGTATCATAACGTGACCCACTAACTCCAAGACTACTATCTTTGGCACTTGGATAGCGATAAGCAAATGATGTCCTTAAATGAACCTGGCCATCGACAGGATTCACTTCAATGACTTGTTCAACATCTGGCGAAGACAATTCAAATTCACGATTGGTAAAACATTCAAAGGCAAATTTACCATAGACGGATTGAGGAATCCAACGTGACCCTATTTTAAACTCAATATCTGCCAGATGAATCCGTGGAGGACGAACAGATCCTAACAAATCTAACGCATGGGGCCAATCACATTCTTGATTGTTTTCCTCCACTAATAGTTGAACTACTTCTATCTTATTGAGAATGTCTCCTGATAAAAACTGGTTCTTAGAAAGGTATTTTCTTTCCCCTCTTAAATAGCTTTCTGGATCCATTAAAATCTGGTCACCTAACTCATCTAAAATAGCAGCTTGACTATGTTCGGGGTAAATTGATACCATATAGTCTAAATCAACCCCTCTACCATCCGATAAACTGGAGTTTAAGGCATCTAGAGCTGTTGAAACTCTTGTAATCACCCTCTCCGGCCTAACCAATGCTTTCTCAAAAGCTAAAGATTTTTTATATTTTACTTTCTGACTTTTAGAATCAATGTATTCATCTTCTAAACTTGCTAGTAAGGAATACTTATCGTCACTATCAAATAAGTTCCGATTGACTGAGGCATTCAAGTATCCAAATTGACCTACAAAGCGGTCATAGTCACGATTCAATTTGCCAAGCAATTCCTGAAAATCAGCCCGACTATAATCTGGATGGCGTTGAATATCAATTAAGGCTTGATAGGTCTCTCTCAAATCAACCATGCTCTTAATACGACTAATGTCCTTATCCGATAAGGGACTTTCATAAAAGACAGTTTTTTTGAACAAGCCCTTATATTTCCCTCTTTCACTCGCTTCTTCTGACTTGTATACATCTAGTGCATCCTCATCTGTCAAATGGAGTTGCACGAATCGATCTATTTTATGTTCAGACAAAGAACTATCCCAAGCTCTAAAATCACCTTTCTCGTCTACATAATAACTAATTTCGTCTACTTTTGAACTTTTCCGAATGCCATGCGTATCTCGGTAATAAATTTGATTTCCCTCATATCCAAAAGAATAGAGCGCTAAGTTTTCACGTATACGACTAGGGATAGAATCATCCACTTCTTCTCGGATAAAAACAGGTGCTTTCAAAGAATTGTCAATTTGTTTAGGTGCTTCCACATTCTCTAATGCTTTCATTATGTCAGTAGCTAATGTTTCTGATTCCCCCTTAACATTGAGGGTTCCTCCATTAAAATTACGTACCTCATATTCACCCAAAACTTGTGTGTTGTATTTCCCATCAAAATAAGGATTGATCCAGACACGCTTATCCTCCTCAAAGGGAATAGAGCCACTAAAAACAAGTTCCTCCTCATTAAGATTCTTTGCTTGATCCTTTTGGAAAAAGAGGAGGTCTGTGGTCACTCGAGTACCTGCAATCTTTTTAAAAGCCGTATCTGGCAACCGAACTCCACCTAAAAAATGAGTGTTGGATTTAATCTCTTGTAAGACATTATCTGTCCGCTTATCCATTGTCCCGATAGAAGAGATAATCGAAACTTGTCCTCCATCTCTTACTAAATCAAGTGAGTGTTTGACAAAGTAATCATGAATCATATAAGGTTTATCATAGTTTTTATCGGCAATGCGAAAATTTCCAAAAGGAACATTCGTTAAGACTAAATCAAAACTATTATTTTGATAGGGAACTTCTTCAAATCCTCGCACTTCAATATGGGTATTGGGGTGGAGTTGTTTTGCGATTGCGCCTGTCACACTGTCTAATTCAACACCATAGAGTTCTGATTTATCTCGTATACTTCTAGGCATCGCCGCAAAGAAGTTCCCAGTCCCCATAGAAGGATCTAAAACTCTTCCTCCCTCAAAACCATCATCCAGTAACTTTTGCCAAATCTGGCGAATAATCATTGGGTCTGTATAATAGGCTGTGAGAGAACTTTGTTTCATGGTGGAGTATTCTGATTTACTTACTAAGCTCCTAAGAGTTAAACGTTCTGCTTCATACTTTGGATTGAGTTCATCAAAAAATTCATTAGCAAGACCGCCCCAGCCGACATACTTGGCTAGTAGCTCTTGTTCTTCTGGATTCGCTTGTCGTCCCTCTTTTTCTAATCTTTTAACAAGTTCAATTGCGGCGATATTCGTTTCAATTTTTTCTCGATTTGTCTTAGGATAAAAGTCCTCTAAATCATCTGGAAAATCAAAATCTTGAACAGGGACATCCGTCTCTTCTATACCTGAAATTAAAGGTTTTGTTTCCTTATCCTTATCTTTTTCCTTTTCCTTTTCATTTTCTTCTTCCAGATAGGAAAACAAATCTATTTCCTGACTTTCACTTGATGAATCAATCTCAATCTCTGAATCTTCTTTTTCAAGTTCTACATGAGACAATACTTGTTCAATCTCTTCCAAACTGTTCAAGTATAAGATAGGATTCTCTTCAAATAACTGGTTGGAATCATTAAATAGCTCTAGGCGAACTAAGTCATTTAAGTGTGCATTTTCAATCGAAACCAATTGAAATACTTGTCCTTTATAACTTACTTGTGAACCGATTGGATATTCCCTCAAAGCTTCTTCTACAATTTTATCGACATTAGAAAAGGAGTTAGTTTCTTCCGTTCCCTTTTCAATATCACTTGAAGGAGATAAAACTTTCTCTACTTGATTAGACTTTTCGCTTTTAGCTTTTACTTCATCAAAATGCGTAATAATCTTCAGCTTTTGTGTCAGTGGGAGTTGTGTGTAGTTTTCTTCATGATGGACAAGATCCGTAACGGTATCTAAAGTAGCCATCAATTCTGAACCCAAATAGGCTAGAACATCTCCCTCTTTTTCTTCAAAATGAATCTCAAGAACCTCTTTTTTTAGTTCTTTGGAATCAACCATTAGAAGAAACTCCTCTATATCTCTACTAATGCGGTCAGATAGATTATTCGCAACCCGATAGACATTGACCAAATTGACATCCTGATTCTGATGAAATACAAGCTCACTTAGTTCTTCTAGCTTTTCTTTTTCAGATTGGATGTAAAATCGAGTGGAAAGGTTATAGGTTGCGACTTCTAGCACCAAGTTTTTCTCAAAATTACTTAATTGAGATAATTTACTTAGACCTGCTTGTCCAAAATTTCTTGTGTAACTTTCTAAATCTTGGTCATTATTTTCAGAACTGGCCTCTAGGAAAGAAATAATATCTTGATGAAACGAATAGACATGAGATATCTCTTCTATCTTGCCCTCTTCAGTCAAAAAACTCTCTACCAAATCCTGCCATTTCTCATCAAAATGTTGCGCTTGATAACGAAGAAATAGGTCCATTTTCTCCCTATCTTTTGGGATTGTTCCACGAAACATAGCCAATAATTGTATTACTTCCATACTCGCTCCTTTCATCTATACGAAAATAGGAGAATCACATGATTCCCCTACAACTCTATCTCCATTTCAACCTCTTGAGGACTGGTTTCTAAATCACTAGACAAAAGAGAAACGGCATCTGTTCTCATGTAGTAAGTATATAAGTCTTCTAGGTCTTGTTGGTTTTCAATCCCTGTTTCAATACTAATCAGAGCCTGTATAAATTCCTTGTAGTGACTCTCCATCATATCTGAAATCTTTTGTTTCATCTCCATAAATACTGATGACGGTTCAGTTATACTTGTTTGGTTTATGTCTTGAAAATCCTTTTCTAAGGGATTGGTTCCTTCTTCTACTTCCACTAAATCTGAACGACCATCACCATCAGAATCTGCGCTAAGAGGATTGGTTCCTAGCGCAAATTCTTGAGCATCAGTCAGTCCATCTTGATCCGAATCACGTTGATAAATGGCTTCCATATACTTCCTTCTTTCCTAGTTAATCTTTTTTCACTCCAATCCTACCAAATATTCCTTGAAAGAAGTATCACAACAAAAAAGAGAACAAGCCAAAACTGCGTTCTCCTGAAAATGATAAAAATATATTTTATGTCACAAAAGATATGTAAACTAATCTTTTAAATAATAAAAAAGTTCCGACGTTTGTAAATGTTTTGAGTAAATGGAAATTACTTTTTGACCTTTTGGAAATACTGTCTTTCTCTTCAAATCTAATAAAGATTGAGGAACAATTTTCCTAGATGTATCTTTCAATGTTAATGCTAGTATCTGTTTTCTTGTACGTAGAGCATAATCAAACTCCAAATACAAATAACGTCCTGAACCAGTTAGATGAACATGCTTTCCCAATAACTCCTCAATGGATCCTAAAACTTGTAACTTTTGCATCGTGGTTCCATCTTTTTTTATTTTCAACTCATCAATTATGACATGTCTATTTAAACAATCGTCAAAGAAACTACCTGCACCTTTTCGGTAATCAACACCACATAGGTGCATGAAATTAGTAGGTGAAAAATGAAGTTCAACACTTTCTATTTCAGTTTCATAATACATGATTTTGCCAACGAAGTGCTCTTTAAAAAAAGAAGCCGCAATTTGTAACTGAGTAAAAAAACGCTGAAGTTTTACTTTTTCGGTGTAATTTGGATTACGATAATCTCTAGAATTTGCCATATTTTCCTCACAAAAAAGGTGGTTTACAGAGTCTGTAAGCCACCTAGTCAGTCGGTTTATTCTGGTGTCTGCCACCGCTTGGCCCTTACGTCCAAGATTGCTATCGGATTTCGTTCTGGTGTCCGCCACCGCTTGGCCCTTATGTCCAAGATTACTATCAGATTGACCATGAGCCGACCACTCATCTACACTATTTATTTTACCTGAAAATGGATAAAATTTCAAGTGTAAACTCTTCTATTTCGTCGTATAGGCAAAGCTAATGGCGCTATCTGCTTGAGAGATTTTTCTAAAGGTATAGTTAGGGTTGCCACCATAGTTAGTTTCAGACACAAGGAAAGAACCATCATCATAGACCTTCTCTACAAAAGCCACATGACCGTAGATGGCTGGTGTGCCATGTGTACCTCCTACAAAAGAAACAATAGCACCTGCTTTTGGTGTGGAACCTGTTTCTCCTCCAAGACTTGAAGCTGTCGCAACCCAGTCCTGACCATTTCCCATGGTATTAATGATTGAAATCTTCTCTCCATTACTTCCTTTTAATTTTAAGCCTAATTGATTCATACGAGCCGCAACACCCCATGTACATTGTCCATAGGCATAGGCCATACCATCTCCACCACCAGGAACAGAATGATCATACAAGTCCCCACGAACTCCTTCAAGGGATTGCGGGTCACTTTTTGCCTGTCCTCCATTTGTTTGACTAAAGCCTTTTTCAATTTGGTAATACCATTCCGTTGCTCTAGTTTGTCTTTCCAGTAGTTTGTCACCAGAATTTCCCTCCCAATAGGTCAGAAAGAGTTGGGCGAGATTGGCTGCACTGCCCGTATTTCCAAAGAAATCCTTTAACCAACTTTGATAGTAAGGACTATCCCCGTGAAGCATAAAATCAAGTTGGAGGTCTAAATCATACCACTTCTTATTTTTGCTATGTGCATAATTCAATAAGGCTGTATGACGTGTTGAACCATCTGCAGTATCCGTCCATTGCCCTAAACCTAGACCTCTATGAAGAATATTAGGATAAGCACCACTATAAATGGCTGGCCCTCCTATCGCTAACCAGGTTTCATCATCCCATGAGGAATCGGTAGCGCCAACTGGAGGAGATAAATAATCTCCTTCAGCACGTTTTGGATTAATAGAAGACTCTACGGACCAATTTCCTAAAATTGCCGCAATGGCTTGGGGACTTGCCCCTTGAGATTTCAAAAACTCATAAATATGTTTCGCTCGTTCAAACTCATCTCCACCAAACTGACCAATGGCAGGTAAGATAGTGGTCTGAAGTTGAATGACTTTTGGAAAATAAAATTGCGGATTAACATACACCAATTTTTCTTTCTTATTCTTATATTTTTGATAGGAAACTTTCAAACCTGTATCATCTGGTGTTTCACCAATAATATCACCCGTTAGGACTCTTGTCCCCTCAATCGCACGGCCATTATGAATAGAATACAAGGTCAATCGGCTCTCATTCTCTCCTTTTCCGTTAGTGAGAATAACATCATCTCCGTCTAGAGATACAACACCATCCATTGGTGCGACAATTGTTTGGTGAGCCTTCGCTTCTAGTAGAATATACTCCTGAAGAGTAGGTTTTCCGTCTAAATCATAGTATCCATAACGATAAGTCATGGTTAGACTATCTTCGTTGCTTTTCCCCTCAAATGGATTGTCCAATTCCTGCATGGAAGCATAGACACCCTCTTCTTTTAGTTCCTTTATTTCCTCTTGATTGTCTTTCGATAGTTTATACTTAGGAGTTTCATAGAGGTCTTGCATGGATTTCAAATCATCCCCATCGTTTAAATCATGCCACAAAGTAGACAGATAATCCTTGTAAGTTTCTGAACTAAATAAGTGAACTGGTTTGTGTAACTCATAGTCATGGAATTTAAAGTTCATATACCCCATCACATCATCAACTTTTGTGTAATAAGTAATTCCTTTGTCATTTGTGCGAGTATGTTCTGCATCTTCCCAAGTTAGGTGGGTATAAGCTTTTGTTAATTCAAATTCATCTTGTTGAATCAAACTAGCAGATGAAAATCCTAAAAAGAAGCTCATTATAAGTAAAAGAAGAAAGACCATTCCTCCAACTATCCAGGTTACAGGATTTCCAGCCGCAAATGTAAAGAAGGAAAAGGCTGCTTTTAGTTTTTGATAGATATTTCGGACACTTGTAAGACCTTGTTTCTTTAATTTTCGAAACCGATTTTTAAAAGAACTTGGGTTATCTTTCGCTAGTTTCCATCCTTTTCCATCCTTAAAATGATGGTATCGCTCTTTTGTGTTGGTCAGTCTTTTCTTGGTAAAACGACCTGTTGCTTGTCCTGTTTTGACACTAGCTTTTCCAAGGTTATAAGAAAGGCGACTGTAGCGTTTTCCTTTTCTAATTGTCTCTTGAAGTGTGCGATAGCCTTCTAAATCTTCATTTTCTGAAGCTAACTCTCCACCTTCACGTCCAAGGACATAAAGAAAAGTTTTGGCTTTCCTACTGACTCTTTTGGACTTATAGGCTTGTTTAGTAGATTTTAGATTCTCTTTTGCGGCCTTGACTTCTTTCTTAGCTTTTAATTCTTCTAAACTCTTCCCTTGAAAGAAAAAATTAGATTTATGTTTCGATTCCTGACCGTAGAGAAATTTTTGATTGGTTTTTCTTTCTTTACGACTCTCTTTTCTTTCTTCTTTTGCTTCTACCTTTGCTTCCTTAAATTGCTTCTTGGCTATTTTCAATCGTTTCCTAGCATGAGGTAATCGTCTGTCTCTTAATTCTTTACGATTCAAAAAAGATGGAGGACTATTTTGAAGAATATGATTGTAGTCTTCATTTGCTTGTTTTACTCTCTCCTTTGAAGCTTCTCTCATCTCCTCTAGCTTTTGCTTTATCTCTTTTTCCCATGCTTTTTCATCCAGTACAGCGGAATCTTTTTTCTGTTTCTTCACCTCCTTCTTTCCTTGTTTCAAGAATTTCTTCTCATCTTTTAGACTTCTTCTAAATGCCTTTCGTGCACGTATGATTTCTCTTTTATCCTTCATTTACCTTCCCCTTAATTAGAAGCCATTTTATCAGGATCTGTACTCATGATATCAAACAATTGAGTACCTTGAGGAATCTTATTTTTAAAGGGTACGACAACTGAACCTGCTTTTATTAGTCCTGCCCCTTTTTCTGGATTGACTAGGTATTTTTCAAGTTCTTTTGACAAGCCTAATAGTTGAACTAGTTCTTCTCGGTCATTTTTTGCTTGCTTGAGGAGAATCATAAATTCACTATTTGCAATAATCCGTCTACCATTTGGATCTAACAATAAGGTTTCTACGTTTTGAGTTATTCCAGTCGGACTGGCTCCATATTTTCTAACACGACTCCACAATTTAAAGAAGAAATCACTGGCATATTTATCTAATAAGAGAAGCTGCATTTCATCAAAATAAATCCAGGTCTTCTTCCCTAATTTTTGATTCCGAACGACACGATTCCATATCTGATCAAAAACAACCATAAGAGCGATTTGTTTCAGCTCATCTCCTAACTTTTTAACGTTATAGATTAAGAAGTTAGATCCTGTCTGAATATTGGTCTTATGAGAAAAAATATCAAGAGAACCTTCGACATACAGTTCCATATCAAGTGCCAAATTCTGCGCTTCTTCTTCTGGTTGTTGGCTCAAGACAAAGACCCATTCTTCTAAAGAAGGCTCTTTAAATGACTGATAGGTGAGTCTGGTAACTCGGTCGATAATCGATTTTTCTCTTCCATCCATTTTTCTATCCAATAACTTGCCGATAAAGGATAAAAGAAATTCTGATTTTACCTTTACAGGATCTTCATCCATATTTTCCTCAGACAAGTCAAGTACATTGAGATAAGTTTGGGAATCGGGCGCAATATCAATCATTTCTCCACCAAAAGCTCGTCCAATGACACTGTATTCTGCTTCTGGATCCACGATGATAATTTCAGTATTTTCACCAGATTCCTTGATTTTAGTCGTGATAATTTCATGCTTGGTTGCCATCCCTTTCCCAGCTCCAGATGTTCCTAAAATCAAACCAGACGGTGTATTTAATAGGCTGCGATCAATGGTAATAATATTACTTGATATTTGATTGATACCGTAATATTTCCCACTACGGTCTTGTAAATCTACTGAAGTCCAAGGTGAGTTCACTGCTACATTAGATGTTAATAAACTCCGTGATACTCCCTCTAAAAAATCACAACCAAATGGCAGTAAGCTATTAAAGGCTGCTTCTTGCATATATGGAAGTTTATCAATCATTAGGTCATTTGAGCCGGCCACTTGTTGAATCGTATCTAGGGCTTGTTTGAGTTCTTCTTCATCCTGACCAAAAACACCAATCAAGAAGACAGTTTGAAATAGTTTATCTCCTGTCTCTGTCATGGTTTTTAAGAGTTCCTCAGCTTCATCGATATTGCTTTCTAATACATGGCCTACTTTTTCCAAATAGATACCTGTACGAGCAAGTTTTTGTTGTTCCCCAATCTTTTGGGATTCCATCAAGGTTTTCTTCGTTCGTAGTTTCTTCATGGCATCAGCCTTGGTCGAACTTTGAGCATGGAGGCTCACAATCAATTCCAAATCTCCTTGCATGAGGTCTCTGATAAACTGATCTCCTAATTCCATACCGTAGTCTCTGACATAGACAATCTGCAATAAGCGGTCATTGATTTGTAGGTAATTCTTGTTTTTAAAATCCAAGAGATTAGGCGCTATGAAGTGACGAGTTGTCTGACCAGATCTCGTTAAATCACGGTAAGAAAAAGGAAGATGGTGTTCTCCTCTAAGCATATCCGCCAACAAGTTGACACGCTCTTCTCCAGCCAAGGATTCAAAGCGAGCATCAATTTCTGAGAAACCACTCTTGAAATATTCTCCAATTTGAGATAAGGAACGATAGGCTTGTTTGGGATTAGAGTCCTTTCTACCAAAGCTAATCAGTTTCACAGCTGAAAAGTTATTTTCACCACTGTCTAAATTCTGATTCATCATTCGATTCAATTCTTTACGATAGGTATCATACCCATCTTCTTTTTCCTCATACAGAACACTCTGTCTAAACTTTTCTAAATTCAATCTTTTATTAAAGATGGTCAATTGGAAGTTAGTTTGGTCATCTAGGGAGTTAATCAAATCAGAATACTTCTCAATGATTGCGCTCTTATCTTCTAAACCAACGGTCTGGTAATTGACATCACCAAGTAAATAGCTTTGTGAGAAATAATCTTCTTTCACCTGCATCAGACCATTTTTATACAGGGCTTGATAGGAAAGAGTATTAGCCGTAGAGGGTAACACCTCCTCTTTTTTCCCTTTAACTACTTCTTTCTGATTAGTCATTGAAGTTTTTTGTTTCTTTAATGTATTTGATTTTCTTTTCATGTTCAGGTCCTTTCTTTCCTGTAATTGTGCGTAGGGGAACCGTTAGTTCAAAATGAAGACGGTATTTCAAATAATGTTCAAAATATAAATCATTGGGTTTATAGACTCCAAATAGCATGAGGGGGATGGTAAAGGCAAACACAAAACCGTAAACAAACCAATCTCCAAATTGCCAGAAAAAGAGATTCAAACCCAAAACAATAATTGTGACAATAAAGGCTGGTAGTACAAAGATGATTTGCCTTGTAGTGAAGCCTAACCAAGCCCTATGTTGGTATTTTGAGATGTCTTTAAAGACACGTGTATTCATGACTTTCCTTTCTAAAAAGGCTAAGAAGCATTCACTTCCTAGCCTTTATCTAATTACATACCTAAGATTGAGCGAGCCGTACGTTGAGAACCAACGAGGGCAATAATCAGTAAGATAGCTTGTATCAAACTACCAAACATAATCGCAAGTGATTGCAGGACTCCTGCACCATTTGAAACAGCTATTTTCCCAGCTGATTCAAATAAAGGAACAAGAGAAACAATCAGAAAAATAAGAACCCCTTGTACCGCATAGACCATAATATTTTTTAAATAGCCAATACCAATAGACTTCCACTCATCACTTAAAAATGTTGGAATCGTAAGAGGGGCAAATGGAATCATAAGGTAGAGTTGAATAAATCGAATAGATACCAAAAGATTAACCATAGCTGCACTTACTATCCGAACAAGCCAAATTAGGAGGGCGAAAAAGCCCACAATCATACGGCCAATAAATCCTGAACCTTTTAATCCAGATATGGTATCATACTTTGCCCCACCGTGAGCCACAATCGAGGCCACTTGTTCAATGGCATGACTCGCAATCTCGATGATGGCTTCTACAATGACGGTAGTGTTGGTAATTACAACTGCGACCATAATATAACTAATCAACATCGGCGCTAATGCTTCAAAGGTCATCGCTCCACCAGAGTTAGCAATTTTCTTTGCCATCTTCGAAAATTCTAAGATGAGAACAACTGATAAAATCGCAACTCCAAGAGGCTGCATGACACTTTTAGTAATACTAGACATATAAGTCCAAACAGTTGGATTGTAGCTAGATAGAGATTTAATCAGATCTACCGTAGATTGTAAATCTACATTAAATCCTTCAAATAAATTTTCAGCTGATATTTTTTCAGATGCAAGGTAAACAAAGGGTGAGACTAAACTAAGATTCATGTCATTGTTTATCCTCCTAAATTGAAATCTGGGTTACAAAGGCTCCAGCAGCCCCGACCATAACTCCACCGACAATTTCAAGAATGGCATTCCGAACACCTGGTCCACCATCTTTAATGTTGGTTGCAAGATTGACAATCCCCACAACAACAAGAAAGGCACCAACCGCAATCAATCCCTTCTGTAACAAAGACATAGCTTGTGCAAACATGGCACTTGCGTCTACTCCATAAACAAAACCTTTAAAATGCGTAATCATCTATTTCCTCTTTTCTATTTTTATTTTAAACTAGATTCAAAAGTTAAATCACGAATTTTAAGACCGTCAAGATGATTTTCTTGTCTTTGATTCAAAGGATTGATTTGATAGTTCCACCACCGTTCATCGGTTTCTTGATTGGCTAGGTACTTCCAGTTTGGATGCTTAGTTGAATTGTACTTTTTGCTTTTAAAGACTGGCATATTAGCAATTCGAACCAAGCATTCATGCCGTTTCATATTTCCGACTTCATCAGGTGTCATTAAATCACGAGCAATCTTTTGATGAGAAAGGGATCCTGAACCTGTCTGGCCAAAGGAACGACTAGTATTTCGAACATCAATGGTTTGTTTACCGAGTAAGCCACTCATAAATTTAAAGGTATCTTCATCATTCCCACCTAAGTAGACTAAGCTATCACAGTTCCCCAAAATGGTTTTCCAAGCTTCTTTTTCTTTATAGAGCCCTTGAAGTTGGGCAATATTTTGTAGAATAGGAACGAGACTCATATTACGAGAACGAACTGTTGAGGTTTGTTCAGCAAAATCTGGGATTTCTCCGATATTTGCGAACTCATCTAAATAGACTCTCACATGAAGAGGCAATTGTCCCTTAAAATCAATATCTGCTTGTCTTGTTAGGGTTTGAAATACGGTTGAAAAAAAGAGGGCTGAAAGAAAGCGAAAGGTACTATCGTTATCTGGGATAACTAAGTACACCATTGATTTTTCCTGGCCCCATTTCTTCATATCAAGGGTATCTCTTTTGGTCAAATCCATGACACTTTGAATATTGAAGAGGGCAAATTTAGCAGTGGTTACAGCTATAACAGAATCTAGTGTCTTGTCCTTATAATTTTGAAAATCTGCCCAATTTCGCATGGTAAAATTTTCAGTCCCATACTTTTTAGCATAATTTTCAAATAGAATTTCTAAGACACTTTTTTCCTGATTTTCACCTTTGGATAAGTGTTTAATGAGTTTTGAAATTTCAGCAAAACTTGGATAACGCCCTCGTTTTTTTCGCTCTTCCACTTCTTTTTTTTGACGTTTCAACAAGTTTTGATATTCTGTTTGACTCAAACGACTCTCTTCAATGAGCTGTTCTCTTGTTTTGGGTGGATTATAGAAATCGACCAAGTAAGAGGCTAAAGCTCGAACCAAAGTCATAGAAGCTTCATCCCAAAATGGATCACTACGAGAGCCAGAGCCTTTGGTGTTATTGAAATAAACCGTCAGCATGCGATTCAAGTCATTTTCTGTCTCTATATAGCGAAAAGGATTGAAGCCATCTGAGTTCTTCATATTAACTAAATCTAACACCTTTACTTGGTAGCCATGTTCTATAAAGAGTCTTCCTGTTTTCTCAGCTAAGTGATCTTTAGGATCCACTACTATATTTGAACTATTCATCTGAATCAGATTGGGTTTCACAAAGCGAAATGTCTTCCCGCTTCCTGAACCTCCTATCACCGCAATATTTTTATTTCTATCATATTGTGGTGGCTTTTTATCTAACAAAGTTAGACGAACATCTTGGGCTAAGATCGTATCATGAGAAAATTCTTTACCGTAAAAGAGCTTCTTTTCTTTTAGAGTTCCAAAACGGGCGCTCCCGTATTCTACTCCTTCTCGGTATTGTTTTTTACCAGTCTCTAGATAGAGATAAACCAGCAACATCATCACAAAGCCTAGTAGAAAAAAAGCACTTGATTTTCCAGTAAAAGAAACATTCCATAGCGACTGAAGAACTTGATCTTGACCTTCCATCAGAAGATGAGTCCATTTATCTAAAGTATTTCCAGTATAGGAATCATACAAAAGCGTCAAACGATGAAAAAGATAGCCTAGTAAGATACCTAACAGTGAGAATAGTAGGAATTTCTTTCCACTGTACATCATCTCACCATCTCTTTCTGTTTGACGGCCCCTTCTTGTCTAAAGGTTATTTGGGATTTAGCTTCATCAATAGCATCGTCTAATGACTTATCCATTGTAAAATCAGCTAATTTCTCTGGATCATTAACCATTTTTTCTAACAGATGGTCTAAATGATTGTCTAGAATCGAACGGTCTTTCGTGTAGAAATGTAGAGAATCCCCTTGCCAAGCGAGGGCTAAAGGAATCTCTTCTTTTTCTAAAAAAGACTTAAATTTCTCTATATCAATTGGTTTGTCTAAAAAATCTTTTTTCAGATTAATCGTATCAATCGCATAAGGAGATTGTAGCAATTCTTCTAATTTCTGCACCCCTATCTTATAGGCGGAATCCTGTGCTAAAGCCTGACGTCTAGACCATTCTAGAATCTTTAAAAGACTTTTTACAGTAAATAAAAGACTACGCTCAGCATATTGAACTGCCATTCGTTCCTGTTGTTCAGAGGACATCTGATGCCTCCTTCTTAACAAATAGCAGCTTTCCTTCTTTATAACGATAAGCTATCAATTTCTGATGTTGCTTAATTGACTTAACAACCTGCAGTAAATCTCTCGAATAAGGTTCTCGAAGAGTGACTTCTACTGCTTTGCCATCAAAGATACCAACACGTTTAAATTCAATGTAGTCCTTTTTGAGATGTCCTAAGCCCATACCAAAAGGAAAGTGATGAATCAATTGGATGGTACAACCACCTTTATTTCCCATTTGTTTCAAATCATACAAGTTTACTACCTTCATGATTAACTCCTTTATCTAGTTTGTCGCATCGTTTAAGTCTGGAAACGATAAACTCCGTGTCTGTTAGAAAATTCTCACACACGTCTTGTGCCAGTTGCCCTCCACAGGGAAATACTCTCAGTCCCTACTTACACAGGCACGCTAATCAAGACGGAGTGGATTCAATTTTCAAAGAACAGGTAGCTTTATTATAGATAAGAGTAGTTGAAATTTTTATCACATTTCTTATTTTTCTGTCGAGCTAAATTCATATTAATCAAAGACTTTGAAATAAAAGACTAACATTGTTACATAATGTTAGTCTTTCATTTCCCTAAAACAAGCTAATTTGGTCTAAAAAAGCAGCAAACTATAAACTAGTAGGTTCCAAACTAAATGTAGCCCCATACTGCCCCATAAATCAGATTTATAACGCACCATCCCTAAAAACATCCCAAGTGAAACATACAAACACCAAGCTAGAATGGTTCCTGGATGATGAGCTAAGGCAAACAAAACACTTGTCAAGGCAATTCTGATGTCTAATTTTCTGACCAAGTTCCATAAAATTTCTCGATACAGAAATTCTTCAACCATACTCGCATTGATTAAAAACAATAAAAATGAAAACCAAGGAACTTGATGTTGAAGCCCAATTAAGTTTGCTTGATTCGTCGTTCCTTGAGCATGGATTAGGCTAAAACATAGACTTATAATCATTAGGCTAGCTAATCCAATACCAAGCCATTTCATCCTAGATTTCATATTGACCTTATGCGCTTGTTTACGTTGGCCATACACCCATAAAAAAGAAATGAGTGACGCACCATAGAGAATCTGAAATATAGTTAACTCCCCTATACAAAGAAATTTCAGTAAGTATAGGGATACCAATAGGACATTTACTTGTTGGAATATATAAACTGGAATTATTCTTTTCATAGTTACCTCCGAAATAAATCTTCATAATCTAAATCTAATACCTGCACAATCCTTTCTACCCATGGACTTTGAGGCATTCGTTGTTCCACCTTGTAGTGCCGAATTTTTTGATACAAACGATTCAATTCACTTGGATAGTGAAACTCTCCCGCAAACATTTTTCTGGTTAACTCAATCCAGCTGATATTTCTTTCAGCTAAAATAATGGACAAGTTCTCCCAAAATCGTTCAGCCATATTGATTCTCCTTTAGTTAGATAAATAATGTGTTTGTGCCATGTAAATCAATTGTTTCGTATCTCTTGGCAATAAAGCTCTAGCCTCCTCCAGATTCAGATTTGGATAAACTCGCTTATTTGAAACCGCAAGAGGAAGTCTGATGGTTAGTTCAGGATTTTTTAATATCATTTCGATGAAATCTGTTAATCTTAGGTTATCTCGATTCTTAAATCGTAATAAATTTGGAGATAAAAGCTCGAAACAATCTGAAGAATAGCTCATCATCTCAATTAATTTGTCCTTTGTCATTTCAGAAACAGAATGACAAGACACTTCGATACCATAGTTTTGGAAGAATTCTAAAAGAAGTTGATTTCTATGGCTATTTTTACTTAGATAGAGATCAATCATGGGAGACCTCCCACTGATTCGCTTCCATTTGATATTCTGAGACGATTAAGGAATCTAATGAATTTGAGAAGTTAATTGATTTCTTGTCTTCATCATAAGCTTTTACAGTTACTTGGGTTGTAAGTATTCCCTCTTTTCCCTC
>FLSE01000045.1_pt1 | contig 18121 bp, 7 predicted proteins | sample 1550461 | NCBI WGS metagenome assembly FLSE01 (sample SAMEA4031758, study PRJEB14383) | metagenome | biome: human; feature: oral; material: saliva | place: Philippines | collected 2014 | reverse complement strand
AGGTGGGGTTTGTTGCAGCCAAGATTTTCAGACGACCTGAAAACGCAGCCGCATCATGCAAATAAGAGCTTTCTTAGGTCGTCTGAAAACAAACGGCCTAAGAAAGCCGACTGCCTGCCGAAACTTGTCGGCAAGCAGTCTGCCTGAATCGTCAAAGGTGTTACGCCTTCACGACTTTCGGATTTTTCGCAGGGAATTTGCCGCGCGTATCGACAATCAGTTTGGCGTGTTCGGCAATCATGTCATAGTCAAACTTGTCGTGGTCGGTCGTCAGCACCACACAGTCGTATTTCGCTACGGTTTCCGGCGTCAGCGGCTCGCTCTTCAGGTCGAAGTAGTGATGACCGGGGATGTATGGGAACTCAAGCACATGCGGGTCAGAGTAGGAGATGTTCGCGCCCAGTTTGTGCAGGCGGTCCATCACTTCCACAGACGGGCTTTCGCGCATGTCGTCCACGTTTTTCTTGTAGGCGATACCCAAAACCAAGATTTTGCTGTCTTTGATGGAACGGTTGTGTTCGTTCAAAGCCAGTCCTACTTTGCCGATAACGTAGTCAGGCATGTGGGAGTTCACTTCGCCTGCCAACTCGATGAAGCGGGTGTTCACGCCGTATTCGCGCGCTTTCCAAGTCAGGTAGAACGGATCGATGGGGATACAGTGTCCGCCCAAGCCCGGGCCGGGATAGTAGGCAACGAAGCCGAACGGTTTGGTTGCGGCAGCAGCGATGACTTCGTGAATATCGACATCCATTTTGTCGGCGACGATTTTCATCTCGTTTACCAAACCGATGTTCACGGCACGGTGGATGTTTTCCAGAAGCTTGGTCAGTTCGGCGGCTTTGGTGGAGCTTACCGGTACGACTTTGTCGATGGCAGGCTGATACAGCGCGATACCGACTTCCAAACAAGCAGGGGTATGACCGCCGATGACTTTCGGGATAGTACGGGTTTCAAAATTCGGGTTGCCCGGGTCTTCGCGTTCCGGAGAGTACACCAAGAACACGTCTTTACCGACTTTCAAGCCGCCTTCTTCAACGCGCGGCAGCAATTCTTCTTCGGTTGTGCCGGGGTAGGTGGTGGATTCTAAAGACAACACTTGACCGGCGCGCAGGTAAGGTTTCACCGCGTCGGTGGTGTCGATGACGAAGCTCATGTCCGGCTCGCGGTATTTGTTCAACGGAGTCGGTACGCACAAAATCACGGCTTCCACTTCGCCGATGCGTGAGAAGTCGGTGGTGGCTTCAAACAGGCTGTTTGAGGCGGCGGCGATTTTCTCGGCAGGAATATGCTCGATGTAGGTTTCGCCTTTGTTGAGTTTGTCGACTTTGGTTTTGTCGATGTCGAAGCCCAAAACCTGATAACCGATGTCCACATAGCGGAGCATCAGCGGCAGGCCGACGTAGCCCAAGCCGACGATGCCGATTTTGGCGGTTTTATCTGCAAATTTCTGAATGGTGGTATTTTTCATGATAGGTCTCATGTGATGGAAAACAAATAGACGCGACCGTATCGGATTCGCGTCGTGCCTACCTGTGGGAGGCGGGCAGGTAAAGAGGTAGAGCTGTTCGCAAGTTTAGAGTAAAAGAGGAAGAAAAAGTTTTATGCTTTATACGAAATATGGTGTAGGTAAATACGACAGCATTATAAAATATGCATATATTATAAAACAATGATGACGGGAATAGATAAATCTTGTTGTTTTTAATGTATATTATTTCTCATGTTACAAAAATTTGCATTGTAAATACAGATAATTGACAGGTGATGGATTCCAAAATATTTTCGTAAATTAACCAAGCTTAAGGTTTTTATAAAGTCCGGTCTAAAATTAAAAAGGTCGTCTGAAAACCTGATTTACAAGGTTTTCAGACGACCTTTGCCATATTTGGCGGTTAAGCGGCGGCAACGGTAAAGCGTTCAAACAAATGCGCTTTGTTTTCCGTGTCATCGGCGATGGCGATCGCCAAATCTGCCACGCTGATGCCTGCCGGAATTTCACCGTCCATCAGCAAATCGTCTTTGCCCAAGCGGTATTTGCCGGTTTTGTCTTCGCTGAAGCCGCCGTCTGCGCCCAGTCGTACCGGTGGGGAAACGAAAGACCAGTTCACATCGCGGCGCGGCAGGAGTGCCGCCAAAAGATGGCGTGCGGCATTGGCGCCGTCGTAGATTTCTTTGGGGAATTCGGGCGTATCGACAACTTGCAAATCAGGCGCGGCATACAGGCTGCCTGCGCCGCCGACGATTAAGAGATACGGCACTTGAGCCGCTTTTGCCGCTTCGACGATATTGTTTGCGCCGCGTGTAAAATCCGCGCCAATATTGGGATTGGTCCAACCGGGATTGAACGCGCTGACCACGGCGTCAAAGCCTGCCAGCTTGTCGGCGAAGTCCGCTGCGTTGACATCTGCGGAGACGGCGGCAACATTTTGTGCTTGGAATACTTTGTCCGTGTTGCGCGCAAAAGCGGTTACTTCATGCCCACGACCTGCCAATTCTTGAACGACTGCGTTGCCGACATAACCTGTTGCGCCGATGACTGCGATTTTCATGTTTGACTCCTTGTTGAGGTGTGATTGATTAGATGAGTGCATTGTAAGGCCGTCTGAAACGCTTGATAATCCCTGATTTGCTGTTATGATTGTGAAGTTGAACTAAACAATCGAAATAGAATGCAAGACATCAAACCCCTGCTCGTTTTCGCCGCCGTCCTCGAACACGGCAGTATGAACGCCGCCGCTGCCGCGCTGGGCATGACCCCGTCTGCCGTCAGCCAGCACATCAACCGCCTCGAAACCCTGCACGGCATCAAGCTGTTAAACCGCAGCACGCGCAGCCTTTCGCCTACCGATGCCGGCAGAGCGTTAGGCGAATACTGCCGCCGCCTTGCCACGACTGTTGCCGATACGCATACCGTTATCGACAATCTGAAAACCGAACCCGTCGGCGAATTGCGTATTTCCCTGACTTCCACCGTCATCGAGTCCCGCGCTTTTCAGACGGCATTTTCAAGATTGCGAACCGAGTTTCCCAAAATCCGCCCCGTCCTCAATTTCAGCGATACCTTGGACAATCTGCAACACAGCCAAACCGACATCGCCATACGCGGCGGCGACCGCGCTTTGGACGATCCCAATTTGGTTGCGCGTCATCTCGTTACCTGGCCGTACACCATTTGCGCCGCGCCCGATTATCTCGACCGCCATGCGCCCATTACCCATCCCTCGCAGCTTCACGCCCACCGCTGGCTGCACTTCCTGCCCGTCCGCACGACCTTGCAACACGGCGGCGAAAGCTATTTTCTCGACGTCGCCGACAGCATCGCCTGCACGCATCTTGCTGCCGTCCGCAGCCTGACTGAACGCGGCTTCGGTTTGTCTTTGCAAGTGGGCGGCGAAGTTCGGGAAAAAATCGCCCAAGGTCGTCTGAAAACCGTTTTGCCCGAATGGACGCTGCCGCCGGTCAGCCTTTATTTGGTGACGCCTTACCGCGTCCAGTCCGCCAAAACCGAAGCCGCCGTCCGTATTTTCACAGAAAGTTTCGCCAAGGAAGCAGACGCATGAGCGCGGAAAATTGGAGCGTTTACCTGATTTTGTGCGAAAACGGCGCGCTTTACTGCGGCATCAGCAACCGCCCGCAAGAGCGGTTTGCCGCCCACCTCGCCGGCAAAGGCGCGAAATACACGCGGCTGAACAAACCGACGGCGATGCGTATCGTTTCAGACGACCTCTCCAAAAGCGAGGCATTGAAACAGGAAATCGCCATCAAAAAACTGACGGCAGGGAAGAAGAGGGAGTTGTGGGAAGCAGCGGCGGGAAATGCCTCCACTGAGCGGTAGTGCGAATTTTGCCCGAAGGCATATGGAAAAAAGGTCGTCTGAAAAACAGAATTCAGACGACCCCTATTTTCTGTAAATCGCTGAATTTAACATTCTTGAAAGATAAGTTGAAATTCCCTAACCGGCAGCATAGTATAATGCCCGCTTCCCGCCAATCTTGAGGCCGCCATGAAACCGATACCCTATATCCTTGCGGCTGCGCTCTGCCTCAGCAGTTCAGCCGTATCCGCAAATCCCGTTACCTATATCTGCAAAACCGCAAACGGCATTGTCTTTACCAACCAGAAAACCGGTGCCGAATGTACCGTGTCCCATGTTGACGGCAGCGCGACCGTCAGCAGCGAAGAAGCCGACAGCGCTGTTCCCGAAACGGTCAACCTAAAAGAAGCCATCGGTCAGGCAGCCCCCGAAATTGACGACATTAAAATCCTTCCGCGTCCGGCAGTAAGCAGCGTAACCAACACCGCAGAAGCCGCCAATCCCCGCCTGGATGTGAGACTGCGCAACCAGCCGGATACCAAAGCCGCCAAAGCGCGTGCCGCAGAGATGAACCGCAAAGCGAAAATCCTTCCTGCGCCCGTTGTATCCGCACCTGCGAAGCCTCAAATGTCGCGTAAGCAAATCCTTCAAAAAGAAGTCCGCAACGAGCAGGCCGCACTAGCGCGTGCCCAATCCCAACTTGCCGCCGCCCGCCGTCAGGGGGATCAGGCAAAAATCAACCGCCTGACCCGTGATGTCAGCGACAGGCAGGCAAGCATCCGCGCCATGCAGAGCGAAATGGGGCGTTGATTCTTTTTTATAGCTTTATTGCAATCCACCTTCAAAAGGTCGTCTGAAAAGTAGCGAAACCCGCTATGGATATTTCAGACGACCTTTTTGCGTTGTGTTCCTATGTTTGCTAGCGAGAGTTTGAAAGATCGGAATGTATAGTGGATTAACTTTAAACCAGTACGGCGTTGCCTCGCCTTGCCGTACTATCTGTACTGTCTTTGGCTTCGTCGCCTTGTCTTGATTTAAATTTAATCCACTATAGCGTGAGCTATGCCCACGAATGCAGTTGGTGGGGGTAAAGGCAGAAGGAAAGTTGTATTGTCGCGGGCAAAGTCCGCGTTACGGTTTATAGCAACCTGTTTTAAGAAGGTCGTCTGAAAAAGCATCGGGCTTGCGATGCACGCATTTTCAGACGACCTTTTTGCGTCGTTTTCCCTATGCCCGCTAGTGAGAGTTTAAAAGATCGGATGTAGCGCGGGCTATGCCCACGAATACAGTTGACGGGAGTTATGGCAGAGGAACAGTTGTATTTTCCCGGACTGACGCAGGCTCCTGCTGTCAATTCCCTTCCTTACGCTAGAAGACGGTAAAAGCAGAGTGAAGGATTAATTCTACAAATCAATACCGTTGCAACGGCATCTTAAAATTTTTTCATTATATTCATTCAAATATAAATATAATATAAAACGACATAGCCATAAATGCAGTATGAGAGTTTGGCATAAAAATTGCAGGATTCCATACATAGTTCCACTTGTAAAAGTAAATATGAGTTAAAAAATAAAAGAAACTTAAAGATTATCGGAGCTTATTTTGTATAAGCGGCAATTTGATGAAGTTTCTATACTATATCTACTGATATAGATATGTTCTAAAAATTGTACTTAAGTGACAATTAGCGTCAGTCTGGTTGATTTTCAATAATATATAAACAAAATAAATGAATGCCTGTCTCATAAAATCCGCGTGTGCCTGAAGAAGAAGAAGATTTGGCGGCGGGACAGTGCGGGGAGTCCGTCTTGTTTTGATTGTATATGCTTGAATTCAATCTGATATTTTTTAATAAATCCAACCAAGAGAGATTGTTATGAATAAGATTTTCAAAGTAGTATGGAACCGTACCATCGGCTCTTTCGTCGTTACTTCCGAATTGGCGAAGGGACGTGTCAAATCAAGTAGCGAAGGTGCTGAAGGGGATATGCGCGCCTCAGAGGAAGGTCGTCTGAAAACCTTATTCAGGCTGACGGCGTTGAGCGCGGCATTATTGGGATTTTCCGAAGGGGCTTGGGCTGCGATGAATGCAAAACCTGCAACAGGTGGGGCGGTATTTGCTATTGGTGACGGCTCGACTTCAGCAAATGGAACGGGTGCTCTTGCCATTGGTAATAATGCACAAGCTAAAACTAATGGGGCTTTGGCAATCGGTCCAAACTCAACTCATACGACTATTGCGAATAGTAATAATTCCATTGCTATCGGTGTTAATCTTCAGGCAACTGGTCAAAAGGCAATAGGGATTGGTGCGGATACTAATGTTAATGGAACAAGTGCCATTGCGATTGGTAACAATGATTCGGGCAGAATAACAAATCAAGGCGTTAGCGGTGATGGTGCTATCGGTGTGGGTAGCAATTTAACCGTACGTGGCAACAATGCAATTGCTGTGGGTACGGAAGCACAAGCGAAGGAAATCAGTACGGTCGCTATTGGTGCAAATACGCAAGCAACGGGGGCAGAAGCTGTTGCTATTGGTAAAGGTGCTGCTTCGACAGCTGCAAAGGCATTGGCATTTGGTCAGGGTGCACAAGCTCAGGCCAGTGATACTATTGCCGTTGGTACAGGTGCGCAAGCGACGCTAGCTAATTCGATTGCTATTGGTAAAAATTCGTTTGCAAGGGGTTTGTATAGTGGAGTGACAGGAGCTGGAAGGGCGATTGCGGTCGGTTTTAATACACAGGCGATTGGAGAGGATTCTGTTGCCATCGGTTCTGGCGTGGATGCCAATGCTGCCGCACTGGCACAAAATAGACAGAGTGTAGCCCTTGGTTGGCAAGCAAGAGCGACAGGTACAACACAAGCGGTTGCCATTGGTCCGCAGGCTTATGCTTCAGGTGCGCAATCAACTTCCATTGGTAACAATACCCGTGCAACGGGCGATTCGTCGATTGCCATTGGTGGTGATGACTGGGATGATGCAAAAAAAAGCGTAAATACACAGTACAAGGCATTGACTGGCTCTGATATGTCCGGTGGTTATCAAGGTACTACGTCTGCTACGGCAGCGGTTGCGGTAGGTGTGAAGGCGCAGGCGACAGGTGCTTTGTCTACGGCTTTTGGTCCGGGTACGATCGCTAGCGGTTTGGGTGCATCAGCGTTCGGTGTGGGTGCGTCCGCTACTCAGGATAAGTCCGTCGCCATCGGTGCGGGGTCGCACACTAATACCGATGCAACGGCTGTAACAACTGCGACAGTTAATGGTATTACTTACGGCGGTTTTGCGGGAACGACACACATTACCCCAGGTTCGCAAGTTTCTTTCGGTTCGGCTGGTTACGAACGTCAACTCAAACATGTCGCACCAGGTGAAATCACTGCAACTTCTACCGATGCGATTAACGGCAGCCAGCTTTACGCGCTCCATGCTGGTTCGGGCAATATCGCCAAAGCGGTTGCCAATGCATTGGGTGGCGGTGCGGCTGTGGGTACTGATCCTACAAACCGTCAAGGTACGGTAACGCTGCCGTCTTATAACGTGCTCAAAGGCAGTGCTACGCCGAATACGGTAGGTAATGGTACAGTTAACTTCAATGCAACTCCTGCTCGGAGCGTCGCTGATGTGCTGACCAATCTCAATACTTACGTCAACCAAGGCTTTGCCGTCAAAGATAATGCGGGCACGGCGAAGGGCATTATTACGCCCGGAGAAAGCGTGCAATTTGCCGACGGCAATGCAACTACCGTTACCGTTGATACCGAAGCAAACGGCAATACTAAAATCAAATACGACGTTAAGGTGGACGACAAAACCATCAAGGTTGTTGACGGTAAGCTGACCGGTACGTCGCAAACCCATTTTTATAGCGTAAATAGCACAGATCAAACAAAAGCCAACTACAACAACGACGGCGCAACTGGCGAAAACGCGATTGCTGCCGGCCCTGAAGCCAAAGCGGCTGCAAGCAATGCGGTTGCAATTGGTAGCAAGGCTACCGTTGAGGCGGCAGCAGACTCTGTACTTAATGTGAATGGTGAGACTACGGGTGAAGGTTCGGTCGCCGTCGGTTCGCTAAGTAAAGCAAACGGTAAAAATGCAACCGCTATCGGCCAAAAAGCAAATGCCTATGGTCAAAACTCGTTTGCAGGTGGTCAGGATACTGAGTCATCAGGTAAATCCAGCGTGGCTGTAGGTGATGGCTCAAGAGCTACTGATGATTCTACTACTGCCGTTGGTCCATATGCCAAAGCTCAAAAAGCAGGTGCATCAGCATTCGGTTTCAACGCTAATGCTCAAGCAATAGGCTCTGTAGCAGTAGGTCGACAAGCACAAGCTCTGAATTTGAATGCTGTTTCGGTAGGTAATGAAAGCAAAGCAAAAGGAGAAGATACTGTTGCTATCGGTACTAGTGCCGATGCTGTGCAAAATCGGGCAATGGCAATCGGTAAAGGGGCTGTTGCTAATGATGCTGACACGATTGCATTCGGTGCAGGTACGAAGGCTGACAAAAGATATGCTATCGCTATCGGCTCGGGCAATAATGCTTGGAAAACTGATTCTATTGCGTTAGGACGTGCTGCCAATGCAGACGGCGAGGCTTCTTTGGCGCTTGGTTTGAACAGCCATACCCGTTTGGAAAACGCTATCGCTTTAGGTAATGGCGCAAACGCCGATTATAGTAATAGCATCGCCATCGGTAAATCCAGTCATGCAGCTGAATCCGCGGGAGTTGCGATCGGTAATGACGCACGGGCTTTGAAATTTAGCTCTGTTGTTATCGGTGATCAGGCTCGATCTAATAACTCGCGCTCTGTCGTCATTGGCTTTAACGCTTCTGCAACCAATCCTGCAAAACCAGCTTCGGCTGAAGATGATTACAATCAAACCGTTGCTATCGGTGCATATGCCAATGCATGGGGCGATCAATCTACTGCCATCGGTAACAATGTAGACGCAAAAGGCAATTCTTCTATCGCCATCGGTGCGGACGACTGGGATACCGTTGCAGTGAAAACTGTAGACGGTACGGGTAAAACGGTTAAAGAGGTTTATCAAAACTATACCGGTGATGTGATGGCAACTGGTAAAGATAGTTATACTCATACGACCTCAGGCGAAGCTGCGGTAGCCATCGGTACTAAATCACAGGCAATAGGCGAATTATCCACAGCCTTTGGTACGGGTACGATTGCTGAAGGCGTCGCCTCTGCCGCATTCGGTATGGGCGCGAAAGCCACCAAAGGCAACTCTGTGGCAATCGGTGCGGGCAGTACGACTACAACCGATGCAACCGAAGTCAACGAAGCTACTGTCAACAATCTGAAATACTCAGGCTTTGCAGGTGGTAACCATATTACCTCCGGCGACCAAGTATCCTTTGGTTCTAAAAACTACGAACGTCAATTGAAAAACGTTGCTCCGGGTGAAATCTCTAATACTTCTACCGATGCCATCAACGGCAGCCAGCTGTATGCGGTACAAAACGTTTTGGGCAATACTGCCAAAACCGTTAAAAATGTATTGGGTAATAATGCACAGTTGGCTGAAGACGGCAGTATTACCATGAATAATATTGGTGGTACGGGTGAAAATACCGTTGATAGGGCAATTGCGTCTTTGAAAACGTCAGCCTTTAAATCGTTTCAATTAGACACGGCTGTTGCTACCGGAACCAATGGTCGTGCCGAAAATCATTCTTCGCAGGAAATTACAAGTGGTTCTACCCTCCGACTTGAGGCAGGTAAAAATATACATCTGCATCAATCGGGAACCACTGTAAGTATTAATACGGTGGATAACCCTGAATTTACAGGCGTAGTTACTGCCAAAGGCGGACTAAATATGTCTGGAAACCGTATTACTAATTTGGGTCAAGGTACGGATACTAATGATGCGGTTAATGTTGGGCAGCTCCAAGATGCAATGAATAATCTGCGCGTCAACACTCTGACTACGGTCAGCAATGATGCCCCTTTCTCTTATATTGATAAAGACGGAAAGCTTTTAACCCGCAACGTTAAAGAAGTAGGCGGACAAAAAGTAGTATCGTTTACTTATGTAGATGGTGGTAAAGAATATAACGGTGATGTAACCATTGCCGCTTTGAACGCCAAAGACCCGCAAACTTCCGTACCGACCATTGTTGGTAATGTGAAATCGGGCATCAAAGATAATGATGCAGTCAATGTGTCTCAATTGAAGAAAATAGCTGAAGCACTGGGTACGCAAGTAGGTACTGACGGCAGCGTTTCCATGCCAACTTATGCGGTTGTTTCAGATTCTCCCGCCACTTCAAGCGTGGTTAACTACAATACTGTTGGCGATGCGCTGTCCGCTTTGAATAGAGCTGTTAATAGCCCTCTGAACTTTACAGGCGATGTTGGCAACCAATTCAACCGTAAACTCGGCAGTACCGTAGCAGTCAAAGGCGGACAAACTGATCAGACTAAGCTATCCGATAATAATATTGGTGTAGTTTCAGACGACCAAAATCACACGCTGAACGTCAAACTGGCAAAAGAATTGACCGGACTGACTTCTGCAGCCTTCAGCGATGGCGTTACTGCTGGCGGAACGACCGTTAACGGCTCCGGCGTAACCATTGGCTCCGGCAGCAACCCTGTGAGCCTAACTGCGGGCGGACTCTCCAACGGCGGCAACAAGGTTACCAACATTGCCGACGGCGTGGCAGATAATGACGCAGCAAGCTATAAACAAGTCAAAGCCGCGAAAACCGAGGTTCAAAAAGGTACAAACGTCGCCAGCGTAACCAAAACTGACGACGCGGACGGTCATGCGATTTACACCGTCAATGCCAAAGGCACGGTTGTTTCTGCCTCAGGCGCAGACAACGGTCTGAAACTTACGCCGTCTGAAGATACAACCACCAATGTCACTACCTACAATCTGGATTTGTCAGACAAAACCAAAGAATCCTTGAAAAAAGCCGACAGCGCATTGCAAAACATCGGCGTACAAGTCAACGGTACGGCTGCCAAAATGTTGACTAAAGACGATTTCACGCTGAACTTCGTTAATGGCACAGGTACGACTGCCGAAAACAAAGGGGGCACCGTCGCGTTCAATGTCAATAAATCTACGTTGACAGCAGGTACTGGCGGCGTAATCAGTGCGGATACAGCAGGCGATGCATTTGCTACCGCAACTGATGTTGCCAATGCCATCAATAAAGCCGTTGCCGACAGCGAGAAAATCAGCATCGTAGCGGCAGGCGATAATACCCATGTTGCTTCTCAAGTTACTGGTAATCAGACACTTTATACCGTTCATGCCGATAAAACGACTGTGAGCGTAAAATCTGACGGTAAGCTGGCATTGAACCCGACTGAATCGACAAACAGTAACCAAACCAAAACCACCAACTACGAACTTGACCTTTCAGACGACGCCAAAGCCGAGATTCAAAAGGGTGTGGAGGCGAAAACTGCTGTCGACAGCAAGGGTGTTGCATTTGCGGGTAACAACGGAACAACCGATGCCGCCAAACTGGGTGAAACCGTCAATCTCAAAGGCGACGACCAAAACGTCGTTACTGAAGCTGGAGCAGACGGCATTAAAGTCAAATTGAAAGACGAAATCACTGTCCAAACCGTCAATGCCGATAAACTCAAAGCGGGTGATAGTGTTCTGACCAATGACGGACTGACTACGCCTAAAGTCACCGCAGGTAACAGCGTACTGACGACCGATGGTCTAACCATTGCCAATGGTGATAATCCCGTATCCCTGACTAAGTCCGGTTTGAATAACGGCGGTAACAAGATCACCAAAGTTGCTAAAGGTACGGAAGAAACTGACGGAGTGAACGTCAGCCAAATCAAACCGTTGGCTGAAGCATTGAACATGACCGTCGGTGCGGACGGTACGGTCGGACAGCCGAGCTTTACCGTCAAACAAGCCGACGGTACGGCAGGCACGCCTGTACATACCGTTCAAGATGCTTTGAACAAAGTCAGCGACGAGTTGAACAAAGGTCTGAACATTGCCGCAGACAACGGCAATAACCAGAAAATCAATCTAGGTGATACCGTCAAGTACACGAGCAAAGACAAAAATATCGTTACGACTAGTGGCACGAACAAGGATATCGACTTCAGTCTTGCCGAAAAAATCACCATTGGTAAAACTGACGGTAAGAAAGTTGTTATCGACGGTACGAACGGCACAGTAAGCGGACTGACCAACAAAACCTTGGGCGGTACGGATTTCGCAACCAAAGGCCAAGCCGCGACCGAAGAGCAGATAGATGCCGCGCAAACCAATCTGGCAGATGTTTTGGGTACAGGTTCAACCAACCAAAACGGTACGGTAACGGTTACCGACATCGGCGGAACAGGCAAGACTACCGTCAGCGATGCGATTAAATCCGTCAAAGAAACTGCTGAAAAAGGCTGGAATCTGCAAGCCAACGGCGATACTGCCGAAAAAGTAGCAGCAGGCGAAACGGTAACGTTCAAAGACGGCAAAAACATCAAAGTAACCCGCGATGGGAAGAACATTACCGTAGCCACTTCAGACGACGTCGAGTTTGCTCATGTTAAAGCTAATTCAGTAGAAGCTGCCAGCGTGGTTGCCGACAGCGTCATCGCAGGCAACAGCGTCTTGACTACCGAAGGTCTGAAAATTGGTGATGACAGATCTCCGAACCAAGTGTCCCTGACTAATACCGGTCTGAATAACGGCGGCAACAAAATTACCAAAGTAGCCAAAGGTACGGAAGACGCCGACGCGGTAAATGTCAGCCAAATCAGACCGTTGGCAACAGCGTTGAACACGACCGTTGGTACGGATGGTTCTATCGCAGCACCTAACTTTACCGTCAAACAAACTGACGGTACGGCAGGCACTCCTGTGCATACTGTTCAAGAAGCATTGGACAAAGTGGGCGACGAGTTGGGTAAAGGTCTGAAGATTGCCGCTGATGCAGGGTCGACTGAAAAAGTCAACTTAGGTGACACCGTTACTTACACCGGTATCGATGGCAACATTAAGACCAAAACCCTGTCGGGAGGCAAAGTTGATTTCGGTTTGAACGACAAAGTTACGTTGGGTAAAGCCGGCAGCACCCCGATTGTACTTGACGGTACGAACGGCACGGTAAGCGGGCTGACCAACAAAACATTGGGCGGAACGGACTTTGCCACCAAAGGACAAGCTGCGACCGAAGAACAGCTGAATGCTAGCCAAGTGAACCTGAAAACCATTTTGGGCGGTAACGCAGAAAATACCAACGGCAATATCGCTATGAGCAACATTGGCGGGACTAACCAAAATACGGTTCATGACGCAATCAAGTCTGTGAAGGAGACGGTGGAAAAAGGTTGGAAGCTGCAAGTGAACGACGATACCGAAGAGAAAGTTGCTGCCGGTGAAACGGTTAACTTCAAAGACGGCAAAAACATCAAAGTGACCCGCGACGGTAAGAACATTACTGTAGCCACTTCAGACGACGTTGAGTTTACTCATGTCAAAGCTGATTCAGTAGAAGCTGCCAGTGTGGTTGCCGAAAGCGTCATCGCAGGCAACAGCGTCTTGACTACCGAAGGTTTGAAGATCGGTGCAGATGGTTCTCCGAACCAAGTGTCCCTGACTACGTCCGGTCTGAACAACGGCGGCAACAAAATCGCCAACGTAGCCAAAGGTGCGGCAGATACTGATGCGGTTAACGTCAGCCAGCTGAACCCGATTGCCAAAGCGTTGAATAGCAGCATCAACCCGATTACTGGTGCGATTGAAGCTCCTGTCTTTACTGTAACTAAAGCAGACGGTACGAAACATGATGCTGTTGGTACAGTTCAAGAAGCATTGGACAAAGTGGGCGAAGAAGTCAGCAAAGGTCTGAACATCGTTGCGGACAACGGGTCGTCTGAAAAAGTGAACTTGGGCGATACCGTTACCTACACAAGCAAAGACAAGAACATCGTTACCACAAGCGGTACAGGCAAAGAAATCGACTTCAGCCTGGCCGAGAAAGTGACCATCGGTAAAGACGCAGCGAACGGCGGCAAACCGGTCGTGATTGACGGTAAAGAAGGTATTGTTAGCGGACTGACCAACACTACATTGGGAGACACCACGCTCGCTGGTTCAAACAAAGCTGCGACCGAAGCTCAGTTGGATGCCACTCAAGTGAACCTGAAAACCATCTTGGGTGGAGAAGCCAAGAACGAGAACGGCAATGTATCCACTGCTAACATCGGCGGTACAGGCAAAGACAACGTTCACGACGCGATTGCCGCAGTTAAAGAGACCGTAGGTAAAGGTTGGAACCTGAAAGCGAACGACGAAGCCGACAGCGACAGCGAAAAAATCGCCGCAGGCGACACCGTAACCGTGAAACAAGGTAAGAACATCCGAGTGAAACGCAGCGGTAAAGAGCTGACGGTTGAGACTTCAGACGACGTTGAATTCGGTACGGTTTCCGCTACTACCGTACTGGCCGACAGCTTCATCTCCGGCAACAGCGTACTGAGCGGAGAAGGTCTGAAGATCGGTGCGGACGGTTCACCAAGCCAAGTGTCTCTGACCAATGCCGGTCTGAACAACGGCGGCAACAAGATTGCCAACGTAGCCAAAGGTACGGCAGCCACCGACGCCGTCAATGTCGCCCAGTTGAACGAACAACTCGCCGCCACTGAAAAAACCACCACCGTCGTTGCCGGTAAGAACGTTACCGTCAGCGAAAAAGTGGACGGCAACAACACCGAGTACACGGTTAACGCCGACAAGACCACCCTCAGCCAGGCGGCTAACGGTGCGGTTAAAGTCAGCGAAGGTGCGAAAGACGCCGACGGTGTTACCGATTACGCCCTCGACTTGACCGACGAAGCTAAAGCCGACATCGCCAAAGGCGTCGCGGCGAAAGACGCGGTGGATAACAAAGGCCTGACCTTTGCCGCCGACAACGGCACGACCGGTGCGAAGAAACTGGGTGACAGCCTGAGCGTCAAAGGCGATGGCAACATCCTGACCCGCGCCGACGAAAACGGCATCGGCTTCTCGCTGGCCGACAAGATTACTGTCGGCAAAGCCGGCAACGGCAACAAACCGCTCGTGATCGACGGTACCGCCGGTCTGATTTCCGGTCTGAGCAACACCACCCTGGGCGGTGCGGACTTTGCCACTAAAGGTCAAGCCGCAAGTGAAGAGCAGTTGAACGCAGCCCAAGCCAACCTGGCGAACCTGCTCGGCGGTAACGCAGCCAACGACAAAGGCAACGTGACCACTACCGACATCGGCGGCACGGGCAAAGACAACGTCCATGACGCGATTGCCGCAGTCAAAGCAACTGCCGACAAAGGCTGGAACCTGAACGCCAACGACGAAACCTCGTCTGAAAAAATCGGCGCAGGCGACACCGTAACCTTCAAAGAAGGCAAAAACGTCAAAGTCAGCCGCAACGGTAAGAACATCACTGTAGCGACTTCAGACGACGTCTCCTTCGACAAAGTAACTGTTGGCGATAGCGTTCTGACCGACAACGGACTGACTGTGGGCAACGGCAAAGCAGGCAAACCTGTCAGCCTGACCAAAGACGGTCTGAACAACGGCGGCAACAAAGTGTCCGACATCGCCGCAGGCGAAGCCGACACCGACGCAGTGAACGTTGCACAGCTCAAAGCAGCCGCAGCGAAAGCCACGTCCAAAGTGGACAGCGGTAACGACAACATCGTCGTCACACCAGAGCAAAATGCCGACGGCAGCACCACTTACAAAGTGGCGACCGCACCTAACCTCAAAGCCGACAGCTTCACCGCAGGCGATACCGTTGTGAACAACGACGGCGTTAAAGTTGGTGACAAAGTGGCTCTGGGCAAAGACGGTCTGAAAGCAGGCGATGTGAACATTACTGCTGACGGCATCAACGCAGGCAACAAAGCCATCGGTAATGTAGCCGCCGGTGTGAAAGACACCGATGCCGCCAACGTCGGACAGCTGAACCGTCTGACTGCCGCTGCTAAGACCGAAGTCGAAGCCGGTACCAACATCGCCAGCGTCACCAGCAAACAAGGTGCGAACGGTCAAACCGTTTACACCGTGAACGCAGACGGCGCGAGCGTCTCCGCAGGTTCCGACAATATCGTCGTGACCAAAGGCAACAAAGACGCCAACAACGTAACCGACTACGCGGTTGACCTGTCTAAAGCCGTCAAAGCCGACATCGCCAAAGGCGTAGCGGCGAAAGACGCGGTGGACAACAAAGGCATCAGCTTCGCAGGCGACAGCGGTACGACCGTTGCCAACAAACTGGGTGATACCGTTGCCGTCAAAGGCGATGCCAACATCACCACCACCGCAGGCGCGAACGGCATTCAGGTCGGCCTCAACAAAGACCTGAAAGTCGACAGCGTCAAAGCAGGCGATACTGTTGTGAACAACAACGGCGTCAACGTCGGCGACAAAGTGGCTCTGGGTAAAGACGGTCTGAAAGCAGGCGATGTCAACATCACTGCCGAGGGCATCAACGCAGGCGGTAAGAAAGTGACCGGCGTCGCCGCAGGCACCGTAGCCGCAGACAGCACCGATGCCGTCAACGGCAGCCAGTTGTATCAAGCTAATCAGGCGATTAACCAAAGCGTGACCAACATCGGCAATTACGTGGTGAACATGGGCGACCAGATTAACCAACGTATCGACAATGTTGAGAGCGACTCCAAGGCCGGTACCGCAGCAGCCATGGCGGTGGCTGGTCTGCCGCAAGCCTACCTGCCGGGTAAGAGCATGATGGCGGTTGCAGGCGGCGTTTACCGCGGTGAAAGCGGCTACGCAGTCGGCTTCTCCAGCATTTCCGACGGCGGCAACTGGGTCATCAAAGGTACAGCTACCGGCAACTCTCGCGGCCACTACGGCGCGACCGCAGGTGTCGGCTACCAATGGTAATCCCGCTCTAAAGCCTGTTTGAAGGCAAAGCAAAGGTCGTCTGAAAACCTGAAACAGGGTTTTCAGACGACCTTTTTCTATATCGGATTGAATGGGACGGGGTTTGCTTTCCAAACATATTCGGTTTCGCACGTACTCGCTTAACACAAAACGCTACGGTTTGTTTTCAGACGACCTTGCAGCCATATCCGCCCCTTTTATGTGGCAAAATTCAGCTTGTTCCACATGGTCAGTCTGTGTATTCAAATTGAAGAAATTTCAAGCCGGCTGACGAAACAGTTTACAAGGAGAAACAGACATGAGCCGCATTTTATCCTCGCTGCGCTATCCGCTGATTCAAGCGCCGATGGCGTTTGCACATGATACCGAGCTGCCTTTGGCTGTCGGTAAAACCGGCGCTTTGGGTTCGTTGGCGGGGGCGATGTACGACGCGGCGGGCTTGGACAAAGCGTTGGCACGGATAAAGCAGGAAGGCGGAGACCGTCCGTACAACCTCAATTTTTTTGCCCACCGCACGCTGCCTGCCGACCGCGCGCAACAGGACGCATGGTTTGCCGTGTTGCGTCCGTATTTCGAGGCTTACGGGCTGACGGAAAACGATATTCCCACCGGCGGCGGACGGCAGCCGTTTGATGCCGACGCGTTGGCATGCGTGGAGCGTTACCGACCGCCTGTGGTCAGCTTCCACTTCGGCTTGCCCGCGCCCGAATACTTGCAGCGCGTCAAAGCGACGGGCGCGGAAGTGTGGAGCAGCGCGACGACGGTCGAAGAAGCCGTTTGGTTGGAGCAAAACGGCGCGGATGTCGTGATAGCCCAAGCGTGGGAGGCGGGCGGTCATCGGGGTTGGTTTTTAAACCGCCATCCCGACAGCCAAAGCGGCTTGTTCGCCCTGTTGCCCGCCATCCGTAACGCCGTGCGCCTGCCCGTTATAGCCGCAGGCGGCGTTTCCGATGCCGCCGCCGTCCGCGCCGCGCTGGGGTTGGGTGCCACCGCCGTACAGGTCGGAACCGCCTTCCTGCTCGCAGACGAAGCCCTGACCAAACCCGCCCACCGCGCCGCCATCCAAACCGCCCGTCCTGAAGATACCGTAGTGACCAACTTGTTCAGCGGCGGCGCGGCACGCGGACTTTACAACCGTTTCATACGCGAAGCCGGCCCGATGAATGACGCAGCACTCCCGTTCCCCTTGGCTGGCGCAGCCGCCGGCGCATTGAAAGCCGCCGCCGAAAAACAAGGCTGCTACGACTTTTCCCCATTTTGGGCAGGACAAAACGCAGGACTGTGCAGCCCCGGCAGCGCGGCGGAAATCGTCGGGCGGCTGTGTGGCGGCATCGAGCGTTAGGACGGGCTGAACACGGGCAAGGCGGACATGGCAAACAAGGTCGTCTGAAAACTTAATA
>FLSE01000974.1_pt1 | contig 18322 bp, 17 predicted proteins | sample 1550461 | NCBI WGS metagenome assembly FLSE01 (sample SAMEA4031758, study PRJEB14383) | metagenome | biome: human; feature: oral; material: saliva | place: Philippines | collected 2014 | reverse complement strand
GTCATGGCCACGGGTTCGAGGGCCACATCGGCTCGCTTGGAGGGCAGGCCATCACTGCCCCACGCAACGAGCTTAACCGTAGCGGGCAGAGCATCCGTGTGGCCTGCCTTGGTCCAAGCGGCCTGGATGTCGGAGAACTTGATGTCGAACGTGTAGCGGTGGACACCGTCAGCCGAGACATTGCCAGGGAAGTCGACGACGCGGCGATAGAAGATCGCATCGGTCGAGGGGTCGCGCAGGTCGATGCTGGACAGACCGGGGATATCCTCGACGACGAAGGAGACCGAACCGCCGAGACCTTCACTGGTGGTTTCGACGTCGGAAATGGTGGGGCCGTAAATGTCGGGGGCGGGCGCCGCGAAAGCGGGGGCACCGAAGGCTGCACCGGACACCACCATCGCGCCGGTCGCCAGGGTCGCCAAGAACGCCCTGTGAACTAACTGGGACATACTCACTCCAATGTTGAATCAACGGACCATACCGGATGGTTAGGCTTGGGATCCGCATAATGAACACTACTGCGTAAATGGATACTTAGCAACGCGTTACTGACTTACCATCATGTAGCCACAAGTTAATTTGCGGTATTACTAGTAATATTTTCGTGCGCTTTTTGGCAGGTTTTCATTGGGAACCTGACCAATGAACACATGTTCTACACCCGCCGCACGTTTTCTCACACACACTTTCCTTCAATCCCTTAACATCTCAATGAAAGTATCACCTATTTGCTCGGTAAGTCTGCGGGCGATCTGAAACTAACGAGCATGAAATGACTCGTCACCTGCGCATTTACGATCACTTTACGATCCCACACCTGTCAAACACTGCGACCGCTTGGCGCATGCCACCACAACACCCGCCAGGTTCCGAAGGGAGCAGAAGGGACGGCTGCGGTACTCGGGGACAGAATCGGTGCCCGGGGGCGGCGGCAGGGCCTGGCCGGGCTTCGAGATCGATCACTCCGAGCCGAAGGCTCGCGTGTGGCGATCTCGCGGGCGGGCCGCCGCCCACGGGCACCTGGACAATAGGTAGCGCAGCAGTAACGCGAGAAGCACTGCACCCGCTAGGGAGCGCTGCACCCGTTAGAGGGCGCTGCACCTGTTAGGGAACGCCGCACCCGTTATGGGTGCTGCACCCAATCAGAAGGGGTGCAACGCCAACCGATGGGGTCGTGCACCCATCGGCAACAAGCGCAAATGTGGATTGGCCGCATGCAACAACGACTTGGACTCCAACGTGTCCCGCACGCGGGCCGCCTGTTCCGCACGCGGGCCGCCTGTCCCGTACATGGGCGGGGTTGCCCAGACTCGGAACAGCAGGCCCACGTGCGGATGAGAAGGCCCAGGCTCCACATAGCGGGCTTGCGCGCATTGCGGCGAGCCTGGTGTTGGGCTGTACCCCTTCTTTCGCACGCGGGCCGCCTGTTCCGCACGCGGGCCGCCTGTACCGTACGTGGGCGGGGTCGCCCAGACTCGGAACAGCAGGCCCACGTGCGGATGAGAAGGCCGCACCAAAGCACGCAAAGCACGAACCCCAGCAACACGACACGTCCTATAACCCCACATGTGAACCTCCTCGGTTGGAAGGCGCCACTGGACCTGTTGGACCTGCGGGGCCTGCGAGACCCTGCCGGGCATCAGATCGACCGCTTCGAGCCGCAGGCTCGCGGCGCGCTTACTGCCGGTCGGACAGCTCCAGGTTCGCGCGCACGACAATGCCGATGCGTTCAACCATCGCATCGTCCACCCAGCTACCATCCAGCGCAGCCAGGCGCGGGTGCACTGGGGCCTCGTCGAAGAGGCGGTCAAAGCCGAGGATCGCGCGCCACAGGGGGATGAGTTCCTCATGGTAGGTGTGCCCGTGGCCGCCGGGCGCGGTCCCGGCGACGGGCAGGTCGGCGAGGATCTGGATGTAGGTGGCGAAGCGCGTGAACTCCACGTCCCGAGAGACGTCGCGCCCGGCTCGCTCGCGCAGCCAGTCGGGCTGCGTCCAGATGAGCTTGTTGTTCCACCAGACGACCGGGTCGGAGGGGTGTTGGGCGTAGACGATGCGCGGGAAGCCCCACGGGCCGAGCTCGCGCCCGTACAGGTCTGTGCGCAGGTCGGAGGGTTCGTTGACGAAGCGCACGCGGCGCCCATTGTTGACGACGGGGGCGACCTCGGGACTGCCCGTGTGCCGTGCGGCGGTGAGTGCCTCGTGCATGGGGGTGAAGGCGGGGGTGCCTACCCACAGCGCGCCGTCGACCTGGGTGAGTGCGTCGTCAACGGAGGAGAATACGGACTGCGACGCGAAGGCACCGAGGGACTCGCCGCAGACGAACAGCGCGGGGCGTGAGGCCTCGTCCATGAGGTCGAGCTCGGCGCGCACGGCGGCGAAGAGCGCGGCGGAGGCGTCCTGTGCGGGTTCGAGTCCGGTGAGCCAGTTGAGCACGGACGGCACGTAGGAGTATTGCAACGAGGCCGTGGCGCAGTTTCCGCGCGTGAGGAACTCGAGGGGCTGGACCTGCCATTCGTCGACCCACCCAGAGCCGGTCGACGCGGCGATGAGGATGACTGCACGATCGAAGGCGCCCGTGCGGCGCAGCTCGGCGACGACGGTTGCCGCGGCCGCCTCGATGCCGGTTCCACCCGTGGGCATGCCGGAATAGACGCGGATGGGTTCCATGGCGTCGACGCCGCACACTTGCGTGATGTCGCGGCGCGAGGGACCTCGCCCGAGAAAGACACGCCCCTGCCCACCGACCGATTCCCAGGTGACGGGCGATGCCGGGGAGGCGGAGCGCTCCGGGACGGTCGGCTTGTAGATGCCGCGCGCGGTGCGCGTGTTCAGCTGCTCTGCTTTGCGGCGGAAGAAGCCGATGCCGCCGCGCAGGATGACTTTTGAGGTCAGGAAAAAGATGGTGACGAAGAGGATGGCGACACCCGTAATGAAGGCGGCGGGTCGGGGCATGAAGTCCGCGAGGGTCGCGATGAGAATGCGACCAAGATGGTTGAAGGCGCGCACGATCATGAGCAGTGTCCAGGCGACGGCGACTGCACCCGCTGCCCCAAGGAGGTATTCGCCGATGGTCTCCCCCGGCATGTTGACGAGTGTGGCGGCGACGCGGTCGCGGCGATACGACTGGATGACAGCGTAGAACCACCAGATGGCGAAGAGGGCGGCGGCGGCAACGCGGAAGCCGATTTCGGCGGGATCGGAAGCCCTGACCGTCAGCCCAGTGAGGCGGATGACGAGCAGTCCCACGTTCTGCACGACGAGGCCGGCGATGTAGCCGCAGGCCACCAGGATGCCGGAGGCGACCGCGTGCCACGTCCACGAGCGCGCCATGAGCGAGGGGGATACGCTCACCGCATACATGGCGAGCGCCGCGATCACTCCCAGAAACGACAAACCCATAACACCCATTGTGCCAGGTGGTTGGTACCTGCTCAGGACTGGGACGAGGCCTGGGCTAACTCCCGCGTGTACGCTTGCCCGGATGCACCTGACAAATGGGTCAGAGCACGATGGTAAAAGCTGGGATTTACGCGCGCAAAATGAACGAGAAAAGGGCGGAATAACGGCGTATTCTTGCCACCAGGTTAACGCTTCATCTACAATAAATATCTCTACTGGTGGGAGGTGACAATGTCGCTATTCGAGGATGATCCCGGCCTGATTCGCCGTCAGGAAGGTCAGGTTCGAGAGCGGGCAGAGCGCGCCCACGCAATGCGTCGACGCATTGAATCCATCCACGGGGTGGGTGTCTCACCTAGCCGGGGCGTGACGGTCACCGTTGACTCCGCGGGTACCCTCCTCGCCCTCGCTATCGACGATGCCCCAGCCGAGCTGTGCGACGCCATCGTTGCAGCCTATGCAGCCGCGCGCCGCGACGTCGGCGAACAGGTTATCAGCGCCTCCCAGGACGCTTTCGGTGATTCCTTCCCGGGCATCGAGCGCTTGCGTTCGCTATACGGTGTCCCCTCCCCCGACGTCCCGCTGGCCGAGGCCTCGGATCCCCGGGTGCATCAGCGGAGGCTCTGAGCGTGTCTGAGCAATTTCCCGCCGATCCGGCGGCCATTACGGCGCACGCTCTTCGGATTTTTTCCTACCAGAGCGACCTTGAGCATGCCTCGGCGACGCTGCGTCAGGTGTCCGCCTCTGACGGCGCGTTTGGCCTCATGGCCGGACCTCTTATTGCACCGCTGTTTCAGCTCGTGGAAGTGGGCGAGCATCTGGCGATTAGCGGCGCTGAGTGCGCCCTCGACAAGCTCGGTCAGACGCTCGTGGCCAGCGCGCGCGCCGTCCAGGTGGGCGAGTCGTCGCGGGTGACGATTCCCGAGGCCGGGGCAGCCCTGTGGGGAGACGGTCGTGACAGCTGACATGCACCCTGTGACCGCACGGGTGCCGGGTGATGGTTCGGCGTTCCCTCAGGCGGGTGTTTTGGATGGAATCGCGGCACTAAGTTCGGCGATCGTCGACAAGTCGTGGGTGAGCGGTGACCTTGCTGGCGTCGCTATGGGAGCTGACATGCTTCCCCCCACGCCCGATCCTCGTGCCACCCTTATCTCCTGGGGGATGGGGTGGGTCTTCGACCTCATCGCGCCCTTGAAGGGGTGGCTGATTGAGCTGGCTGGGGACGCCGACCAGCTGCGCACCCACGGGCGTACGTGGAGGAACGTCGGTGCACTGCTGGAGGCCACGGCGCACAACATTGATGACGACGTCCGGCTCTCCTTCCCGGATGGCGCGTTCGCGGGTTCTGCCGTCACCTCGTATTTGGCGGCGTCGGGAGCGACGACCCGAGGCATCGGCATGACGGGGGAATTGTCGCGCGCGGTGGGCACCGCCTACGACGTGTGTGCCGTCATCATCCAGTTCGTGTACGACTTCGTGCGCGACGCGATCAATCAGGTCGTCGAGGCCATCACTCCCTACGCGGTCGAGCTGACCTCGTCCTTCGTGACGGCGTTCCCCCTGGTCATGGCACAGATCGCTTCGTCGGTTGGGGCACTGATCGAGGGGGTGACTGCGCGCATCATCGCGTTGAAGGAATCGCTGTCGAACCTGGGCGTGAAGCTCTCCGGTGCCGACCAACTGCTGAAGTCTCTGAAAGAATGGCTGCACAACCTCTCCCACGGCGGCGAGCCGATGGGCGGTCCGTTCGCCATGGCTTGATAGCCTCGCAGTACACGCTCGCGCCGACGCGTGGCGGCCTTCCACAGAAAGTGTGACATGACCCAGGACTTTGAACAGAGCGCACGCAATTTCCTGTCGCTCCTGAACAAGCTGCCCTCCACACCGTCGATCACGTTTCGAGGCTTCGTCGACACGTCCGTCACCCAGGCGCGCATCGTCGTCTCCCCGGCACTGACGGCGACCTCGCATAGCATCGCGATCGCCACGAACAACCTGCGCACGCCCCATGTCGGCGTGGTTGTGGGCGCGAATGGACGCGACTTGACGGCCCTCATGGCCGGGGCACCGACTGTCAACCTTCAGGAGGTCACCTACCTGCCGGGCACCTACTTCTGCCAGCACCCCGCACAGGAGTTCGCGGGGGTCACGATCCAGCTCTACGAGGAGATGTGCGTGAGCGAGGATGGCACGTCCCTGAATACCGCTCGGCCTCTCGACTCGTGGGATCCGATTCTCGCGGTCCTGGAACCTGCGCTGCGCGACGCCCGCGCGCGCTGCCTCGCCCTGCCTCAAGGGGCCTCGGACCGTTTCCTGGTCCCCGTCCAGTAACGACCGCCAGCGGCCGCTGGTTCGACAGCGCGACGCAGCCTGAGATGTAGTTTCAGGAGCACGCGGTCGCAAGGTGCTCACTCGGGCGTACATTCCCCCAGCCACACGAGGGTCGTGTACGGGATAGCAACGTTTTCCCCCGGCGCGTAGCCGAGGTGCTCGTAGAGGTACCAGCGCAGGTTCGCCTGCATGCGATCCCGACCGGCCTGCGAGGCTCGGATGAACGAGGAGCGAGTGGTCCCCAGGGTGAGGATCTGCTCGGGGGTCATGACGTCCTCCCACGTGACCTGGGTGAGGCGCATGGGCGTGAATCCGCCGCCGGGCGTGGGCGGACGGTCGGGCCGGTGCACGTCGCCGGAGCGCATGATGCGCGTGAGCCGGTGCACCCACGGGATCGACACGTCCATCTGGTTCCACACGATGCCGAGCGTGCCCCCGGGCGTGAGAATGCGCGCGGCCTCCCGGCCCGCCAGTTCAGAATCAACCCAATGCCAGGACTGGGCAAACACGACGATATCGAACGCTCCGTCCGGCAGTCTCGTGTCCTCAGCGACGCCGCCGTGCCACATCACGCCGGGAATCGACGAGGCCTGGGCGCGCATCGCGTCCGAGGGTTCCACCGCGTCCACGACGGCACCCGCGCACGCCAGGAGCTCACTCATCTTGCCGGTGCCGGCGCCGATGTCGGCGACGCGCAGCGGCGCGGACGAGGCGGGGACAGCGGGAGCGGGAACGATGGAAGCATCCTCGACGGAGGGCGAATCGGCAGGATCACCAGCGGCAGGATCGATATCCCCCGTCACTCCACCGCGCAACCGAACGGACGCCAGCAGCGCGGCCACGGCCTCGTCGGGGTAGGCGGGGCGCACGGAGGCGTATGCGCCGCCCTCCCCCACGAAGGGATTCGCCTCCAGAGAGGCGGACGCTGCGTTCGATAGTGTCATAGAATCCTTGTCCTCACTTGCACCTAATCCAACGAACCCGACCGTGGCCTCGTCCCCGGAAGCACTCACAGGAGCGAGCTCCACAGTCGGCACACGTTGTCGACGTAGTGCACGTGCCAGGGCTGATCGCGCCACTCGCGGTAGGTGAGTTCGCGCGAGCGCTCACGGTTGCGTTCGTCGTTGCCGCGCACCAGCTCGACCAGTCGCACGTCGTCGGCGATGAGCGTGATCTCGTAATTCAGGCCGAAGGAGCGCACGTCCATGTTGGACGAGCCAATCGCGCACAGGCTGCCGTCGACGATCACGTACTTGGAGTGCAGCATGGTCGGCTTGCGGTACAGGTGGATGCGCACGCCCGTCTTGAGGAGTGCCCCGTAGTAGGAGCGCTGTGCGTGGCCGACCAGGAACTGGTCGAATTGCTCGGAAAGAAAGAGCTCGACCTCGACGCCGGAGAGGGCGGCGTTCGTCAGCGCGGTCATGAGGGCCTCGTCGGGGATGAAGTACGGACTCGCGATGGACACGTGCGTGCGTGCCGATGACACCATGTGCACGAAAGCGCGCAGGTTGGGTTCGCCGCGGAACGCGGGCCCCGACGGGATGATCTGCATCGACGAGGCCGGGGTGTCCTCGCGCTCGTCCTCCTCCCGCGCGGTGTGCGGGGTGAGGTCGGCGGGGGTCAGGACTTCCTTGCAGGCGTAGTACCAGTCGAGAGCGAAGACGGCCTCGATCTGGGTGACGATCCGGCCGGTGAGGCTCACACTGGTGTCGTCGTAGGTGATGCCGGCTTTCTGGAAGGAGGGCGTGTCGTAGTCGGGGGCGACCAGGTTGTGGGAGCCGATGTAGGCTTCTCGCCCGTCGACGACCAGGAGCTTGCGGTGGTTGCGCAGGTCGGGGCGGCGAATGTGTCCGCGCAGGGGCGCGAAGGGAAGCATCTGGTGCCAGAGGATGCCCATGTCATCCAGGCGACGCCGGAAGCGCCTGTGCCCAGGTATGGTGCGCATGCCGTGGTGGTCGACGAGGAGACGCACGGTGACGCCACGGGCCTTCGCGCGCTCGAGGGCCTCGTAGAAGGGCGCGGAGTATTCATCCCAGGAGGTCTGAAAGTAGAGGGCGTTGACGTGGTGGGTGGCCCGATCAATACTGGCGGCCATCGCACGGAAGGTGTCGGCCGTGTCGTTGTACAGGGCGGCGACGTGGCCGCAGGAGTCGGGGAAGCCGCTGAGCGAACCGGTCAGGCGCATGAGCGAGGCGGTGTCGTCGTCGGAGCCGTCGGGGGTCTCGTAGGCGGTCGGCTTGGGCTTGGCGGAGTCTTTGAGGATGGCCTCGACGAGGGCGCTGGCCTCGGGGTCGTCATCGAGGCGTCGTCCCATGGCCCACCAGGAACCAAAGATGAAGTAGAGGGGCACTCCGAGGAAGGGCCACAGGAAGATGAGGAGCAGCCACGCGGTCGACGTGGAGGCGCGCCGGTGTTTGGGCACGACACCCAGCGCCACGATACGGATGGCGAATTCAACGGCTCCGAGGAGGAGCCACACCCACAGCGGTGGTTCGGGGTGCGGGGCAAACATACACCTATGTTACAAAGCGCCCTTTGTCCTGGTCAGCCCAGCGTTGCCAGTGTGGCGCGTAGGTCGCTCCGTCGCGCGCGAGGGCCCGCCTGCGGCGTTCGTCCTCGCCGGGGTCCTCGATCCAGATGGACAGGTCGGCATCGGCGTCCCATGCGCCGCAGCCTTCGATGATCGTGGGGGACACGGGCACGTCTACAACCACCCCGGGCGCGTCGGCCTCCCAATCCCAGGCCTCGTAGGAGGATGGGCACCCGGCGCGCAGGTCCTCGCAGATGCGCCGCGCGACCTGCGTGCCGGCCGCGAGGCCGTCCCATCCCGGGTACCAGTCGTCCAGGTGCAGGACCTGCCAGCCCGGCAGGAGGCACGCGAGCGCGGCGGCCAGCGTGGACTTGCCCGAGCCCGAGTACCCGTCGATGGTGACGACGGGGACGCGGCGCGGCGTGATCGCAGGATCGGCGTGGGTGCCGCTCCCGTCGGGGTGCGCGTCGCCGGACGAGGCCGGGGCAGCCTCGTCGATCAGCGCGCGCAGGCGCGGGGCGAGGTCTCGCGCGGCCTCGTCGGGAGCGAGGGACACGGGGACGGTGACCCGTATTCCCCCGCCCGGAACCCCTGCGGACGCGCCCGCCTGGCCGCTCATCGGCCCACCAGCGCGAAGGTGCCGGCCCAGACGCTGACCGTCAGCGCGATGGTGGGAACGGCGATGGCGACCGCCATGAGGGCCGCGTCGGCGGCGCGCAGGCGCGAGGGACGCGCCCAGGTGCGCGCGCGGGAAGCGCCGAACCCTCGAGCTTCCATCGTGGTCGCGAGCTTGCCGGAGCGTCGCAGCGCAAACACGAGCAGCGAGAAGGAGCCGCGCAGGAAGGAGCGGATGCGCGAGGCGTCGCCCACGCCTCGGGCGCGGCGGGCTCGTTCGAGGGCCTTCCAGTCGGCGGCCATCAGCGAGGTCATGCGTGCGCCCGCAAGCGCGGCCAGCACCGGCCGGGCGGGCAAGTGCAGGATCTGCGCGAGGCCATCGCCCATGTCGGTCGGGTCGATGCGGTCGAGCAGGGCGATGGCAGGGATGACGAGTGCGCACATGCGCAGGGCAATGCCGAGGGCCAGCCACATCGAGTGGTCGGAAATCGCAGCGGGCCCAAAAGACCAATAGACGCGCCCGCCGGGCGCGGCGTAGAGCAACATCGAGAGGGCACCGAGCGGCGCGGCGACGAGCAGCGGCGTCGCTTTGAGGAAGAAGCTGCGCGCCGACACGCCCGACAGGGGGATGAGAGCCAGCTCGAGTGCGAGCGCCACCCCCGCGCTGACGGGGTCGATGGTGGCGAGCAGCGGCGTGGTCGCCACCAGGAGGGCGAGCACGCGGGCAACGGGATTCGTGCGGGTCAGGAGGCCACGCCGGGGCGTGCGACCCGAGGCTGGCGCACCCATCCGTGTGGCACCGGCGGTCGCCGCACTGGCAGGCGCCTCGCCCGCAGGCGTGTCGCCCGCAGGCGCCTCGGTACCCATCGTGTTGCCGTTCGCCGCCGCGTCGGCGCTGTCGCCAGATTCCGACCCAATACTCGTGCGGGACGCGCAACCCGAGTCGGCCTCGTCAAGTGGGGAGGCGAGCGCGGACTCAGCGCAACCGCGCGACTCTCCCCCGCCTCGGCTCCCGAGCGACCCCAGGTCGACGACGCGCTGGCCCATCGCGGCCACGAACGCGGGGTCGTGCGTGATCGACACCAGGGTGACGCCACGCGCGAGGGCGGCGCGCAGGAGGCGCACAAGGCCCAGCCACGTGCCGCGGTCCTGCCCGAAGGTCGGCTCGTCGAGGATGAGCAGCTCGGGGGCACTGATGAGCGCGGTCGCCACCGACAGGCGGCGTTTCTCGCCGCCGGAGAGCGTCATGGGGTTGGCGCGCGCGAGTTTGGTGAGGCCCAGGGCCTCCATGTGTTCCTCGACGAGGGGCGTGATCTCCTCCTCGCTCATGCCGACCGCGCGCGGGCCGATGGCGAGTTCCTCGGCGACGGTGGAGGCCAGGAACTGGTACTCGGGTTCCTGAAAGACCATCGACATGCGGCCCAGCAGCTGCTTGCTGCTCCACTCGTGGGGGTCACCGCGCGTGCCGTCGGAGGTCTCGACCTCGACCGTACCCGCGATGGGTTTGAGGAGGCCCGCGAGGGTGAGCGCAAAGGTGGACTTGCCCGCGCCGTTAGCACCCACAATGCAGGTGGACACGCCGCGCTCGAGCGTCAGGTTGATGCCGCTGCGCACGGGGGCATCCTGGTCGTAGCCGATCGTCAGGTCGGTGACGCGGGCGATGGGGGCAGCTTCGGACGAGGCCGGGACGGGCTCGGGCGCGGGGCCAACCTCGGCAGCCACGTCGTCCCCGGGCAGCCAGATACCGCGCTCGCGCAGGGCCTCTCCCTGTTCCTCGAGGACCTGCCTCAGGGGGCCGTCGGCGGCGATGCGACCGTCGGCCACCACAATGACGCGATCCACGAGGGAAGCCCACACATCCACGCGGTGCTCAACAACCACCAGGGTCGCGCCCGTACGTTCCACGACGGAGGCAACGACGTCGCGCACCTCGGCGACGCCACTAGGATCCAGGTTCGCGGTCGGCTCGTCTAGGAGCAGCAGACCCGGACCCATCGCAAGGATCGACGCGAGCGCCAGGCGCTGCTTCTGCCCGCCCGACAGCTCCGTCGTCGAATGATCAAGGGGCACGTCCAAGCCCACCGCGCTCAGGGATTCCTCCACACGAGGCCAGATCTCCTCGCGAGGAACCCCCAGATTCTCCATGCCGAAGGCCACGTCATCGCCCACGCGAGCCAGCACCACCTGGGCCTCGGGGTCCTGCATAAGCAGGCCCACGCGGCCCCTGGCATCCGCCGGGGCGACGCCGTCCACGGTGAGCGAACCCGAGGCCTCGCCCTCCTCAGCACCGCCCAGCAGGCCCGCCAAGCCACCCATCAGCGTCGACTTGCCCGAGCCAGACGGCCCGAGCACCAGCACGCGCTCACCCGGCGCAATATCGAGATCAACATCCGACAGCGCGGCGTTCTTACGCCCAGCGTGACGCCATCCCCATCCGCGCGCGCACACGCGCGCGCCCGTCCCCTCGCCCAGCGGCACCTGGCCATCCGGGGAGGACACGGAGCGGGAGAAGGCGGAGGAGGCCTCGTTCATGGAGCGGGAATCAGACAAGCTCACGCGCTCCGCGTCCCGAAGCGAAACGATCCAACGCGCCCGTCTTTGCCAGCGCGTTCGTCAGCGCCCACGCGAGGACGCCGGCCAAAACGATGCCCGAGGCCACGCCGGACACCAAGTAAATGGCGTTGTAGAGCGGACCCTTCGCGAGGTGGCCGGAGAGGAAAAGCTCAAGGACCCACTCGCAGACGAAGGACAGCGCGCCCGCGGCGGCAGCCACCCACACGCTGAAACGGCGGTAGGCAAAAAGCGCGAAAACAATCTCAGCACCGATGCCCTGCGCAAGGCCTGAATACAGCGTCTCGACCGCCCACTGCGAACCCAGACCCATGGAGACAGTGGCGGCCATCAGCTCGACGAAGAGCGCGGAACCAGGCTTGCGGATGATGTAGCCGCCGAGCGTGCCACCCAGCAGCCACACGCCCGTCACCAGACCGCCGAGGCCTGGCGCAATCGCCTTGAGAGCCTCGTAGCCCGCGTAACCCACCTGGTTCCACGCGACGAAAATGAGGCCGCACGCGACGCCCAGGACGGCGGCGGTGACGATATCGATGACCCTCCAGCGGAGGGAAACAGTGGTTGCCATGCGACAATACTCCCTTCGTGATGCACGGCGGCCACGAGGGAAGAGCCTTCCTACGCCGGTATGATCCGGATCAGGTTCTACGGTCGGGGATGGTCCCCTCTCAGCTCGCGTCGAGCTCCCGTGGCACAGTAGTGAGCATAGTCACCTAGTATTTATCACGCTACTCATGCAGGTGAGGCCCCTGATGGGGACCCTCGCCCGTACCACCGTCGCCCAGGACGCCGCGCGCCGCACGACGCAGCAGGAAATGACGGTTCGCAAACGCCGCGCCCACGATGAACGCAATCCACACCAGGGAATAGACGAGGCCGGGGCGCGTATCGTCCCACATCGCCAGAATGACGCCCATGGCCCCCATGAACGCCAAGACCACCCACGCGCCAACGGCACCGCCGGGGGACTTGAAGTGCGATTCCTTGTGCAGGTGGGGACGCTTGCGCAGATAGACCAGGTAGGAGACGACGATGACGACCCACACGCCCATGAAGAGGGTGGCCGACACCGAAGTCACCAGCGTAAAGGCCGCGGAGATCGAGCCGCCCGTCGCCATGATGACGATGGCCGTCAGCAGGCACACGCAGGACAAGAACAGGGCGTTGAGGGGCACGTGGTGCTTCGACAGGCGCGCGAAAATGCCGGGTGCCTGCTCCTGGCGGGCCAGACCGTAGAGCATGCGCGACGTGGAGTAGATGCCCGAGTTCGCGCTGGACGCCGCCGAGGAGAGCACGACCAGGTTAACGATCGTGGCCGCTGCGCCCAGACCCGTCAGGGAAAACATCGTGACGAAGGGGGATTTCTCCGGGCTCACCTGATCCCAAGGGGTCACCATCATGATGGCCGCGAGGGCCGCCACGTAGAAGAGCATGATGCGCACAGGAATCGAGTTGACAGCCTTGGGGAGAGTGGTGTCCGGGTCATCGGTCTCGGCGACCGTCGTGCCCACCATCTCGATACCAATGAAGGCGAAAAGCGCGATCTGGAAGCCACCCAGGAAGCCGGTGAATCCGTTGGGGAAGAAGCCTCCGTGGCTCCACAGGTTCGAGACGGCTGCGGCCGTCCCTTCCTCGTCGACCGTGCCCATGGCGACCATACCGAAGCCGACGACGACTAGGGCGATGATCGCGACGATCTTAACGAGCGCGAACCAGAATTCGGTCTCGCCGAAAGCCTTGACCGTCATCGCGTTGAGGGCAAAAAGCAGCAGGGTCGTAGCGGTGATGGGGATCCACGGGGACAGATTCGGCCACCAGAAGTGCGTGTAACCGGTGATGGCGATCATGTCGGCGACGCCGGTGACAACCCAACACGCCCAGTACGTCCACCCCGTCACGAAGCCTGCCCACGGGCCGATCAGGTCGCGCGCGATGTCCGCGAAGGTCGCGTACTTGCGATCCGACAGGAGCAGCTCGCCGAGCGTGCGCATAAACAGGAACAGGACAGCACCGATGATCATGTAGACCAACAGGATCGACGGACCCGCGACAGAGATCGTCTTGCCCGAACCCATGAACAGGCCCGTCCCGATTGCACCGCCGATCGCAATCAGCTGAATATGGCGATTCTTCAGGTTTCGCTGGAGCTTTTCGCCGCCCGCTTGCTGGGGCGCGTCGTTCACGACTGGCTCGCTGCTCATTCGTTTTCCTTTCCGCCGGATGCCGCCCGCGGGCGGCGTTTTGCACGGTCTTTGCGTGCGCGCGGAGCACACTTGACCCTCCAACGCTACCGCACCGGCCCGCCCGCGACCGAATTCAGGTGTCGCACGGCACGCCCCGAGCACTTTGAAGCCGCTGCTGCGCACAAAACAACCATGCAAGTTAGGTTAGGCTCATGAATCTTTCTGCGACGCCCGCTCCCCATTCCTCGAACGAGGCCCCGGCTGCCTGCGGCGGTCCGAGTGGCTCCACACCCCAGCCCCCCGCGGGGGAATCCACCGCGGTCGCGCCTGTCCCGGCCTCGTTCCCTGCCAGCTCGCCGGGGGCGGCCACGTCGCACTCCCCCGCGTCGCCCTCCCCCACCCCGGCCTCGTTCCCCCTGGCCTCCACGGCGAGCGTGCCCACGCAGCGCGCGGCGCGTTACGGCAAGCAGCTCGTAACGCACATGGCACACAAGGTGACGGGCGCGTGGGACGAGGAGGCGGGCAGCGGATACCTGCTGTTCGACCGCGAGGGTCCGATCCTGGGACGTTTCGACGTGATCGCGTCGGCGTCTGATCTGCGACTCGAGCTACGCACGACCCCCGAGCGCGCTGATCACCTCGAGCACATCGCGGGCATTCACCTGGCGCGATTCGGCGTGCGCGACGCCCTGACCATCTCGTGGCGGCGCACCGACGGCAGCACCGGCACCACGCAGGGTCCCCTCACTCCCGCCGACATAGAGGCCCACGCCCGCGCGAAGAAAGCAACCCGCGAGGCGGCGCGCGAGGCCGGACAAGCGGAGTAGTCGCGGCGCTCACCGCGGACTAGGCGCGGCAGCGCACCCAAGCACGGTACGCGCGACGCTAGACCGGGCACGTGCCAGAGCAGGCATGCATCAAAGCACACACGACGATGCACGCAACAACCGGGCACGCAGCAGCGTAGGCCCGGCAGATCCATCAATTCCGCATGCAATTCCCCGATGGCCGGACGCGTTAGCATCTCAAAAACCGCGGAATTCTAACGTTCTGACTTCAAAAGTTGAAACACCCTCAGGGGAATTGCACGCGAAATGTCGGGGACACACCCAAGCCCCGCGCGTATCAATACGAGTCACGCAGAGATCCGCATCGGAAACGGTTCACCACTGCAGGGCGTTGCACTAGTTAGGGAGCATTACACCAGTTAGGGAGCATTACACCACCTGGGAACTGGTGTAATACCCAGCTAAATGGTGTAACACCACTTAGCAACAAGCTATGCCGCGGCCAGCTTCTGGCGCCCCATTGCTAAAACGACCCGCGCCCTACGCCACGCCACCACCGTCCGAACATTCACCAATTCCGCACGTAATTCCCTGAAGGCCTGACGCATCAACGCCTCAAAAACCGCATGATTTCAACGTTCTGACCTAAAACGTTGAAACATTCGCAGGAGAATTACGTGCAAAATTTGGGGACGAGAGCCGAGCCGAACGGCGAAACCACACTCACACCAGCTGACACTGCAACGACAGAAACTTATCGACGTCAGGAGCTGTCGGAAACGTCGTACCACTGAAGGGTAATACACTAGTTAGGGAGCATTACACCAGTTAGGGAGCATTACACTACCTGGGAACTGGTGTAATACCCAGCTAAATGGTGTCACACCACTTAGCAACAAGCCCCGCCGCGGCCAGCATCCGACACCCGGAGGCATTGCACTACTTTCGCCAGCATTGCACTACTTAGCAGGGCATTGCACTAGCTACTATCCAGTGCACTGCTCCCCTCAATGACGCAACGCTTCGGAGTTTCAATCTCCACCATGGTTCGCGCAGCAACTCCTACGCCCGGCACTGCACCCGTTACGGGACGCTACACCTCTTACGGGACGCTACACCCGTTACGGGACGCTGCACCTCTTACGGGACGCTGCACCCGATCAGAACGGGTGCACTGCCTACGGATCGGGTGCAGCACCCACACTCACAAGCACAACCGCGGACCAAACCGGGCAGTGTCATAGGGTGTCAGCAATTTTCGTGTAGCGGTGATGCTGGTTGGAGGCTGGTCATGGGGTGTCGTCGGATGCTTGGTGCCCTGGATCACGCTGCGATCATGGCGGGGTTGGAGGCGGGTTTGTCCCACCATTGTTGGGATGCGATTGATTGATTGAAGCGCCCCGACATCGCTGATCGGAAAATCACGGACAACTGCCCAAGAGCCACCCTCGACTACCACACCCCCACAGAAGCATTCAACGAACTCATTACTACCACCCATTGACACCACCCTCCATCGAGACGATCGATAGCCCCCGCTTCAATGCATGTACAGGCATCTCCCTTGCCCCGACAGATAGCGTCAACGTCACTGGCCACACGCTCACAACGAACCCCCGCAGTCGTGAGACTGCGGGGGTATGAAATCTGACAACGCGCTAACTACGAGTCATTCGCCGACAAAATGCTGCGACGACGGAACCTCAACGACAGCAGCAGATGCCGAAACGACGCCAACCGCCGCGGCCAACGAGCCGCTGACGTCGAAACGGCGAAACCTCACCGACATCAACAGATGTCGGCTCGGAAGCCGTAGACGCTCAGCGGCCCTCGAGGTAGCTCTTCGCTGCGGCCAGGACCTGCTCCCACATGCCGACCGCGTCCTCGTACGCCTGACGAGCCACGGCCTCGTCGTCGGAGACGGACGCCAAGCCAGACTCCTCGACGTGGATGCCGACGCCGCCGCGCTCCTCGGACAGAGAGATCTCGACGCGGGTCGCGTACTCGTCGGGCAGCTCGTCGTCGGCCAGCGGGTACCAGCGGAAGGCGACGACATCCATGGGGTCTTCGTCGGCCTTCTCGATCAGCCAGTCGCCAACGTCCGGGTCGCTCACGCGGTAGATGCCGTCGTCTCCGAGGCTCACCTCATGGTCACCCAGCGGGCCATCGTTGACCCACCAGCCCGGCTCCGACACGAGGGCCCACGCGGCCTCACTGTCACAGTCCACGACGACGTCGGTCTCGACGCGGTCCAGCTCGTCCTCAACGTCACCGTCAGAAGTCCTGTCAAAGATGCTCATACCTCAACGGTACCGGCTCGCACGCGCTCCGTCACGCGAACAGGGTCACAAAATTGCTGCCGATCTGCACTCGGATACGACGAGGCCGTGGCTGACTCCGCCGGGAAAGCAGAGTCGACCACGGCCTCGTGTCAGGAGGAGTGTTCAGGCCAGGCGCGTGACGCGGTAACGCCAGTCGATGGGACCGGCCTCGAGGGTCTCCACGCGGTAGTGCTGCTCAGAGTTCTGCAGGTGTGCGAACAGCGGCTCGGGCTGGTGGGGTGCGCAGATCTGGAGATTCTCACCCACGGGCAGGTTGTCGACCGCGGCGAAGAGGACCGCGTGGCGCACGACGCGGGGGATCGAGTGAATGACAAGCTCGTCCGCGCCGGGGCGGTGGATGACGCCGGCACCGCCAGCGTGGACCTTGCCGTGGCCACCGCCGTGACCGTGGCCGCCACCGTGGCCACCGCAGCCGCAGCCGCCCGCCGTGGAGGCGATGGGTTCAGCGGCCATCTCGAAGGGGCGCTCGGCGGGGGCCTGCGCGGGGGCCTCGGACTGCGCGGCGTGGCCGTGGCCATGTCCGCCGCATCCGCAGCCGCCCTGCTTGGCGGGGGCCTGCTGGGCGGCAGCGGCCTGCTCGGCGCGCTCCTTCTTACCTTCGCCGCCGCATCCACACCCGCAGCTACCACCCTCGGAGGAGACGGTGTTGGCGTCGACCAGCTTGAACATCTGACGATCAGTCATATCTTTTCCTTATCCTTCGGCCCGCAGGGCCACTTCAGTGAACCTTATCCAGTGTAGGCGCGCCTCAGCCGAGCACGCGCGTTCACTTAATGAGGAACTCGGCTTCGACCTCGACGCTGACGTTGAGGGGCAGGGCCGCGACGCCGACGGCGCTGCGCGCGTGCTGGCTGCCGAAGATCTCGCCGAACAGCTCGGACGCGCCGTTAATGACGCCGGCCTGCCCGTAGAAGTCGGGGCGCGAGGACACGAAGCCCACAACCTTGACAACGCCCGCGAGGTTGTCGATGCCGCCCGCGATGGAGGCGGCCGCTGCCAGGGCGTTGAGGGCGCACACGCGCGCCGCGTCCTTGGCATCCTCGGGGTCTGCACCGTCCTCGCCGACCGCGCCGATACACACGGGCTCACCGTTCACGACGGGGATCTGACCGGAGGTGCGCACGACGCCGCGGTCGATGACGGCCGGCACGTACGCGGCGACGGGCGTAGCGACGGCGGGCAGCTCGAGGCCAAGCTCGGCGAGCTTCTCGGAGGGGAGCATGGGGGGTCCTTTCGTTCTGATTGACGAGGCCGGGGCCTCGTCCGTTGGTTCCAGTTTAGTTGCGCTCTTCCCAGGGGTGGTGAGCGAGGGTGCTGGCGCGAGATCCCGGTGCCGGCCTCGCCCGCCTCCTCGGTACCTGCAACTGTGCCCCGCGTACTCGTGTGAACTGCGTCCCGGAACTTGGATGCGTTTAATGGTAGCCGTTATGCGGCTTGCTGGAGGGCCTGATCTCGGTATTCTGCCGGGGTCAGGCCCTTGAGCTTTACTTGGCGTCTTTGTGTGTTCCAGTAGGTGATGTAGGCGTTGAGGTCGGCTTTGAAGCTCTCGAAGGTTTGCCAGTC
>FLSE01004990.1_pt1 | contig 18633 bp, 28 predicted proteins | sample 1550461 | NCBI WGS metagenome assembly FLSE01 (sample SAMEA4031758, study PRJEB14383) | metagenome | biome: human; feature: oral; material: saliva | place: Philippines | collected 2014 | reverse complement strand
TGTATGCAGGTCGCCTATTTTCTCCTTATGGACGACTCTGCCTTTGATTTCTGCGCCTTGATTATCTGCCTTGTAGATGAGCATCGGGCGCTTTTCTTCTAGTTTTTTATGTGGATACTCTGCCAGATATTCAATCCAGCAGGTAGAAGAATCCAGATTGCTATGAATCATCTCATGTTACCTCCTCGAAATAAAATTTTCCGTTGAATGGTTCGATTTTGATGATTCCATAATCTAACCCAAGTCTTGCTATAAATGGCTTGCTGATTCTCTCGTGCAAGGTAGACATCTGCTCTCTGAATTCATCTAACAGAAGAGTAGATTTGTAGAAATTACATTGATAGCACGCTGGCATATAATTATCAAAACTATCTTCTCCACCTAGATAGTGAGGATGTAAATGATCTACTCTCAAAGTTTTCAAGTCCAAAACCTTGCCACAATAAGCACAGTGACCGCCATATTTATCTAAAACTTTTTGTCTAGTGGTTTTAGATATGCTTTTTCGTTTCATTCTGTGACCTCCTTGATTTTATCTTTTAGATTTCCTTTTGCCGATTAGTTCAACTAAACTTCCTACAAGGAATACCAACCCTCCAAAAAGAAAAGAATGTACTAACAGAATTGGTATTAAATAAGGTTTGATTGGAAAAATTGAAAACACCCATGTAAAATACCATTCAATAAGCCCGCAAACAGCAAGGAAAATGACTGCAACTGTTGATAACATCAATGTTACTGCTCCAATACCTTTTAGAAAGTCACTCATCTTTCACCTCCTCGATCTTGATTCCTGGACAATCGAATACCCAGCCGAAATCATACGAAACCACTTCCTTTTTCGTGAGTTTATAGCACTTTTCTGAAAAATTAGTGCATTTTGTAAAAAGGAGCACTACGGGAGAAAAATGTCCGTATTTATCTGCTAAGTCAGCATTTTGGTTGATGAGATATAAGTCCCCGTCGTTTCGGTTTAGAAGTGTAATTTTGTATTTTTTCTCCTCTTCTACTGTGTAGCCGTCAAGCCATGCACGGGCGAAGAGATCTCCGTTCTCATCAATCCAACGCTTAACATCGCTGTAGTAACCATTTTTTGAGCCATGCGCAAGATTATCCACAGCATCAAAAATAGATTGTTCACCAAGCGTTTCTTCTCGCAAATCGTTTTCTTTCAGCCAATCCGCAACAAACTGCGGGATTGTGACTTTCGGCGATTCGTCTAGTTGTTTCACTAGTTCCAAAAGCCCTTTTCTGCTTATGTCAATTTTATCGACAATAGGACCCTCTTTGTAAGGCAAATCCTCGATATGTTTAATTAATTCTTGTTTCTTCATTCTTCCTGCTCCTTTAACTTATCTTGTGGCTTTCCAGGTCTCCGAATTCTTGGCCATGGTTTACGAAGTATGAACCAATCAGGATAGCATCTGCTTCGTCATCTTTGACGTTCAGACAAAAACCATCGGCCACTTTAGCAACTGCCTGCAACTTCATTGATTTCTTGCTTCGGTCTTTATAGCTGAACTTCCAATACTTGCGCCAAGTCGAAACATTCACAAAATACACATTGTCAGCAACCAACCGTCCAAGAATAATTCCTGTCACAATTCCAATACTGATCATGGACTGCTGATTTGGCCCCATGACCGAGTTCTTCTCGACCACAATCGATTCAAAATGACAGTCGTACTTCTGGAGCGCCCTTGATTGAATGGCTCGCAATTCGCTAGCCATGAATCGACCACGTTCAAAGAACGACTTGCTTTTATGTTTTAAGACACCACTCTGGACAAGGTCAGAGCCGTGAAATACGGCCCATCCTGTCGCAGTAGTAGAAATGTCTAACGATAATGTCAGAGATTTCATTGCAGCTCTCCCTTGATTCCACAAAGATCAAAGAGATTCCGCTTGTTGTTCTCGATGAACTCAAAGAATTTCTGAAGTTCGGCCAAGTGGCGTTTTTCTCTCTTGACTCCAAGGCTCGTATGATACTCTGTCGGCATTTCCGGTGTTACCCTGATGTCTAGCCAATAAAGAGGCTCGAACACATCACCGTTCGTATCAAGAGAAGCGTCTGCGTCCGTATTTCTGAAATGCATCTGCATATCATATTCAATTTTGTTTGTAATCGTGATGTTCTTATCTACGATTTCTAGTGTGATACTTGTTCCTGGGATGTCGATTTTATTTAGCATTTGTTTTTCTCCTTTATGCTGCTTTTGGCACTAATTTTGTTTGCTTCATCCATTCTTTGGCTATGTCCCAGACATCGGTTGGGACGTCTTGGTTATACTTGCCACGAAACTGGACTATTTTACCCTGCTTTACTTCGAGTGTGTAAAGAGGTGTTTTTGGTTGATTTGATAAGCGTACAAACACTATCAAAGTATCGCCTTTGAAATGCTTGTCTGTGTATGAGCTTACGCAGTGATGTAGCTTCTTGCCCTCATAGATCAGCTCGGCCACTTTTCTAGGGACATGGAATGCGTAACCGTGGATGGTCCTATCCATTCCTTCTCTAAGTTTAAACTCAGATTCAAGCTGCTTGCGTTTCTTCTTGTCTTCCATTTTGCGTTTTTCTTCAACGAATTGATTGTATAATCCGACCGTGTGATTGTGCATGGCCGTAAAATCCTTTGGTACAAGCATAGCATCACCTTCAGGATCAATACCCATTTCTCTTAACATTTTAAGGTAATCAAGGTATTCATTGAAGTCAATATGATTCTTGATTACCCAATTCTGAAACTTATTGATCCCGACACCTTTCGGTATATGCTTGATATCGTGGTAAGTAAGATAAGATTCAATGCCAGGCACCAGTTGGCCGTTCCGTTCTTTTAATCGACGGCTCAACTCAAATTCGTTAAAACTTCGATTTGAATTCTTGAAAAATTGTTTATTCTTCTGAAGCCATCTACGGTTCAAGGTTCGCATATCTACGTTTCTGGTGAATCCAGTATAACCTGGATACATAATTTCATTGGCTAATTTATAAGCATGGATTTTCTGAGCAAACTCGATTTCAAACTTGTATTTGTAAAGGCGTTCAATTTCCCAGTAGCAAATCTTCCCAAGCTTCAAATACTTGAGTTCAGATACATTTTTAAGTTTTTCAGCCCAGTTATTCGGATAGAATTTATTACATGCGTAATAACCGCTACCGAAAAAATTAGCGAATAGATACGGATAAAATTGTCCGCTGTAATCTTGTCCAATCTTCACATGTTTGTCATTTTCGAATCGCTCTAAATTCGTAAAATGCCAATCAATAAATTGTTTTCCTTCGACCAGCTTCGAGCTAAATTCATAAGATTGGATCTCGATGCGTTTCGAGGTGCTGAGAATGATGGAGAAAAAGTAGGTCTTGTCATAAAAAGTAAGCCGTGACGACTTTGTCAGTCGTTTCTCGATACAATAGCCAAGGTCCAAATCTGAAGCGATTATGGTCTTGTCCTTATTGCTCCATTTGTACGTTGTGATTTGCGAGTAGCACCATCTCCAAAAATCTGCAGGTGGTTTCAATCGTCTTTCAGCTTCTCGCTTGCATTGTTCGTTAATCTTGCTCATGCTAGTTCTTCAAAAAGGTCCAGTTGGCCTTCAACTACTCCTTTCTCCTTCTTAATTTTAGGTTTCTTGATGATTTCATCATCTGGCCCTGCGCCTTTCCTGATTTTGGCCACGTCTACCTTTTCTTCTTGGGGATTTTGTGGTTTGTCTGCCTTATTCTTTTTGACTGGCTCAACGGGTACCTGTTCGATGTTGGATACTTTTGAATTTGAGATAAAATATTCTCGAACCCATCCAAAAACAGTATTATCATCGATGCAAGCCACTCCATCTTCAGCAAATTTGCGAGCTTTTTCTTTCGCATACTTCAGAGCGCATTTCAGAGAGTATCGCTCTTTTAGAATGCCCTGGAATAACTCTTCATCTTCTTGGTCACAAATCCAGTTATGAATGCGATCAAGTGCAAGATCATGTGGTTTATTTAATTCCTCTAGCAATTTAGCCAGAGCTTTTTCTTTGATTTCATTCATGTCGTTTCAAAAAAATGCGACTGCCTTTGTGTGAGTTTGGCTAAATACGGGCAGTCGCTCGTCCAAGGTCACATGACCGTTTTTGACGTTTTCTAGTTCGCAGTTTTACAAGAATACACGGCTTGTTGGTTTTTGATTATCTTTCCCCTCTTAAAAGGGCAACAATTGAATGACAATAAAATCGTCCTCAACTACTTTGACTTTATCAACATACGCATTCTGTAACTCTTCTTCTGTGTGATACATTGTTCTGTTTTCAACACTTTCATTCCAACGAATAAAACGAGGTTTGAGACCAGGCCAACCAGAACGACCAAACAAAGCAATACACTCATCTTTATCTTGATGTATTGCAAATGTGATGCCATGAGGACAACCTGTGTCATGAGTTGCCAGTATGCTTTTTACTTGTCTGCTCATACTTACCACCCACATTGCTCATTGAGTTCAGCCTGAGTCAATGGCTCGATACGTTGATAACCGCTGACTTGATAGTTTTCCTTAAATTTAAACCCTGCTTGTTCAAGAGTAGCCTTGAAACGGTCTTTTTCGGCTGTATCCACAAAATACACCTCTAAAGTCATTTTTTGGGTATATCGTTTTAGGTCGTTTTCAGCCCCTCTAAGAGCGTTTGGCTCATTTTGGGGGATTTGCCCACCGTCCAAGATTTCGCCCGTTTCTGGGTCGAAATTTGGGGTCTCCGTTGATTTTGGAGCTTGTTCTTGTTGTTTGGTTTGTTGAGCTGCTAAAAGTTCCTGTCGCTCTCGCTCTGCTCGTTCTTGTGCCTGTCTGAGTTCTTCCTTTTGCTTTTCAAACTCATAGTCAGCTTTGATTTGTTCAAAGACTTCAGCAAGCGTCAAGTCTTTCAGCTGTCGGATGTAAGGTGAGTCAGTCATGCCATACTCGGCACATAACCCTGAAATAGCTGACTTAGCCTTTTCAAATTCTTGCTGTTTCTGAAATTCAAATGTGACCATGTCGTCAAGTGATTTCATCGTGGCTTTTTTAAGCGTCACGCCGTCAGCCATGAAATCGCTAGCCTTGACATAATCAAGGGCCTTTTCATCAAATAGGCGAGGGTCCAGCATGTACTCAGCAGATTTGTTGGCTAGATAGCCTTTGACTGTGTCAATTCTGACAGCCTTTTGATGTTCTTCAAACTCTTTTACATCACTAGCAATTTTAGTAATGATGTCTTTTAAGGGTTGGATGGCATTCTTGATATACTTGTCAAATTCGTCAGCTGGTTCAGATAAGATTTTCTTATTTCTGATCCGTTCATCAGAGACCTGCTTGTCTAGTTTGCGTAGATCGGCCAGTGTCTGCTTGTCATCCTTGATGGTTGCAGCTGTTACCGTGTAATTTTGGTACTTGGCCACAACATCATTGATATTCTGCTCAAATTTCTCACGGTCAATGATTTCAACCTGTGCCTGTGTTACTTTAACTTGTAATTCTTGCATGTTGTCCTCCTAGTATTCTAGTTCACCGTCTAGTAGTTCGCCCTGGATTGGCTCCTCAGTTTGAGCAGGTTCAGGATCTGCATGATTTGCCTTCTGCTCCTTGTTGAATTGCTCAATCTCAGTCATCTTGCGTGCTACAACATCCTCACGGCTTTCTTGAGGAGTGACGTCTTTAGGTGTGTTATCCAGCTGAATTTCATCAGCCTCATAGCTCGCTCCAAGCTCAGCAGGGAACGCCTCACGGTAAGCTGACACTAGAGCTACTTTCCGTATCATGACACAAGGCATAGTATCCCAGTTATTCTCACCTATTGGCTTGCCGTATGAGTTCATCACTGGATAAGTAACATCTTTCCCCTGTTGTGTCAGTTCCTTAACTCTTGCACGTATTTTAGAATTGTCATACTCCTCAAAAGATACTTCTGTTTCCGTTGGGTAAGTACGGTCTTTGCGGTACACCTTGGCCCAACCGCCAAGAATTTCAGCACCTTTAGGAATAAATGCTCCTTTTGAGTATTTAATTTCACCGTCCAACAGATAGATTACGCCTGCCTCTTTACCATCAAATTGTGGATGACTATCTGCTTTCTTTTCAAAAGCTGATTTGGCAGTGACTATCTGGGCTGGCTGAGTGCCATACTTGATAAAATAAATTTCTTTTGTAAATGGATTGAGGTTTTGGGCTTTGGCTTGAGCTATAAAATAGGCAAGCTCCTCATCACTAGCTTTTCCTTGCGGGTCAAGATACTTCCTGATAATACCGCTATTAAGTAGCTGAGGGTTAGTCAGAAAGTCCCCTTTTGCTTCTACAAGTTGATTGTTTGTCATTTTCTTCTTCCTTTCGTTTTCTTCAAATTCCAATTTTCACGCTTCAAGCGTCTGTTTTTGTTTTGCAATTTCAAAATTATGTCTTGTTGTTCGTTGATGATTTTCCCAAGTTCTCGGCCAAGATGGATATAGTCAGACCGCCAATTGTCGATTTCTGCGTGTAATTCTTCAATCATACTTCATCACCCACATATCGACGCCGACCGCATCCGATATCCACATACTCGCTAGGGTCAAGTTCTTCTCGTGGTTCAGGCGGTTGCATCATATCTCTGTCATAATCAAACATGAGCATACACCTTTCCGAGTTCCAGGACTCGTTTCACATATCTAGCTTTGGACGTCAAACCGAGATCCAGCAATTCGTTTTTTTCTTCATGATTGGCCAAAAGCCATACACGGTTCTCAAGTTCAATTCTGGTCATCTTCCTGCTCCACCTCTTCAATTTTCACTTCGCTATTTAGACGCTTCATCGCTTCATCTACCGACTTGCCGTCCAGGACGTCCTTGAGCACGTGGCTTACATCGTGCATTGTTTGAGCCTTCGCCTTGCTTCTTTCAGTCTCTGGCATCAAGCCCATATCTTGTAGAGCTAGAAACGCAAGGCTGAAAGCGTGCATTTCTTTCTGCAGTTGTTTGATTTTTTTGATTGCTTTTAGTGCTTTAAACATATTGTTCTCCTTTTTTATTTATTCTCCAACTTTCCAAATTCGACAGCGGGATTCCACTCCAGAAGAAGTCTTGTCTTGAAATTCCCAGTCATTGCCATAAGTTCCCGCGGCTTCATATGATGCTGACTTCAAATAAGCAATAGCTTCTTCTTTGGTCTCGAAAGCAGTAGCCGAATAATCTTGCTTGCCGATTGGCAAGAAGTCACGTCCAATCATACTGAAATCCTCGTTTCCAGTTTCAGTATTCTTGACATAGATTGATATAATGTACATCTACATTTCTCCTTGCAGTCTAGCCTTAATGTCAAAATTTTCTTTGTACTTGTAAGCAGCAAGCTCCTGCTTCAAATCGTAGTTTTCTTGCTCGAAAGCAAAGCGACGTTTGCGCTCTTCGAGAAGGTCCTCGTTAAGCTCGACTGCGACTACTCTCCAGTCAAGGCTCACTTCATGGATGATTCCCTCAAGACCGAGTTTTAATTTAGTAAGTAATTTCATATTTTCTCCTTCGTTAAATAGCTGTCTTTTTCCAATTTTCGTGGTACCATTCAATAACTGCATCCCTTGGATATTTCTCACGCTTTCCTTCGATTCGTGGAAAGTCTGCGTGTCGGTTGAAGCGCTCGTCAAATGTCGCTGTATCCCTAGTTCCTAATAACATTTCAGAACATTGTGACTTGTTCAATTCCATTGGATAGTGCTTCTTTTCATCGGTGATAACAGTCATAACTTTGAGCGTTCTATCCATCAAACCAGCCTCGAACTGGTCTAATAGTTGCATCATTAAATCGTTCATGTTATAATTTCCTTGAATAATTTTGTTGAGCGCCTGATTGCCGTCAGGTGCTTTTTTTGTTATTTGATTTCATCTAATGCGTACAATTGGTCAATGGTTGTACGCTTTTTCCATAAACAAAAGCTCATTCCAAAAATGTTGATTTGGATCCATGCTTCAGCGTAATCTTTCCCATTACTTGCATAATGAGTTATATAATGACGTATCATATTTACTCCTTTCCCATTTTTGCAAAGTCCTAAAATTGAAATTTCTCTCTTTTATTTATTAAGAGAAGTAGGACTTGTTGTTAATTAGTATTTATTGTTATTTAATACTTGTTGTTAGTTAGTATTTATTAGTGCCCAAAATCTGACATCTCACTTTCTGACATCTCACTTTCTGACATCTCACTTTTTGGAATGTCAGAATTATAATCCATAGACGCCCTTTTGATAGATAGATTTAATCTCTGTTTCATAATATCGAATTGAAAATCAGATATTTTTACATCTGAAAAGAATCTGAATATATGACTCCCTCCATTTCCAGGAGGTTTTTTTCTGATTTTTCGCAAATATCCAGCCTCTTCAAAGATTTTGAAATACTTATCGATTGTCTTCCGGTTAAAGCCTTTTCTTTTAGCTATCTCATCCGGATAGACTTGCCAATTTGGGTGATTCGCCAGCACCACCATCATGATGCCAACCGCTGTAAAATCCAGCGCAGGATCGTTGATAAAGCTATTACTAACAGCAGTATAATTTTCAGTCGCATTCTTGAAAGATAAATTGACAATCTAAATTTTTAAAGTCTGTCATACAGTCTCCTTTCTCCTCACTTATTCCTAATCATTTTGTATCTTTCTATGCAGTATGTTCCATTTCGTGAACGTTCTCGCTAAAAAAAATAGTGATTTTTTCCATTGGCAGTCCAAAAATCTTTGTGATTTTCGCAAGTTCGTCGGCACCGATAGAAACTAAGCCGTTTTCACGTTTAGCGTATGGTGTACGTGATTTCCAACCCATCTTGTGAGCCACTTCATCTTGTGTCATGCCACTAGCAATCCGTTCAGCTTTTAATCGTTTCAGATTAACTGTCATAACGTGTTCTCCTTTTAGTATTATTCGTTCCCGATGTGGAACAATCTCATTATAACTCTATCTGTTCCATTTTGTCAACTGTTTTTTCAAAAAAATTAACAAAAAATGTTTTTTTGTGTTTCTCTTGTATTTATTCGGGAACGATGGTATAATTAACTTATCAAATAAAAGGAACTAAGAAACATGAGAACTAATGAAGAAATCATTTCTTTAATCCAGGAAGAAGCAAAAAAGAAAGGGATGTCTATGAGCGAGTTAGCTAGACGCGTTGGAATAGCTAAATCGACAATGTCTAGGTACTTCAATAAGACTAGAGAATTTCCACTCAATAAGGCTGACGATTTTGCTAGAATCTTCAATATTACTCCAGAATTTCTTTTAGGAATTCAAAAAGAAAATAAAGAAAGACCCGAAATCCTAACTATCTACAACCAACTAGAAGAACCTAGACAAGAGAAAGTCCTCGACTTTGCCAATGCTCAACTTGATGAGCAGGAAAGTTCTAAGGTTGCTTCTATCTTTGAAAAAGTAAGCAATGAAGATTATATCATTGACTACGTTGAGGGATTGGTTGCAGCAGGACATGGAACGCTTCAGGAAGATAATCTACACATGGAAGTCAAGCTCAGATCTGAAGATGTGCCCGAAGACTACGATACTATCGCTAAGGTTGCTGGTGATAGCATGGAGCCACTCATAGAAGATAATGACCTGCTATTTATCAAGGTCACTAGTCAGGTTGATATTAACTCAATAGGCATCTTCCAAGTGAATGGCAAGAACTTCGTCAAAAAGCTTAAAAGAGATTATGACGGTTCCTGGTACTTGCAAAGTCTGAATAGTGGATATGAAGAAATCCACTTGTCAGAAAACGACGACATCCGAACAATCGGAGAGGTCGTAGATATTTATAAAGTTTAAAAAATTTAGCGCAATTAAGAAAGGAATATAAAATAATGGCTAAATATGTGAAACGTTGTCCAAAGTGTGGCAGTGATCAAATTGAATACATGATGCAGGACCGTAAAGGTTTCAATGGTTGTGTTGGGTGCATCGGATGGATGATTGCCTGGCCGTTTGTACTACTCGGATTAGTAGGTAAAAAAGGAAAACACAACTGGCACTGTCGAAACTGCGGATGTGTCTTTAAATCTAAGAAATAAAAAAAGCCCCACGCTCTCAAAGTTTGGCGACTCCGAGCGTGAGGCTTACGACAAGAAAGGATTTTCATGGAGGTAACCTCGCATGATGTCTTTTCTTGTACCTATTTTATCAAAAAAATGAGGTAAAAACAATGGCGTATTTCAGAAAAAGGGATAACGGTTGGGAATATCGCATCTCTTACAAAGATAACACTGGTAAATATAAGCAGAAATCAAAGAGCGGATTTAAAACAAAAAAACTTGCTCAAGCAGCAGCAAGAGAGATTGAAGAAACTCTGACTGAAAATATACTGATGAACAAGGATGTTACGCTTTATGATTTTGTAAAAACTTGGTCCGATGTTTACAAGCGACCGCACGTTAAGGATAAAACGTGGGATACGTACACGAAGAATCTCAAGCATATCAAAACATATTTTGAAGATTTGAAAGTAAAGGATATAACGCCCCTTTATTATCAAAAAAAATTAAACGAGTTTGGCGAGAAATACGCTCAAGAAACACTAGAGAAATTCCACTATCAGATTAAAGGTGCTTTGAAAGTCGCAGTCAGAGAACAAGTGATCAGCTACAATTTTGCTGAAGATGCCAAAGTGAAGTCACAAATCGAAAACCGAGCAGAAGAAAACGACTTCTTGGAAGAAAACGAATATAAGTCTCTAATTTCGTCCACTCGCTCGAATATCCAGTACGTGTCCTATTTCACTCTATACCTGCTTTCAGTCACTGGTATACGCTTCTCTGAGGCTCTAGGGCTAACTTGGAGCGACATAGATTTGAAAAATGGAATTATAGATATAAACAAGTCATTTGACTATTCTAAGACGCAAGATTTTGCAGGCCTGAAAAATGAAACTTCAAAAAGAAAAGTACCAATAGACAAGAACTCGATTGAAACACTTAAAACGTACAAGAAAAAATACTGGCAAGCAAATATTAAGAACCGTGTTTGTTTTGGTGTGTCTAATTCGGCTTGTAATAAGCTGATAAAAAAGCTAGTTGGCCGACCAGTAAGAAATCACAGCCTGCGTCACACTTACGCATCTTATTTGATTTTAAAGGGTGTAGATATTGTAACCATATCAAAATTGTTAGGTCATGAAAGCCCAGATATCACTTTGAAAGTATATTCGCATCAAATGGAAGCACTCGCAGAAAAGAACTTTGAAAAAATCAAAGAAATATTCCTGATTGCTTGAATTTGGGGCAGATTTGGGGCGAAACTTTAATAAAGCCCATTAAATCAATAGTATTTAATCCGTCTACCGCCTTTCAGTTCCTGAATTAACAGGAATTAACCAAATGAAAAGCCCAAAAAATTGGGCTTTTTTATTTTTTTCTTCGGATAAATACGGATAACTTTGAAAAACTTTTGGGGCGAATTTGGGGCGGAGTATTATTTGTAGTCGATTCTCTCCATCTCATACATCCGCACCGAATGCAACACTAGATCCCGATACTTCCAGGTTGATACAAGGTACTCAATCACTTCCTGGTCCTCTATCTTGCATTCCATAAAAAGCAACAGCTTAACCGTGTACTCATTTTTCAAAATTGGCACAGTGTAAGTCACATCTACCCAATGCTCGAAACCTAAATCAGTCTGCTCTATACTCGCAAGTTCAATCTTCAAAATGTTCATGTTTTCATCCTCCTACTTATCTATTCGTAGAACAAATAAAAAGTAGTGAAAAAATCATTACTTTTTTTGATTCTGAAACTACTTTCAGGCCAATTTTGTTGGCATTAACAAAACTGATAGCAACGCACTTTTAAGTAATAACATTCCAGAGCAAACAAAAAAAACCGCAAGCTAGTGCCTGCGGTTACAATTAGAACAATATTTTAGAAAATTTCCTTTCTATTTTTTTAAAAATTATTTAGTTGTGATCAAGCCGTCAGGCTCAATGTTGAAGCTTTCTTTTTCAGCCAATCGGCCATCTTCAAGCATGAGGTAGTATCCGCCATTGTAAGGAACGAATGCGTTTGATACCATGTCCCCATTTTCTGAATTGAGGTAATACCATTTCTCGTAGTATTTAACCCAGCCAGTCTGCATAGAGCCATCACGGTTGAAGTAATACCATTTTCCGTTGATTTTCTTCCAGGAAGTGGCCATGTAGCCATCCTTGTCAAACCAATACCATTTCCCATCTGTGTGCTTCAGCCAGCGTTCAGAATACATATATCCACGACTGTCGAAGTAGAACCATGAGCGATTATCTTCAATGTACTCAAATTGGTCTTTTGGATAGGAGCCGTTAGCACGAACGAACCAGTAACCAGTATCATCATTTTGCCAGCCCGTTTTGATTTCTTCCGCAGCTGCAGATGGATTAGTCAAGCGATACACATAGTAGTAAGGTCGTCCAGCATAGAGCCAAATGTCGTCATGATCGTTCACTGTGATACCGTCGAAGCGATAGTTACAGTGGATAATGTTATCACTATCCACGAAAATACCAGTATGGCCACCTGCTCCGCTAGAATAGCCACGGCGCCCCCAAATGAAGACATCTCCACGTTGGGCATCCCATGGCTGATTTTCTGCGATAAGTTCATAGCCGTTCTTCTTGAGCCAGTCATGCTCATACTCAGTATTGACTGCCCATCCAGCTGATACGGCTCCAGCGCTTGTCAGAGCATAGTAGATTGAACTTGAGCAATCATAGGAATCAGGGCCATTGCGGTCATCCATACTATAAGATACTTGCCCTTTTCGAGCACGCATCCAAGCAATAGCTGTTTCAAGATTTAATCCCATCCTTACTCCCCTTTCCACGCTTCATTCATCTGCTTAACTGCTGACTCGACAAATGTGTCGAGTTCTTTGTCACTCATGCTGATGTTATATTTGCTAAGCTCAGCACGGATTTTAGTGCGTGCTTGCTCCAGTTTTTCTTCGCCTTTATAGCCAGTTTCGGCTGCGATTTGCTCTACGGCATTGACTGCGTTCTTAGCCAAGATTTCTACAATCTTGATAGTCTTTTCTCCGCCTTTTTTGATGAGAAAATCTTTAATCACTTTGACTGCGATGCCAGCGAGGATAGTCAAGATTCCAGTAGCTGAAGCTACGATGATTTCAGTAATTTGTTGCATGTTATTCTCCTTTTTCGATTTCGTCCATGCGGTCGTTCATGCGGACCATTTCTTTCTGAATGTCTCCGACCGTATGTGTAATTGTGGTCAATTCTGTAGTGGTTTTTTCAAGATGAGTCATCAAACGCTCTTCTCGTTTGTTAGAGTCGGCTTTTGATTGCTCATGTAGATCCATAATCTTCTTTTCTCTCTTGTCCGAAGTCTTGATAAGATATCGAATGATTATAAAGAAAAGAAAGATAAACAAAATCGCCCAAGCAACCTGGCTTTGAGCGATTTTTTCAGCTTCTTCAATCGGCATACAACCTCCTTCTAATCGATACGTGGCATGACCACGGTAAGCACACCTTGCTGTAGCATTTCAGCAAGCGACTGTTCTTTCCAATTGTAGCCCTCTGCCGGTTGCATCTGGAACTTAAAGATAGTATTAGTTCCTTTTGGCCATTTCGGATTGGTGTCAAACGGATAAGGCATTGCGACAATATCGCCGTTTCCGTATCGTGTACTTTTAATAAGTGGCTTGATGAACCCAGCTACTTTATTGTAAGCATAAGTAGGCATGCCCCCGTTTTGAGAAATGGCTAGAGCAATCAGGACCTCAGTGATAGCTGAAACAGTATCAAGATTTTCCTTGTTTTCACTAGCAGCTTGCTCAGCTTTATCCGTTGCCTCTTTGTTCTTTTGCAACTCTTGAGCTACCTTGCTAAAGCGTTCGTTTTCTGCACGCTGTGGAAAATTCTCTTGATAAAGAGTTTCCATGGCGAGTTCAAAGAGCTCTGTATTTGACAAACCGATTTTGTCAGCTGGCAAAAAGACAGGTACATAAGCACCGTCTGAGTTTACCAGCGTGACTTTGGTGGTGGACGCTGTTCCGCTGGCGTCGTATTCTTGTGATTTTTGAGCATATTCTAACTTCATGCTTTCTCCTTTTAAATTTTGAAAGATACATTGTCAAAGTTGAGCCATGTAGCGTCAACGTTGCCTTTTACAACTATATTTCCGCTTGGGTAAATTCCGACAACAGCAGGGCCATAGTCATTGTTTAAAGCGGCTTTGAATAGCGTTGTGGATGGTCTGAAATTTTCAGGTAAAGTAAAGATAATTGACTCACGGGTAGTCTTTCCGCCTTTACAAGTACCTTTTAAATAAACAATACCGTCAAATGTTTTTGAGCATTGAACTTTTTCATACTCAGGATGATGTTGCCATCCATTTTGTAGAGTTAGGTTTTGCCAAGGTGTTCCTTGAGTGTATTTTTGGATGTCATCTCTTGTGGTAACTTCTTTCCATTCTCCCCATTTATTAGCTATACGATACCTTACTAACATTGTCTCTGTCGCAGCTGTCCAATAAGTCTGTACAACATATTGAGCGTCATCATAGACTTGAACCAACAACCAACCATTCTGATTTCTTGGTCTATTAGGTGCACTGTGACTATAATACATACCATTTTTAAGGATATTATCAAGACTTTCTTTCGTTAAAATAGAAATTCCGTTATTACGTGTCAGCTGGTGCTGTTGTATGGGCTGGTCATTAGCGTAGATGTCGCCTTTTACATCAAGAGCACCACGCTCTCTGATTTTATTGACCCCAATTCCTGATCTGTCATAAGACAAGACTACGCTCTCCGTTGGCACGTTGACCATGAACTCAGTACGAGTGAATTTGTCCTCAACCGTGCCAATGACAACCCAGGACTGATTAGCTAGATAATTGCCAGCTAGATTAGCCTGAGAATTGACTAGATTTGAGATACTTGTCCAGGATCCAGTGGCTGGCCCTGTATCTACTTGAAAGTTGGTAGTCCCAAGCCTTGCAACCTTGAATGTCAAAGTCATTGAGTTCTTTTGACTTCCTGAGACAGTCAAAGGAGCGATTTTGGCATTTCTTGTAGTGGTCAAGGTGCTAGAGGTAGAGCCTGTTCTGGCTATACTAAAACTTAAAGCTGGAGCAAAATACTCAAGCACGGTTACAGATACCTCTTTAGTATCCGACCATCTGCCACGGCTATCTGAGACACTCGCTCTGATTTTGATTGTGCCGTGATAGTTCATGATGCCTAGACTGCCGCCGTTTGAACTCGTGGATTGGTTCTTGCCAACGATTTCAGCGTAGTATCCAGTTATTGATGAGCCGTAAGAGCCGACTGCGCCATTAAATGCTACTTTGATGTTAGATATTACCTGGATGAACGTGTTTCCGTTTGGGATGAGGTTTTGAGCCGCACCGTTTAGGTCAGACAGGGAAACTCCTGTAAATGTGGGTTTTACATTTGCTGGTACGCTTGCCGTGAATGTAGTGGACTGTGTTCCAGTCTTGGTAGAGCCTGAGTAGGTATCTACATAGACTGTCCCAGTCCCACTTGCTGAGTTGGGAATGTCGTTTGCAAAGTCAAGAGGGAGCGTCCATGTTGCTGATGTGTCTACATTCGTTGCAATCGTTCCGCTCTTACCTGCCCAGGCATAGCGCACTGTGTGCTTAAAGCTGGAGCTCTGACGATTGATGTTGATAGTAACCGCACTACCAATGACCCCAGCGCTCACGCTTACAGAGCTTGAGCGTGGTATAGTCGTCAGGCTAAGGCTTGCTGATACTGTGATAGTCCCATGCAAGCCATTGTTAGGATTGAACGTACAAGAAATAGGGAGCGTTTTAGTCCCATCTGCATTGTGGCTGATTGTACTTGAGCCACTAGCAAGCGTGTACTCCTCGCCTGATGTCTCCCACGTCGGATAGCTGTAATGCACGTTACTGCCATCCAGATTAAGAGACAGCGTACTATCTCCTTGATGGTTATGAGTATAGTAGGCGCCTGTACGGCTAACTGTCATCCGCCAGTTGACGGTTGAGGTGTTATCCGTGATACTCTGAGATCCTTGGTTTACATACAGATTAAGATATAAGCTCCCACTTGAATTACTAAACTTTGCCATTTTACTCCTTTCTATCCAACGTAACGGATGACGTTCATGTCAGGGTTAATATGATACTGTTCCTCACGGTACCTTCCAATTTGAATGGTCTTAGAAAAGATACCATTCTCAATGTGGATAACACCTTGAGAAATATACATAACCTCAACCCCTGCAGAATACATTGAAATCCGTCCACTTGGACTAAATAGCATGCTAGAGCTACCGTCATTCTTGCCAATGACAAGACCCTCATTGCTAGAGCTCATGTAAGTATCAATGAAATTCCAACGGTCAGACAATTCTCCAAGATCCTTAGCAATACTTGAGACACGCTGACTAGCTGAAATCAAATCTTTCTCAGCTTGCACCCTTGCGGTCTCATTTGCATTGACAAAGTCCTTGTAAGCCTTTATCCAGTTATCAAGCGTATCAGCGCTAGCCTTAGCCTCAAGCTCAGCTTGAATAACTCCAGCCTTTTCATTGAGAGCGTTCAACTGTTCCTGAGTTAGCCCTTGGTCGGCTTTAGAGTTGATGTCAGTCTCTACATCCTCGATAGCTTTCACGTAACCGAGAAAATTAGTTCCCACGGCTAGCATGGCATTTTCAAGCGTGACCGTCTGATTAGCAGGAAATCCATGAGCTGTACCAAAACGAATGAAAACATTATCTGTTTTGTAAGTTTCTGAGGCGTTTGAGAGGTCAATAGTAAACTCAAAACTTTGAGGAGTAGTGACTCCAGCTTTGAGGATGATTTGATTTTTGTACCAGGGGCTAGCCGAAAAATGCACATTAGCCTGTGTATCTTCTGCTAGAGCTGGAGATAAGCTAATTTCAAATGCTACACGCACATAATTCGGTTTCAGCCTATCTGGATTTTTCCAAAAATCGTCAAAAATGAAAGTCCGCATGTCATACGTTTCACTACTTTCAGTGTTGATTTGCTGAGTTCGGCCATTTTTGAAATAGTTACGATTTCCGCCTTTTACATTATCGAAAAGAGCTGTCCAGTTGTATCTTGTAGGATCCTGACTGTCCGCCTCTGTGAAATCTGTGTACGTCCCAAAATAGCGCCTGTTGGCACTTGATGACGTACTGAACCCATCACGTCCGTCCTCTGAATTGGCCCAAGCTCTATGCAAGTACTGAGTCTTTCCTGCCGTTCCATCAGACGTATTGATAAGCGTCAACTGCTCAGACGCTACCTCTTTGTTATCAATCCATGCTGACACCGTCAGAACTATTTTTTGGCTGATGTCAGCAGCCCTCACAGTGTAGCTAGGGCTTGTAGCCTTGATTTCGCCATCTACAACCCAGCGCCATCCGCTATTGATGACTTTGTTCCCTCTCATTAAGGTAGGGGTCACAATGGTCTGACCTTGGCCATTTTTAAAGGCTACACCGTTATCAGTAGCAAGCTTGATAGTGTAGGGCTTAGCCTCTTCTATCATCCTGTCTAGCTGTTGCTGAATGCCTTGAGATAGACGATTTTCAAGTGCCTTAGCATTTGAAAAAGTCGTTTTATTGTTTCTAGGATTGGTAAAGCTGATGACTTGCTCAGATACCCTCATCTCAAGCAAGAGAGTAGGGCTAAAGCCGTCATCATAGACTTTGACTGTGTCTCCTATTTCAAGATCTGCAAAGCCCTCAGCCTCGTAAGTTACTGCTGGGTAACAGTTCTTTTTGAGCTCACGGTAGGCTGTTGAGCGGATGACCTCAGGATTTGAACTCTCTACAGTCATGTCCTTACGAGTCCACTGGTCACGGTCACCTGTTGAATGCGTGAAAGTAGACGGATACATCTGCATTGAAAGAGGGGCATACAAAGCAGCCCCTGACTGGTAGAACTCACGTTCTCCCTTTGCATTGTTGACAGACCAAGGGCCAAGCCCTCTAATATCAACTACGTTGCCTTTGTCATCTTTACCCGTTGGGACAACCGTGTTATAGATCCCAGTTTTGTCAATAGTCCTAGTGATTGTCTTGAGGTTTTTCCCATACTTCAAGATAGTTGGACTAATTTGACCTACCCCCTGGTGGCTATCGTCGTGCTCATGATAGACATTGACTGTAAATGACTTGATAGAGCTGTCAGCGTTGAGACGTGTGTCAAACTCAATTTCTGCGCCAAATTTCTTAGCTAGACTTAAAAGCCTGTTGAGTTTGGTATCTGTGCCCTCCCACTCTGCGGATATTTTCTTATTAGCAACCTCATTGATACCGATTTTTAAGAAAGTATAGTTGAGCAAGTCCATTTCCTCACAAAATTCCTTAAAACTCATGGCTTTAGGCGATTTGTAAGGAATAGAGTACTCATTGATCAGCTCAAGGTTTAGGTTGATACTATAACACTTGATAACTTTCTCATTTTCCTCAATTTTTCGGATTGTATGCAGGTAAGTTCTGCCCTTGTATCTGAATGAAACAAAGGCTTTCTCATTGAGAGAGTTATAGGCCCTCTTTTTGCCTACATCTGAGATAATAGCCTTTTTAAAAACAGTAAAATCAAAGGTACTAGAACCAGTTTCCAGGTATCTTGTCCAGGTGTCATTGAAATAGTTCAATGTATCCTGTTTGT
>FLSE01316107.1_pt1 | contig 18814 bp, 10 predicted proteins | sample 1550461 | NCBI WGS metagenome assembly FLSE01 (sample SAMEA4031758, study PRJEB14383) | metagenome | biome: human; feature: oral; material: saliva | place: Philippines | collected 2014 | reverse complement strand
AACTTCGGTAACCGCGAGTACCTGCCCGCCCACCTGTCCAAGACTTTCAAGGAATACGGCTACGACATCCCCGTTGAGGAGATGAAGGCTGCGCTGGACAAGGCGTGGGAGGAAGACGCCGCCGTCAAGGCCGAAATCCGCGCGAAGGGTGTTGAAACGATCGAGTGGATGCGTGAACACGGCGTGCGCGGCATCGTGCTGGCGGGCCGCCCCTACCACCTTGACCCCGAGATCAACCACGGCATCCCCGAGGTCATCGTCGGCCTCGGCATGGCTGTCCTCACCGAGGACTCCATCATCGACGCGCGCCTCGAGCGACCCCTGCGCGTCCTCGACCAGTGGTCCTACCACTCGCGCCTCTACGAGGCCGCCGCCCGCGTCGGCGACGAACCCGACCTCGAGATGGTCCAGCTCAACTCCTTCGGCTGCGGCGTCGACGCGATCACAGCCGACCAGGTCCAGGAAATTCTTGAGGGCCGCGGCGACGTGCACACCGTCCTCAAGATCGACGAGGTCTCCAACCTGGGCGCTGCGAAGATCCGCCTGCGTTCCCTCGACGCGGCGATCACCGAGCGCGCTTCCCTCGCCTCCACCATCGACGAGGCCGGGGCCGGGGACGGCGAAAACGGAACGGATGGAGCGGAACTGGCCCCCGCCTCGTCCGTGGGCTTGGTGTCGGGTTCCGTCGACACCGCCACCCTGCGTGACCCCTCCGGCGACGCCGCCCGCGAGGAGGCAGCCGGCCACATCCAGCCCCGCGCGGTCTTCACCGAGGAGATGCGCGAGGCCGGGTACGAGATCCTGGCCCCCCAGATGTCCCCGATCCACTTCCGCTTCCTCACCCCGCTGTTCGCGAGCGCGGGGCTGAAAGTGCGCGTCCTCGAACACACGAGCCGCACCTCCATGGAGGTCGGCCTGAAATACGTCAACAACGACTCGTGCTACCCGGCGATCGTCGTCATCGGTCAGCTCCTCGACGAGTTCATCTCCGGGCGCGCCGACCCCGACCGCACCGCCGTGGGCATCACGCAGACGGGCGGCATGTGCCGCGCCAGTAACTACGCGGCCCTGCTGCGCAAGGGCCTGCGCGACGCCGGATACCCGCAGGTCCCCGTCATCGCGCTGTCCGTCCAGGGCTTTGAGGACAACCCCGGCTTCCGCCTGGGCGTCACCCACATCCACAAGGCCATCCAGGCCTTCGTCATCGGCGATGCCATCCAGTCGATGCTGCTGCGCGTGCGCCCCTACGAGGCCGAGCCCGGCTCCGCGATGGACCTGTACCGCACGTGGGACGGCTACGTCCAGGAGTGGATCACGTCGGGACGCGTCGGTGCCCTCGGCGGACACACCTCCTACGGGAAGCTCATCCGCGAGTGCGTGCGCGCCTTCGACGCCTTGCCGCTGCGCGACATCCCGCGCAAGCCGCGCGTCGGCCTCGTCGGCGAGATCCTCGTGAAGTTCCACCCCGACGCCAACAACCACGCCGTCGACGTCATCGAGGCCGAGGGCTGCGAGGCCGAACTACCCGGCCTCATGCAGTTCTTCCACAACTCAGTGGCAACCGCCGCGTGGGACAAGGAGAACCTGGGCATCGACGGCAAACAGCGCTACATCATGCCGATCGTGCTGTGGGCGCTCAAGAAGTACGAGAAGCCCGTGCACCGCGCGTTCGCGGCCACGAACGGCAAGTTCGAGGCGCACCGGCCCATCGAAGAAATGATCGAGCGCTCCCAGGACATCGCGCGCCTGGGCAACCAGGCCGGCGAAGGCTGGTACCTGACCGCCGAAATGGTCGACATGATCGAACACGGCTGCCCGAACATCATCTGCGCCCAGCCCTTCGCGTGCCTGCCCAACCACATCGTCGGCAAAGGCATGTTCCGGGCGCTGCGCACCCGCTACCCCGAGGCCAACATCGTGGCCGTCGACTACGACCCGGGTGCCTCCGAGGTCAACCAGCTCAACCGCATCAAGCTCATGCTCGCCACCGCCCTACAGGACCCGGAGGCGCGCGACGGCGACGTGTTGCAGCTCGTGGACATCGAAGAGCCGGCATCGTGCGGCGGGTCCGGCTCCGTCATGCTCGGCATGCCGACCAACCCGACGAGGCGCGCAGCCTTCCGCTGACCGTTTCGTTCCTTCGTTGACGAGGCCTGGGTTTCCTCCCGGGCCTCGTTGCCTGAGGTGGCCCTCCCCGGTTCCCGGCTACGGCCTCGTCGCGCACAGACAGACGTGGGGGGCGACTCGAGCGAGTCACCCCCCACGCATCTATCCGACTGTTTGCACGGCTACATCGACAAGTCTCCGTGTGCGATCTCAAAGCCCGCCGGTGCCCACCCCGTGCTGTAGGACAGGCGTACCGAGACCTCGCGCAGCCCCGGCGAAGGCCACGGCACCGAGAGGAACCCCGTCTCTCCGGGTGCCACATCCAAGGACGCCGAGTACTCCCACGTCACGCGACCCTCGTTGACGACGCGGCACAAGAACTCCAGGTCCGCCGTTGACGTAAACGTCATGTGGTTCCGCACCGTCACCCCCGAATACGAGGGCGCAACCGTCACCGGCGCGTAGTGCAGCTCCTCGCCGCGCACCTTGTGTAGGTTAGGGAAGCACGCTTGGGAGTACTCCGGGCGCGTCGGATCGAGCGAACGGGCGGCGCGGACCTCGTCCTCCTCATCACCCAGCGCCCAGGCGATGACGCTCGGGTGGGCGCGGTCGCGGCGGATCGCCGCTTCGATTGCCTCGTTGCGTGCGGCCCCCGGACCATACAGGGCTGACGTGCAGTCGATGACGTACAGGCCGTACTCGTCGGCCAACTCCAGGAAACGCGCGTGCCCGGGTGCGTCGGCGATCACAACCGTGTTGACGCCGTGCTGCTTACACCACACGATGTCGTCGAGCATCTCCGGCAAGTTCACCGCCAAGCCCGTGCGCCCGTCACACTCGTTGCGGGTGACACCTCGCAAGATCAAGGCCTTACCGCCCAGGGTCAACCCCTGGGACGTTGCCTCAATGCTGCGGAAACCAAGGTCAAGGGACACCGTGTCCTTGATCCCCTCCTCGTCGCGCAGCGTCACGATCAACCGGTACAGCGCGGGTTCCTCCGCGCTCCACGGGAGCACCTCGAGTCCACGAGCCTCGAACACCTCGTCGGGCGACCCGAAGGCAGACCATAGCTCCGCCTGCTCGGCCTCGTTCACTAAGGTGGCGTGCACCTCGACGCCGCCCGTGGTTTCGACGCGCAGCGTCAGAGCGCCCGCGCGCCCGTCGTGGGACGCCACCGGCACAAGATCCACAATGTGTGCCGGGGGACGCGCCTCCAGCGACACCTCGCGGAACAGGCCGTGGCAGCACACCGGCGAATCCATCAGCAAAACAGCGAGTGTATGCGTGTGGGTGGGCTGTAGTGCGCGGGTTACGTCAAAGGCCGCGGGAATGAAACCATCCGCACAGAAACCAACGAAGGCTCCATCAACCCACGCGTAGAGAGGACCCGAGAACCCGCCGAAGGTCAAGGTCATCATCCAACCGCGCTCGACCGCCTCCTTCAAGGGAGCATCGAAAATGAACTCGCGACGCAGAATCGAGGCGCGCGCCAGGTCGCAGTCCTCTGTGTCGTCGGAACGGGAGGCGTCCTCCTCGCGGGCCTGGGCCTCACCGCGCATCCACGTGACATCCAGCTCCAGGATGCCGGGCACGGATGTCGCGCCGAAATGTTGGTAAAAAGGGGCCCTTTCAATGAACTCCGAGGCGGTGCCAGTGACACCGGTAACCTGCCAGGTGCTTGAGAGCAGCTGAAGTGGCCTGCGTGACCTCCACGTCGCGTGTACCGTCAAACGGTTCACCGACGCCCCTGGGTCCCGCAGCCACGTGACGTCCGGTTCCAGGATGTGACTCATGTTATAAAAGTATCATTCTTTTGTTAGTCATGGAAGCCTAAATTTTACTGAATTGCAGTCAAATGTGCCTTGACATGGGCTTAATCCCCAGGTGTCAAGCGATTCGGTGGTCACATCGTGGGATTTATGTCCGTCCCAGTGGGCGTAAGTTCCCACCCACTGGGGGCAGATGAACACATAAGGAACCCCGGCCTCGTCCAGGGTGAGTGAACGAGGCCGGGGAAAGATGAGCGATCAGGTCAGCCCAGAGCGGTCTACTCCGCTGCCTTCGCCGCCGAATCGCGATCCGCGTCGCGCGTGATCTTACGGGCAAAGCCGTACAGCAGCCACGTCGCACCCGCGAAGAACACAATACCGAGCACGTTCGCGATGGGAGTAAAGCCATCGTGAATGAACGGCAGCGCCAGCGGGGATTCCGACCCCGTCGCGCCCGCGATGCCCGCGTAAACGACGCCGAACAGGGACTCGCCCACGATCAGGCCTGTCGCAGCCAGCGTGCCGAAGCGCTTCGCGCGCTCCACGTCCGCCTGCTTGTCAGCCCATCGGTTGTACAGGAAGCCAATCAGGCCGCCGATCGGGATCAGGATCGTCAGCGACGCAGGCAGGTAGATGCCCATGCCGACCGCGAGCGGGGGCAGGGCCAGCTTGCCCTTCGACGCGGGGCGCAGGACCTCGTCAATGACGATGACAACGACGCCGATCGCCGCGCCGATACCCAGGAGCTTCCAGTCGATGCCGCCGCCGAGCACGCCCTTCGCGAGCGAAGAAATCAGCGAGGCCTGCGGGGCCGCCAGCGCGTCCGGGCCAGCGCCCGGCGCACCCTGGAAACCGAAGGAGTTCTGCATCAGCTCCAGGACCGGAGGAATGATCAGCGAACCGAAGACGACGCCGATGACCAGGGCAACCTGCTGCTTCCACGGGGTCGCACCCACCAGCTGGCCGGTCTTGAGGTCCTGCAGGTTATCGTTCGCGATCGTCGCAATGCAGAACACGATCGCGGAGGTGAACAGCGTGTAGGCGATGAGCGCCGTGTTCTCTTCTGTGGTCGAACCGCGACCGTGCACCGCCAGGATAACGACCGCCGTGATGACGACAACCAGCAGGCCAACGCCCGACACCGGCGAGTTCGACGAACCGATCAGGCCCGCCATGTAACCGCAGACAGCCGCGACCAGCAGGCCCGCAAGCAGAATGAAAATAACCGACACGGCGATCAGGACGGCCGTGTTGTGCTCGATCTGCGTGCCGCGCATGAACCACCACAGCAGGCCCGCGATCGGAATCATGGCCACGAAGATGGAAACGATGACCCACTTGCCGGGGATGTCCTGCTCGGTGCGGTCGATCTGCGCGCCGTCCTCCTTGGCGCCGCGCGAGGCGCGCAGCGACTCGGACATGCCGCGGGCGATTGGGCCCATGATCTTGATGAGCGTCCAGATGGCGGCGACCGCCATGACGCCCGCGCCGATGAAGCGCACATCCGTCTTAAAGACCGTCGACAGAGCATCGGTCAGGTCCTCAGCACCCTCCAGCTGGCCATTCGCGTACAGGGGCAACAGGACACCGTAGGAAGTCAGCATGCCGATGAGCATCGCAATGCCCACCGTCATTCCGACCAGGTGACCAACGCCGATGAGAGCGAGCGACAGGGAAGTCGAGAGCATCGTACCCGTCGACCCGATCCTGAAGGCGGCACCGACCTCGGAGGCCGTCACCTTCAGATAGCCGAACAGGGCCATCGCCGCCGAGGCCAGGGCACCCCACGTGATCGCGAGCAGGCCGCGCTTATTGTCCTCACCGGCATCCTTCGAATCGCCGACCTTGAGGATCTCAGCGCCGGCCACACCCTCGGGGTATGGCAGGTCCGAACCCGTCACGAGCGCGCGACGCAAAGGAATCGAGTACATGACGCCCAACGAACCGCCGACCGCGCACACGAACATGGTCTCCCAGTACGGGAAACCGCTCCACCAGCCCACAATCACGAGGCCGGGGAGAACGAAGATGACCGCCGACAGCGTGCCCGCCGCCGACGCAATCGTCTGAACGATGTTGTTCTCCTGGACCGTGTGATCTCCCCAGAAGCGCAGAACTGCCATCGAAATGACGGCTGCCGGGATCGAGGTCGCGAAGGTTAGACCAACCTTCAGGCCCAGGTACACGTTCGCGGCTGTGAACACCAGCGTGATAATGCCGCCGATGATGATGCCGCGCAGGGTCAGTTCTTTGAGCGACGTTTGCTTCGCCGCAGTTGGCGCAGACACGAAAAATCCTTTCGCTGCGTTGAATAGATACCCTGCAAGAGTAGAGCATGTATGCGTTGTCGTGAATGGTATGCGGCTACTTAATTTTGTTTTCAACCGTTCTGTATGCTGAGGTGGCGCCCATGTTGCGTGCTGCAGTGTGATCTTGTGACGTTGTGTGGCCCTGGTCCCAACCTGCCTGGTCAATTTGCGCTCTGTGGGGGTCCATGTAGTAGAGTATCCGGGTAAGGTAGCGTGTCCGAGCGGCCGAAGGTGCAGCACTCGAAATGCTGTGTGGTGTCACAGCCACCCTGGGTTCAAATCCCAGCGCTACCGCCACTGCCGCCCGGCCCCAATGGGGCCGGGCGGTTTTGTTATGCCTGGATGGTGTGCGGGCGCGTGTGCTGGGGCCGGGCTGCTTGGTGTGCCTTGCTAGGCCGGGCTGCTTGGTGTGCCCGTGGGCGGCGGCCCGCCCGCGAGCCGTCCGCGCCGCGAGCTTCGCTCGGCGCGTCGCCTCGAAGCCCGGCCAGGCCCCGCCGCCGCCCACGGGCCCCGCAGCCTGGCCCTCCGGCACCCTCCACACCGGCGGCGCTTGTGTCGCTGTGTGTGGCTGGGAGCGTCGTCTCGAAGCCCGGCCAGGCCCCGCCGCCGCCCACGGGCACCGCAGCCTGGCCCTCCGGCACCCTCCACACCGGCGGCGCTTGTGTCGCTGTGACTAGCACGGCCAGGCCCTACCGCATGGGTACCGCCGCCTGGGTATCCGGCCTCTCTACCCAGTGGCGCCCGGTGGCAGATGTGGATTGGTGCGTCGGCTCGAAGCCCGCCCGTGCCCTCCGTGCCCTCCGTGCCCTCCGTGCCCTCCGGTACCCTCCACACGGTGGCGCTTGTGTCGCTGTGCGTGGCTGGGCGCGTCGTCTCGAAGCCTGGCCAGGCCCCGCCCCGCCCACGGGCACCGCAGCCGACGGGTTCCATAGCCTGGCCCAGCAGGTCTTGCGGTGCCCTCCATGCTGGTCGTGCAAACCCCCTTCGGGGGCGGTGAGATCACGGCTCGAGGTGGTGTCATGCCCAAAGTGCAGACCACCTCGGCGAAAAACGCTGAAAACGGGCTGTTATGGGCGAAGTGGTCTGCGTTTTGGGCACGTCGGTACCTGTCATAGCGCGTTGCACGCACGTGAGCCTGCTATTGCGAGCGGTAACCCGCTATGTCGCACGTAAACCCGCTATCTGGAGTGTGGGCGGGTCTGCCCAAGCTCGTATTAGCGGGTCCGCGTGCGGATTGGAGGGCCGGCATGCGGATTGAAGAGCCGGCGCGCGGATTGGAGGGCCGGCGCGCGCATGAGCGGTCCCACGTGCGAAATATTGGGGGCACATGTGACTGAGCTGATTCGCAACGGCTCCCCTTGCTGCTCTGGAAGAGATTGCGCGGGCAGCGATGGCAGGTGGACCCGCGCGCGAATTAGTGGGCCCGCGTGTGGCTGAGTCGGTGCGGAAGAGCTGGAATCACCACTGTGGCGGGGTTTGTGTGCGCCGCCCGCCCCGTAATCTTTGCCCGGAATGCGACGAAAGAGGCGGGATCCCGAAGGATCCCGCCTCTGCTGCGTGTGTAGTCGTGGTGGTCGCGTCGTCAGCGCTACCAGCGCCACCAGCGCCCGGGCCCCGCGCCGGGGCATGGGGACTTGCGGCATGAGAGCCACGACGTGCAGGCGACACGCCGTCGCGAGGCCTCTAATGGTGCAAAATCCCCCGTCTCGTCGCGGCGAGTGCCACGCACGGCGGCCACGGTCACATGAGGCGGACGCTCAGTTCTTCCACCAGCCCTTGACGGTGTCGACCGCGTGGGCACCCAGGTCGGACAGCGCGGAGTGGGCGTTCACCAGGCCGGAAGACAGGCGGGCGGCCTGGAAGCGGGACGCGACGTTCTCCCAGTTCACCAGGTTCCACCAGGCCTTGACGTAGTCGGCCTTGACGTTGAGGTAATCCAGGTAGAAAGCGTGCTCCCACATGTCGATCATGAGCAGCGGCACGGTCGCGACCGGGATGTTGCCCTGCTGGTCGGTCATCTGGTAGGTCACGAGACGCTTGCCGACGGTGTCCCACGCGAGGACGGCCCAGCCGGATCCCTGCAGGCCCAGGGCGGCCGCGGCGAACTGAGCCTGGAAGGACTCAAACGAGCCGAAGAACTCGTCGATGGCGGCGCCGAGCTCGCCTTCGGGGCGCGACGCGCCTTCGCCGGTCATGTTGGTCCAGAAGATGGAGTGGTTGGTGTGGCCGCCAAGGTTGAAGGCCAGGTTCTTCTCCCACAGGTTGATTGCGGCGAAGTCGCCGGCCTCACGGGCGGCGGCAAGCTTCTCCAGCGCGGTGTTCGCGCCGGCCACGTAGTTCGCGTGGTGCTTGTCGTGGTGCAGCTCCATGATGCGCCCGGAGATGTGGGGTTCGAGAGCGGAGTAGTCGTAGGGCAGGTCGGGCAGGGTGTAGACGGTCATGATGCTCCTCCTGGGCGTCGTCATATAGCTGTTGACTCCAAGGGTAGTACTTTAGTCCCGGCTTGCGAAGAGGTTGTGTGTCACCTTTCGCGGATCGCGATCAACGACGAGGCCGGGGCAGGGGAACGCGATCACGCATCCTCCGCCCCGGCCTCGTGAAAAAGAGGGAAAACTCAGGCCTTGGCGCGCACGCGACGCACGAGCGCGGAAGCCCCGACGACGATCCACGCGACGACGGCGCCGAGAATGACACCGAAGACGCCGGACAGGACGGTCTCGACGAGCCAGGTCACGAAGCCGCCCGCTGCGGACACCGCGTGCTCGGCGGTCTCGAGGATGTGGTGGAAGACGCCCACGCCGACCTCGGCGAGGTTCACAATGACGAGGTGGCCGCCGACCCACAGCATCGCGACCGTGCCGACGACGCCGATGACGTTGAAGACGTGGGGCATGATGCGCACGATGGTGCGGCCCATGTTGTCGACGGGGCCGGGACGGTTGTCCTCGGGGTCGAGCGCGCCGCGAGCCAGGTGGACGCCGAAGTCGTCGGCCTTGACCAGCAGGGCGACCAGGCCGTACACGAAGAAGGTCATGAAGAATGCGACCGCGATGAGGACGGCGACGCGCATCACCCCGTGCTCATTCGACAGGTTGGCCATGGAGACGAGCATGATTTCCGCGCTGAGGATCAGGTCGGTGCGGGTCGCGGAGGACACGATGCTCTTTTCGAGTTCCTCGGCGGAGGCAGCACCCCTCTCCTCGTGGTCCTCGTGATGGCCGGGCAGCCATCCGAGCTTCTCCAGGACCTTCTCACCGCCCTCGAAGCATAGGTACGCGCCGCCCACGACGAGCAGGAATGGCAAGACCTGCGGTGCCAGCCACGTGAGCAGCAGGGCAATCGGTAGGATGATAAAGAGCTTATTAATAAGGGAGCCGCGCGCGATCTTAGCGATGATGGGCAGCTCGCGTTCCGGACTCAGGCCCGACACGTATTGGGGAGTGACGGCCGTGTCGTCGATGACGACGCCGACCGCCTTGGACGAGGCCTTGACAGCGTTGGCCGCCACATCGTCGATGGATGAGGCCGTGACCTTCGCGAGGGTCGCGATATCGTCGAGCAGGGCGACAAGTCCTCCGGACATGGGGTTTCCTCCTATGGCCCTCGTGTGGGTACCCGCGCATTGTACGCGCGGGGATAGTCTAGAGTCATGACAACTTCCGCACCCGTTCCCGCCCTCGACCGTGACATGATTGCGCGCCTGCGCGCCGACATCATCGCGTCGAGCTGGACGACCGACACCCTTGATGAGCTGCTCAGCGACGATGCCCTGTCGGCCCTCATGCGCGATTCGCGCCTACCCGCACTGGTCGAACTCGTGGGCGTTGACGCCCCCGCAGCGACCTTGACACGTTTTTTTATCGGTGGACAGCCCGAGCGTGCCTCGGCCCTGGACGCGGCCCTGCCGACGCTGGGCGCGGCTGGCTTGGAGACCCTCGGCCTCGCGGCCACCATCGACGAGGACGAAGCCGCCTCCGCTCTCGTCATGCCTCGCCCGTGCTCCAAGTCCGCGCCCAAGCGTGAGCGCGCGCAGGCGGGCGAGGGGGAGGAGGCCTCGTTCCCGACGGAGCCCGCCCTGCCGACGATGCGCGATCCCGATGAGGAATCCGAGCCCGAGGTCGTGGCTGACCCGTGGATGCGCGCCCTGTACGACCTGCGTCCTCACGCGGCGACGCTGCCGGGCGGGGAGCACGAGTGGTGGGTGACCTCGGACCTGGGGGAGGGGCAGACCGGCAAGCCGTTGGCCGATCACCACGTGATGGGCATCGGCGGGGCGACCCGGACGCTGCTGGAGATGACCGTGCGCGACCAGGTCGACTCGGCTCTGGATGTGGGCTGCGGCTGCGGCATTCAGGCCCTCTACCTGGCCACGCACGCGCGCCGCGTCGTCGCGACCGACCTGTCGGCGCGTGCGTGCGCGCTCACCCAGTTCAACGCCGCCCTCAACGAGACGAAGATTGACGTGCGCGAAGGGTCACTGTTCGAGCCGGTCGAAGGTGAGACCTTCGATCTGATCGTCACGAATCCGCCCTTCGTGATCACGCCGGATACCGTGCGCTGCGCGTCGGGCATGCACGAGTATCGTGACGGCGGCATGGATCGCGACAACCTGATTGCCGCAGTCCTGCGCGGCGCTCCTGATTGCATGGCACCCGGCGGCACGCTCCAGATGCTCGCGAACTGGGAGATTCCCGAGAGCCGCAACCCGGACACGCAGTGGTCCCAGCGTGTCGACGAGTGGCTGGACGGTTTGCCCGTGGACGCGTGGGTCGTCCAGCGTGACGTGCTCGAGCCGGCGCGCTACGTGGACATGTGGATCCGCGATTCGGGCGGCCCGCTTATGGCGCGCGCCGACTACGAGCGTGCCTACACGTCGTGGCTGGTGGATTTCCGTCGCGCGGGCACGGGCGCGATCGGCATGGGTTTCGTGGCGCTGCGCAGGCTCGACGAGGCCGAGGCAGCCTCGGGCGGCAGGCGCGCCTTCGACCTGTCCCTCGATGGGCACGCCCCGCGTGGGCAGGACGTGTCGTGGGCGCTGGCCTCCCTGCGCGGCCCGGAGCTGTGGGACACGGTGCTGACGCGCGCCTCGGACGTGCGCGAGGAGCGCCACTATGTGCCGGGCAGCCCGGATCCGGAGCTGCTGATTCTGCATCAGGGCGGGGGCTTGGGCCGGTCTGTGCCCGTCTCGTCGGCGGTGTCTGCGGTCGTGGGTGCCTCGGATGGTGAGCTGACGGTCGGCCAGATCGTGGCGGCCGTCGCGATGCTGACTTCCGTCGAGGCCGACGACGTCCGCGCCGAGGTCGAGGCACCCCTGCGCGATCTGATCCGCTGGGGGTTCTTGACGTACTGAGCGTTGTTGCGAGTGTGGGCGGGCGCGGCTGCGCGAGGCGGTCGCGCCCGCCCACGCTGTATCGGGTGAAATGTGCGGCGTCATTTCGGGCGTGTTGTGAGCGCGGGCGGGTGCGAAGCCGACTCCAGACGTGGGGACCCTGTGTTAGCCTGGCGCCACAATGACGCGAAGGAGCGACATGGACTACGAGCTGGCCTACCGCTACGGCGTTCCCTCGCGCTTGGATGAACATGCGGGACTTGCGCTGTCGACATCGGGAGGGTCCACCCCCGAGGGAGAGGCCGCGTGCCCCTATTTCTTCTCGGGATTCATGGAGCGCCCCGACGTGGTGGCCGCCGGCCTGCTCGCGGTCGCACGCGTGGCGCGCACCCGCTTCTACGTGCCGCCCGGCATGGTCGTTGCTCCAGGCGGTGGCCTCACCCGCATCGGGATGCTTGACCCGGTCGTGACCAATACGGCCGAGGGCCTGCGCTTCGAGTCTTTTAGCGTGTGCTGCGGCGTGTACGCCAGGCTCGACGTGAAGGCCTCGGCCCTGGACGCCGCTCACTGTGCGGTCGGCGTGACCAACGTGGACGTGAACCAGCCGCTGCGCGCCGCCCTGGCGTCGCTGCGAGCGGGGGAACCCCTGCACTTGGGCGTGGGTAAGGAGGGGCTGACGGCTACGACCCTGGACGAGGAGGTCACGGAGGAGAAGGTGCCATTGTCCCTGCGCTGGCTCAAGGGCTTCGCGGAGACGCAGATGCTCTCCTCCGCAATGATGCCCCTGCACACGTTGAACGCCGCGCAGGCCCGCGCATTTATCCGAGGCCTGCCCAAGTCCAGCGCGACGGGTACGGTCATGTGGGCGGGGCGGGCCGTACGCGGCCTGCGCCTGGTGACCAGGCCTGCGCCGGGGGCCGCGTGCGTCGCCGGACCCGAGCGGCTGCGCGTGTTCGAGCCGCTCCTGCACTTGATCACCTCGCTCGAAGCCTACGGACCTGACGTGGACGCGGACAGCGAGCCGGTCGCCTCCCTGTGGGTCGCCCGCATGCCGGGTGCGGGGCTGAGCGTGGGGCTCAGCCCCGCCAAGTCGCGCGGCTTCTCGGGAGAGGGTGCGGTCCTGGCGTCCCTTGGTAACCCGCGTGTCGAGGAAGACGCGGACGCGCTCTCCGCCCTGCTCTCCTTCGAGCCGCGCATTGATACGCAGCTCATGGCGGCCCGCTCCGGCCTGGCCCCCGACCGGGTGGCTGGCGGCCTGGCGCTCCTCGCTTCGAGCGGGCAGGTCGGCTTCGACGTTACCGAGGGTGCCTACTTTCACCGCCCCCTGCCCGTCCGCCCCGACGCGCTCACCGCGATGCACCCGCGCCTGTCGGGCGCACGCACGCTGATTGAACGTGGCGCGATCACCCGCGAGGAGGGGGCACGCTTCCGCGTCGCCTCGGGTGCGAACCGCTACCGGGTGGAGGTGCCCGCCGACCCCTACGCCATCGGCGAGTACAGCTGTAGCTGTCCGTGGTGGATGAAACACAGGGGCGGGCGCGGTCCCTGCAAGCACGTCCTCGCCGTCTGTCTGGTCTTGAAGGAGGAATCGTGAGCAACATCCGTTGGCTGCCCGACACCCTGGATGAATGCATGGACTTTTGGAGGCTGCATCTGTGGGTCCGGCAGCACCCGGATCAGTGGACGCTCGACGAGGTCTACGCGCGCATGCTGGAGATCAACGGGGGCCCGCCCACGGATGGTGATCTGAGCATGAGTTCCCGGCTGCCCGGCCCGTGGTTGGACGGCATCGGCTTCCTGCGCCTGGCTGAGTTGAACGGTGACCTGGCCCTCGAGCATGACGAGCGGTACCTGACGGCGCTCATCGGCCTCGAACCCGGGCTGCAACTGCCCCTCATGCGCGCCGATCAGGAGCTGCGCGAGGAGCTGGTGTGGGGGATACTCCGTCAGGAAGGCAACAGCGGCGTGTCGCTGTCCTCCTCCGACCGTTCTGCCACCATGGGTTCGAGGCTGTCGCCCGGTTGGTCGCGCACGCTCGAGGCCAGCGTCAATGAGGGACTCGTCGACCGGGATCGCCTCATCGATGCTCTCCTCGATATGCTCGTCGCCGACCTGCCCTCCGCGCGCGCCGGGTGGTACTCGCGCACCCTGCGCCTGCTTGCCATGACCCTCGACGAGGCCGAGTCCCGCCAGGTGGTCCTCTGTACCCTCATGTCCTCTCCCGTTGGGCCGACCGTGACCCTGGCGGTTGGACAACTGACCGCCCTCGCCAAGTCCGGTCGCCTCGACCTGGAGCTGTTTGCGCGCAGCTGCGAGGGCGCGCTCATGGGGTCGAAGGCGAATGCCCTGCGAGTGCTGGGGGTCTTGCGTGACGGCCTCGGGGCCGTGGAGGGCACCGAGGCCGAACCCCTGCTCGGCGTTGCGTTCTCCTTCCCGGACGCGCAGGTGCAGCGGGCGGCGCTGGGCCTCGCACGCGACTACGTGACCGCCAGCCTCTTGACGCGCGAGAGCGTCGCAGCCATCGTGAGCCAGGCTGACCTGGACCCGCTGGTTACCCCCGAGGCACGCGAGTTCGTGTCCGCCGGAGCGGTGGGCGACCGGCCCGGCCCCGGCCTCGTCCACGAGGCGCGGACTCAGGTCGAGCCTGAAGCCTTCCTGCCGCCTCTCCGGGAGGTGGCCGACCTGGTACCGATGAGCGCGGAGGACGTGAGCGGGCGGGTCGGCGTCCTGGCTGAGAAGGCACAGATGGGGCTCGAATACGAGCTGCTGCTTGCCTTCCTTGCTTCCCCAGAAATCGATCCGGCTGTGCTGGAATCGTTGCGCCCGCTCGTGCGGCGCCTGACCACGCGCAGATTTGGGTACGAGCGCATGCTCGGACGTCTCCTGCAGATAGCCCTCGATGGGGGAGAGGAGGGCGCGCGCAACCCGCTGGCCACAGCCACCACGTGGTTGGAATCGGAGAACATGCCCACCCTCATGCGAGAGCGCATCATCGAGGTCGCGGGCCTGCTCGCACGCGGGCAGCGCTACCGCCTCCTGGCGACGCCGACCGATGATCGGGGAGCCGTGAATCCCCTGACGCTCGTGCGCCGTGCCCTGGACAATGGGAACGCCACCCCCCTTCCAGCCGACCTCACCCAGGCGCTGCTGCGCGTAGACACTGAGCACCCGGACTGCGCAGCGGCGCTCGCGCTCGTGGAGGAACGGGAGGAGGACCTGCCGTCCTCCGCTGTTGCCCGCATTCGCCTCGCCCTTGAGGGGGTGGTGCGCAGACGTGCCGAGGGCTACCTGTCCTCCCTCTCCGTTGCGTGGGAGGGGCACCCCGCCTACGAGTCGCGCAGCGGGAAGCCGAAGGTCGCGCGTGACGGCTCGCCCGTCTATGCGTTCTTTACCCCGCGTATCGTCGGTGCGCAGACGGGCGCGGCGGGAGCGGAGCTGAGCGCGCTTGCGGATATTGCGAGTGCTTCGGGCGATTTTACTGCCCACCGCTACATCTACCCCGCGTTGGTACGCCACTTCGCCGTCTGCCTGCTCGCCTCGCAGTGGTACGTGCTTGACAACACCCAGCTGACCTGTGAGTGCTACCGGGCCCTGTGTGAGCACGGCGGACGCTGGGATTCGCTGTCCGCGGGGCTCCTTGGCCAGGCGATGGGCGAACGCGAGGTGGAGTCGCGTGCGCTCGGCGTCGAGGCCCTGGCCTCCCTGGTGGCACGCGGGGACCTCTCCTTCGACGAGGCCGTGGCCGGCTTCGAGGCTGTGGCGCACACCGTGAAACTGAACCGGTGGGCGCAGGCGTTCAAGGATTTGGGGAACGTGGACCCCCGACTCGCGCTGGACCTGGTGCTCGCGCTGCTTCCCGTGCTTGAGCGTGGGCGCACGGGCATCGGACAGCTGCTGGGTGCCGTCACCGCGCAGTACGCGCGGGCACAGGCCGAGGGGTGGGCGCCGCTGCTGGGCGAGGAACTTGTTGGCTGGCTCGCCCTTTTCCGAGGGACCTCCCAGACGGCCAGGTATGCTCGCACGCTGAAAGAGAAGGGACAATGACCGCGCCTGCGACTCTGGCCGAGCGCCGCGCAGCCCTCAAACGCCTCCTCGCCTCCGGGGAGAGCGCCATCGACGCCTACGAGCGGGTGCTGGAGGGGGCCTCGGAGAAGGACCGGCGTTCCCTGTTCAAGTCCGTGCCCTTCGCGCGACTCATTCCGCCAGCCGTCGAGTGGGAGTGGGATGCGGTCCCCGAGGACACGGTGTGCATGTGTGCGTTCCTGCGCGCCGCCCTGGCTGGGAGCGATGACGCCGGCGACGACTACGGTGCCCGGTGGTCGGGCCGCCGCGGCGGTGACCCGCGCGAGGGAGCAGACCTGGAGCGTCTGCTCGCCGCCCACAGGCGCGGCGCGGCTCAGCGCAGCGGCGAGTGGCTCGAGGAGGCCGCCGGCAGCCCCGGCGGCGTTGCCTTCTGGCACACCTACCGCACCATTTTGGCTGAGCGTGGAGCGCACCTGACCTCCGCGCCCTCCCTGGAGTACTTCGCGCGCAGGATCATTCCCGCACCTCACCCCACCTCGGATGAAACGCAGCGCTTCTTCGAGGAGAACCTGACCTTCCTGGACCACGAGTTCTGGCAGTTCTTCCGCGTCGAGGGCGCCCTGCCGGGTTCCGCCCTCTTCGTGTGGATGTACCGCGAGGACCCCTCCGCGCCCGGCGGCGACTTCGAGCGCCTGCACAGCCACGACCTCGTCCGCTACATGGCGACGCGCCTCCCGCAGCTGCGGCCCCGCATCCTCTCCGAGTGTCTGGTCGCCCAGAGGCGCGACTTCTCCGCATACAACGCCCGCGTCTTCTCGCGGGCCTGGGAGGCGCTCGAACCGACGCACGAGGAAAAGCTCGAGGCGGCCTCGGACCTCATCGCCCTGCTCGGGGCCGGGCCCTCGCCGACGGTGTCCCTGGCGCACAAGGCCCTCGTGGGTCTCGTCGGGGAGCTGTCGGTGGAGCAGGTGGACGCGCTCGTGCAGGTCAGCGCCCGAGTCCTCGCGCGCTCCGAGAAGAAGCTGCTGCGCGCGCACCTGCGCCTGCTCGCCGCCCTCGTCAAGGCCCATCCCGGGTGCGCGGCCGCCGTCAGTGACGTGGTCGCTGGGGCCGAGTTCCCCCTCGACCTGCGAGACCGCGCCGCCGCGCTCGTCGCGGTTTCCGCTCCGTCCGGGGATTGTGACGGTTCCGGGGACTGTGGGGACGAGGCCGGGGCCAGGCCCTCGGGGTCGGCCGCCCCACGCGCCAGCACCCAGGGAAGCGAAACCGGGGAAGGAACCCAGGCCTCGTGGACGTTCCCAGACGCCCCCGCAGCGGACCTGCCGCGCACGACGCACACCGCCGAGCTTCCCGCCAACAACGACGCGGCCGTCGCAGCGCTGCACGCCCTCTTCGAGGACGCGGCCGCGGGCGCCGCCCTGCCCGCGCTCCTGACGCGCATCAGCAGCGAGGGCATCGAGCTGGCGGAGGCCGACAAGGCGCTGCTCGCTAAGTACTGGCGCAGCGCCCCCAACTGGAAGGGAGCCAACCAGCTGTCCTACCTGGCCTCGCGGCTCCTGCGCGACGTGGAGGTGAAGGACGCGCCCGAGGCCGGCCACTTCCGCGGCTACCGGCGCAAGGGCAGCGAATGGGAGCAGCACCGCGGCCCGGTCCGCCTCCTGCACGAGCAGCTGCGCGTCGCATTGGGGGACAAGCCCTACGACAAGCCGAACGGTCAGGACATGTACCGCTTCGACCCGATCCTGACCGAGCCGCTGGAACCCATGGAGGTGCAGTGGGAGCGCCAGATTATCCGCGCCCCCTATCAAAAGCCGGTGAGCGTCGTGCGCGGCGAGTACGCCAAGACCGATGACATGCACGAGACGTGGGCGATCCCCGGGCAAACCCCAGCCACGGGCGAGGACTCGCTGGCGGGCGCCCTCGCAAACGTCGCGGGGGTGGCTCCCGAGTTCACCGGGCGGCTCCTGGAATCCGGGGACTACCGGTCGAGCGGCGTCGCCTACGCGTGGGCTGCCTGGGCCCTCCAACACAACCCGGATATTCTGGCCGCCCACGCGATGCCCGTCCTCCAGGGCGCGTTTGTCAAATTCCCGCAGGTCATCACTGCCTTCGAGGTGATCGTTCGCGCGCTGGGAGAGGGGTGGCGGGCACCGGGCCCACCCACCTACTCGGCCCTGGCGTGGGCGTCCACCGCCGCGCAGGCACACTATCGGGCCATCGCCGCCGAGGCCATCGCGCGCCTCGCCGACACCGGGCGATACGACTCGGCGGCCATGGCTGGTGAGTTCGGCTACCTGCTGCGCAACGGGTGGTTCGGACCCGGGAGGGTCACCCAGACGCTCACCGACTGCGCGTCCATCTCGGCGCTGGCCGGCTACCGCGTCGCCCAGACCATCGCCGCACTGTTGCCGTCCTTGGGCAGCGTCAGGGGTGCGAATCGTATGGTCGAGGCCCTGGTGACGCTCGCGGGCGACTACGGCATGAGGGTGTGCGTGCCCGATGAGCTGCGCTCCAAGATGAAGGGATCGAGTGCCCTTGCTCAGGCGTTGCGGGCGCTCGACGCGCTGCCTGATGCCCCGACTGACCTCGCGCGCGAGGCGGCGGAAACACTCAGCGCGGCGCGTCCGCGCCGAGATTGAGGTGCCCCTGCGCGACCTGATCCGCTGGGGGTTCCTGACGTACTGAGCGGTGTTGTGTGCGCGGGCGCCGCGGCTGCAGATGCAGTCGCGGCGCTTGACGTCAGGGCGTTGTTACTTGTCTTTCGGGGTGGATTCAGCCCGGGCCTCGTGAATTTTACTGGCCGTAGTGGAAGCGGCAGGCGACGATCCAGAGGGCCTCACCGTCGTCGCTGATCTGGTAGATCAGGCGGTGACGTGAGTCGATCCGGCGCGACCAGTATCCGGAGACCTCGTAGCGGAGAGGCTCAGGCTTGCCGATCCCCTCATTTCCGTTGCGCTGGATGTCCTTAATGAGGGCATTGATGCGCTTGAGGGTCTTGCGGTCCTCGAAATGCCACCAGACATAGTCGTTCCAGGCTTCCTCGTCCCACGTGATGTGCATGATCAGTCCTCGTCGAGGTCAATGAGGTCATGGACGACGCCCTCACCAGCGCGGTGACGTGCGATCGATTCGCGCAGGTGGCGTGCGTTTGCGGGGGACTGCATGAGGTAGACGGTCTCCATGAGGGACTCGTACTCGTCGAGGGCGATGATGACGACGCTCCCGTGGCCCTGCCGGGTGATGACGATTTCCTCGCGGTCGTTGACGACCTGGTCGAG